>Ga0164297_10004224_pt1 | contig 12991 bp, 13 predicted proteins | sample GEODES058metaG_FD_113539 | JGI IMG/M metagenome (GOLD analysis project Ga0164297, IMG submission 113539) | Dystrophic lake water microbial communities from Trout Bog Lake, Wisconsin, USA - GEODES058 metaG | ecosystem: Environmental > Aquatic > Freshwater > Lake | place: USA: Trout Bog Lake... | reverse complement strand
GTCGAACCGACGACCTCTTGCATGCCATGCAAGCGCTCTAGCCAACTGAGCTAACCCCCCAAAAGGATTGCAAATGTATTGGTTCGCATTTATCCATACAAAAATTTAATTCTTCTGTTTCGCACGTAAATTGCTTTTAATAAAATAATAGTAATGGCAAGTTTAACAATTCAACAGTTAATTCAACAATATCAATTATTACCGCATCCCGAAGGTGGTTATTATAAACAAACATATTGCTCCGCTGAATTGATCCCTCAAAATGCTTTGCCGGAAAGGTTTTCAGGGGATAGATTCTTTTCAACTGCTATCTATTTTTTATTAGAACAGGGAAATTTTTCTGCTTTTCACAGAATTAAGAGTGATGAATGCTGGCATTTTTATGCAGGCGAAACACTGTTGGTATATATTATTCAATGCAATGGCGAATTGGAAATAATTAAATTGGGGAGGGATATTTTAAACGGGGAAAGGTTTCAATATGTGGTTCCGGCCAATTGCTGGTTTGCCAGTGAGCCTGCAGAAAATACCAGTTTTAGTTTTGCGGGGTGTACAGTTGCACCGGGTTTTGATTTTGCCGATTTTGAATTAGCCAAAGCAGATGAATTGATTAAAGTAAATCCGCAACATGAATCTGTCATCAGAAAATTCTGTCGTCAATAATTATTGTATAAAATAATTTGTTATTTGTGTTGTAAACGAATAACCCAATATCCCAAAAAACAAAGTAATAAAATAAGTACAATGGTAATGGCCAACCAATCCATTCCTTTTATTTTTTTTTGCTGTTGCTTTTTCTTTTTTGCTGCGGTTTGTTTTTGTAATTGTTTGTTGAGTTCTTTTACGTACAGATGAATGTCTTTTTTATTTTTAAATGACTGTAAGCCCTGCAGGGCCTCATCTGCAAAAGAGGAATCGACTAATTTCCTTTCGGTTTTATGACGCGCTTCATCCGATAAGCTGCCTTCCAGGTATTTTAATAATTCTTCGGCAGATAGTTCATCGTCCTGTGCTAATATGTTATGCAAATCATTCATTAAATAGTATTCATTTTCTTTTCAACCAAAATTTTCAAATTCCTCTTCCCGTTTTGAATATGACTTTTTATTTGCAGTAAAGTATTTCCTGTCAGTTCGGCAATTTCGGCGTAACTCTTTTTTTGAAGATAAAATAAAGTTACACATGTTTTCTGCTCGTTGTTCAATTCCTGTATCGAAGCTTCTATCAGGCTTAACGCTTTCTCTTTGTCCTTTATTTCAATCATATCCGCTTCTTCCTGAATCAAACCATTGGTATGTTCAACAGGTATAAACGTATTCTTATCTCTCAGTTGCATCAGGCAGTGGTTTTTAGCAACCATATACAGCCAGCTTTTAAAATAATCCACTTTGTACTTTTGTAATTCAGTAACTGCTTTTAAAAAAATTTGTTGTACTGCATCTTTTGCAGCTTCCTCATTCTTTAAATAATTCATACAGGTACCCAATAACAATAAAGTATAACGTTGCAATAAAATACCCAGCCATTCATTATTGCCATCGCTGTAGAATTTTTCTAATAATTCCTGATCGCTGATATGGTCATACTTGGTTGTATTCACCTTCTCAAAATAAAGCTTTTATAATTAGATGCAATCTTTTATAAAATACATAATTTGCTAAAAAATATTTTATGTTTCATGTTGTTTGTATCGTGGCTGTGGCTCCGTTGCGAAAGGAATCTTCTCATCGTTCTGAAATGGTAACTGAATTACTTTTAGGAGAATATGCTTTAATTATTGAAGAAACCAAAGACTTTATAAAAGTTAAATGTTTGTATGATGGATATGAGGGTTGGTGCCAAAAAAGCCAGTTAGAAAAAGTTGATGCAATCATCGAAACCAATATGTATTCATCAAATGATATAGAAAAGATTGAAGTGAATGAAACAGTTTGCAACATATCCTGTGGAAGTCCGGTTTACCGGAATCATTCAACTTTATTTGGAAGGTTTAAACTGAACTATGAAAATATAAACGCTTGGGATGCAGGTACAGCAATATTTTCGGAAGCGCATATTAAATCAATTGCTTTCAATTTTTTAAATACACCTTATTTGTGGGGCGGTAAATCTGTTTTTGGCATTGATTGCAGCGGATTTGTTCAGCAAGTATTTAAGCTGTTCAATATAAAATTAGACAGAGATGCGTATCAACAGGCAGCGCAGGGTGAAGTGGTTGGTTTTTTGCAGGAAGTAAAATGCGGTGATCTTGCTTTTTTTGATAATGAAGATGAGAAAATTATTCACGTTGGTATTTTATTGGATAGTGAAACCATTATTCATGCATCGGGTAAAGTCAGAATTGATAAAATTGATCATGCAGGAATTATCAATACCGATACAGGCGAACGAACACATAGCTTGAGAATCATTAAAAGATATCAAACATAAAATATAAAAGCCCTGCAATTTGCAGGGCTTTTATTTATAAAGAATAGGATTGATTACATGATATCTAATGCTTTTGCAAAATAAGTGGCGGTACCGGGCAGTGCCAACCAAAAAAATTGTCTGACAGAAGGAGTGGCTAACATGAATATTAAGATAGCTGTCCATACAAAACAAATTGCCCAATATTTTCCGGTTGATTTTTTTGCTTCCATTATGTTGATTTTTTGGCAAAGATAGGGGTGAGGGATAATTTTTCAAACCTATATTTTGGATTGCTCATTATTGTGTACAACAGGTTTGGGATTAGCTGCTGCCTTTTTTTCCTTATCTAAAAACAATAATTTTAATGCAACCAAGATCATCACAACAGCAAATATTTTTTTTACAGCGGCTTCTGATAACGATAAAGCCAGTTTGCTGCCAAAATACCCACCCAAAACAAAACCTAATGAAACCAATAAAACTACACGGGTATCAATATATCCTTCTTTATAGTATTTAATTACGGCTAAAATACCAACGGGCAATAGTAATATTCCCAATGAAGTTCCTTGTGCTTCTTTTTGAGAGAATTCCAAAAAGAATACCAATGCGGGTACCATAATAATTCCGCCGCCTACACCAATCAAGCCGCTTAACATGCCGGAAGCGAATCCTATAATTAATAGAACAATAACCAATGTAATTGTCAATGTCATTTTTTTCAATTTATGAATGTTTAAAATTGTCTTTATAAAATTGAATAGCCTCTTCAATAACTTTTAAAGCAGTGGCTTTATCGCTGAATTCTTCAACAACCACTGTTTTATTTTCTAATTTTTTATATTCTTCAAAGAAGTGGCGTAATTCATCAAAAAAGTGTTTAGGTAGTTCTTCAATATTATTATAATAATTTACACCCGGATCATTGGCTGCCACTGCAATAATTTTATCATCTGCATCGCCGCTATCAATCATTTGCATTACACCAATTACTTTTGCCTGCATTAAAGTTAAGGGGACAACCGGTAATGAAGTAATGACTAAAATATCCAACGGATCTTTATCGTCTCCATACGTTTGCGGAATGAATCCGTAATTCACCGGATAATAAAAAGAGGAATAAATCACTCTGTCTAATTTTAACAGGCCACTGGGTTTATCAATTTCATATTTGCACCTGCTGCCTTGCGGAATTTCAATAACGGCTGTTACAATACGTGGTGCCTGATCGCCATAATGAACGCCATGCCAGGGATGTAATACTGTTATCATAAAAAATTATTTAATGATCCAATAACCTAAAAAAGTTGCCGAGAAACCTAATAATAAACTGCCAACTGAATATAACGCAAAACTGATATAACGTTGCTGTTGTAACATGGAAATACATTCCCAAGAAAAAGCGGAGAATGTTGTAAAGCCTCCGCAGATACCGGTTGCAAGAAATAAACGCCAGTCTCCAAAGCCTTCTTGTTTAACCGCCATACACATTACAATTCCAATAATAAACGAACCGATAATGTTTACGGTAAATGTGGCGAAAGGAAACGTATTGTGTTTAATAATGACTGAAAAAAAATAGCGAAGAACTGAACCAATCATTCCGCCAAGGGCAACCAATATAAAATTCTTTAAGATCATAGATTTCCGTTGAATGAATATTTTAAATCCACCAGCCAAACGTTTTCTTTTAAAATTATTTTTATTGAATGAGGAACTTTATCGAAAGAATTTTTATAGTTGATGATATGGATGCTGTCATTTATTGTAGCATCTTCATTTATAATGATCGATGATTCTTTTAATTGTTTTTTATCTGCTCCGTTCTTTTGTTCAAATATTTTTCTCTCTTTTTCCAGATATTGATCATTGATACTATCGTGTAACATAAAAAAAGCAGCTTTTTCAAAATCTCCGTTTAAACAACCACCTGTAAATTCTCTCACTGCATCTAATGCATTTTCTGCTTTTGTAAATTTTTTATGCGTATTACACGATAGTAATAAGATGACTGAAAAAAGAATGGTGCTTTTTATATTCCGCATATTAAAACAAAGGTAGGACGAGATAAGTAAAGATAGGATGATTGAAAATAAAAAAGAGCTGCATCATTTTAAGCTGCAACTCTTTTTTATTTATGTTGTTGATGTAAACATTAGTTAGCTGCTCCACCGCCGCCGCCTTGCATCATATCCATTCCGCCACCCTGATCGGTCTTATTATTTTTTCGTTTAAATAATTGCACATCAAATTTGCCAAAGCGATAAGTAAAGTTCACTCTTAATACTTGAGGATCTCTTCTTCTTTCAGTATCAATCACAAATATTCCCGGTTCAACTGAATGTGTTTGTGCAAGCTGTGTTCTGAAAATATCATTCATGCCGATAGTTAATGAACCTGTTTGTCCGTTTTTCCAAGTCCAGTCTTTACGAATGGCTAAATCAAAACTGTATCTGGGTAAAATATAACCTTGTGCGGTAGTTTGTGTATTACCGTAAAACCCGCCGCCGCCTCCACCACCGCCGCCGCCACCACCGCCACCTGAATTGCCTTGTGGTAATACTGTTTTAGCCTGGTAGCTTCCGCTGAATTGAATGGATAATCCTTTGGCAACTTTAAATGCATTATTCATTTTTGCAAACCAACTCACTAATGAATTATCTACGTTTTGTCCGGGTATTGTTGCATTAATTTGCGAATTGAATAAATTGGCATTTAATGTAAGATCCCACCATTTTGTAACAGCAATTTTATTGGTTAATTCTAAACCATATGCAATACCGCTGTTTGCATTGATGTAAGAGAAGAAGTTAACACTATCACCCGGATTCAATGCATTGGGTGCTCTGTAAGAATATCTGGAAATAAGATCAGTTGTATATTTAAAGAAGATGGTTGCTAAAAAATTAGCGCCTCTTTTATACGCATTGTTATAACTCATTTCGAATGAGTTGGTAAACTCAGGTTTTAATCCTGCATTACCAATGTTGATGCTTAAAGGATAATTGGTATAATCGGGGAAAGGCATTAATTGAAAGAAGCTTGGCCTGTTAACCCTTCTGGAATAATTAATTTGAAAATCTTGTTTTGCATCTATCTTATAAGTAATGAATGCGCTTGGAAATAAACTAACCGGATAATTTACTTTAAAAGTTGCAGAATCTAAACCGGCATTGTTTAATAATGTACCTGTATAATTAGAACTTTCAACTCTCAAGCCTAATAAATAACTCCATTTTTTTACTTTAAAACTATAAGTTGTATAGGCGGCATATACTTCATCATGAAATCTGTATTTGCTGCTGATACTTGGTACATTCTCATATTTACCTGTTGTATAATCAAAAATATCCTGATTGCTGTTGTTGTAAAAATCTCTGATGGCAGCTCTTGCGCCTGCTTCCAATTTACTATCATCAGTAATCGGATTTTCATAATCAGCCTGGCCTGTATAATAATGACTATATCCCGAATTTATTGTTTGCTGCAACAGCGGATTGTATTTTAAAGTAGTCGTGTTCGGCAAATAAGTTGATGTGCTGATCGCTGTATTACTGTTATTATCACTGGAATTATAATTAAAATCTGCAGAAAGATCATGGCCGTTCTTTGCAAAATTGTGTTTGTAACTTAATTGGGTGCCGGTATTTTGAAAAGTGGTATTGCCATTAGTAACACCATTGCTGTAAGAAGCAAAAGTTCCATTGATGGTTGAATCTGTTACTTGTGTTGTAGTTGGTTCAAAATGCCCTTTGGTGAAACTTCCGGTATAAGAAAAAGTATTTCTGTTATCTACAAAATAATCAAATCCGCCTCTGAAAAATCCAAAATAACCGTCATTGATATTCTCACTGGTATTATAAATGGTGCTTGGAACTGCCAGCGTATTTAATTGATTGGTAGTAGTATTAGCAATGGTTTTTCTTTGATTATAATTGGCACTCGCAAAGAAATTAATTTTATTTTGGCGATAATTGATATCACCACCTGCATTTAATTTGCCGCGAGAATCAATACCTGTTCTGAATCCGCCATTATAACCATTCTTCTTATTTTTCTTCAAAACAATGTTTACAATACCCGCATTACCACCCGAAGCATCATATTTTGCAGACGGATTGGTAATGATTTCTACTTTATCTATAATGTCTGAAGGGATTTGATCTAATGTAAGTGTGGTAGGTCTTCCATCAATAAAAATGATGGGAGCTGCATTTCTTAAAGTTACGTTACCATCAATATCAACATTGATTGAAGGGATGTTTTTCATTACTTCTGTTGCCGTTTGCCCTGTTGCAGATAAATCTTTATCAACGTTATAAATTTTTCTGTCAATACCCATCTCAAACTGAGGTTTGGAGGAAGAGGTTACAGTCACATTTCCTAGATCTGTTGCATCAGCTTCAATTTTAATATTACCCAAATCTTTATCCAATTGCCCTAACATTTGTTGCATGCCGTTATTCATGCCGCTTCCGCCGCCTTCCTGTAATCCCCCGGTTTGTGCCTGAACAGTATTACCACCGCCTTGAGGAAATTTTATATTAAATGAAACGCTTTGTTCTGATAATTTATAGCCAACACCGGAGACCTTCAATTTAAAAGATCCCATTACATTTAAGTTTTCCAAACTAAAATCACCATTGGATGCAGTGATAGCCGTTTTTAAAATGGCTTGTTTCATTTGTTTGGTAGCAGTATCAAACTTATTACCGGTTAATTGAACGGTAATACCCGGAACACCTTTATTGGTTTTAGAATCTACGATTTTTCCATACATATGCCCCATATTCATATTCTGGCCGCCAAAACCTCCTTGCCGGCCTCTGGTTCCTGTTGGCATTTGAGCATTGGAAATAGAAAAAGAAATAATAACTAAACTAACTACTGATAAAATTTTTCTCATGATAAATCAAATTGATTTTACGTTGCAAAGTTCGACTTAGATAAATGATAAAAGTTATTGTATCTGTACGAACGGTAATATGACAATTTTGAATGGATAAAGTTCAATTCTCAACCCTATCATCATTCGGTGAGCATTACAATTAAAGTTGTAAAAACAGAATTAATTGGATGATGCCTATCAAAAAGCCAATCAAAAATCCTGCTAATTGTATTTTTCTTAATTGCTTGGCCATGCCTTTTTGTATTGGTGCTATTAATTGAAAAGTATCTGCTTCAGACAATTTTTCAGTAATGTGCTTTTTTATATTTAAATCGGCCGATAACCTACCGCTGAAATTTTTGATGATAACCGGAAACAATTCATTTAACTCTTTGATAAAGATTTCCTTAAACTGAAGTATGGTCTTTTCACCGATCAGCATACCGATCATGGGCATTTGTTCCACCAATTTTTTTCTTAAAAAATAATCAATATGTTCTTCTGCAACAGGCATTATTTTTTCTAATGTTTGCGGATGATTTAATTTATTCTCTAAAGTTTCGGTGAAAGAGAATTTTGTATCGGCATAATCTGCGATAGCACTGATTATTGCAGATTTATATCTGTATAAAAAACCTTGCAATTTGATACCTGCAATGTTTACTTCCTTTTCAGGATAAAATAAGCTATTTGAAATAAACCAAACAGCAATCCATCCGGCCAAGGCAGTAAATAAGGGAATGGTAAATAGCCAGTGATTCATGTAACGTAATATATAAAAAACCTTGAAGGCCAAACCTTCAAGGTTTTGATGCGGGAGAACGATGGGTCTCGAACCCACGACCTACAGTGCCACAAACTGTCGCTCTAACCAACTGAGCTACGCTCTCCGTATTTTTAATCGGGTCGCAAAAATAATACAATTAACCGTTCCGTAAAATTCATTTTTCATTTTTTCTTAATCAACCATTTATCAAAAACCTTTGTTAAGAGCATTCCCTTACATTTACACCACATATAATTAACTTAGTTTTGAAACCTGATATGCAAAAATTTAAAACATTTATGAAGAGTACAAAAGGTTTGTTGTTACTGGCAATTGTTTTGTTTGGCACTTTGTTCTTCGCATTTACAAAAAACGGGGATAACAAAAATACCATCACACAAAAGCAAAAATTATTAGCTACTGTTGGTGCAATTTTAGAAGGGGAACATTACAGCCCCAAAAAAATTAATGATGTTTTCTCAAAGCAGGTATTTAAAAAATATCTGGAAGAATTAGACCCCGATAAAAATTTATTTGTTCAGTCTGATATCGCCTCTCTGAAAAAATATGAATTAACGATTGATGATGAAATTCATGGTGCTGAAATAAAATTCGAACCGGCGGTAAGTTTGATTTATGATAAAAGATTAGGAGAAAGTATAGCAATATATAAGGAGATATTAACGAAACCGTTCGACTTCACTGTTAATGAAACCATTGAAGTGAAATCGGATAAAATGGATTATCCTAAAAATGACGCTGAACGAAAAGACAGGTGGAGAAAAAAATTAAAATTAATCACTTTAGAGCGTTATAATGAATTATTGGAACTGCGCAATAAAGATAAAACAGATACTGCCGTAAATAAGTCTGATAGCGAATTAGAAAAAATTGCAAGGGACAGAGTGATGAAATCTTTGGATAGATATTATACCCGCATAAAAGCAACTTACGATGATAATGAAAGATTCAATTCATTTATTAATGTGATCACTAATTTAATGGATCCGCATACTGATTATTTCCCGCCGGTTGAAAAGAGAGGATTCGATGAAATGATGTCAGGCCGTTTTTTTGGCATCGGTGCTCAATTGAAGGAAGAAGACGGGCAAGTTAAAATTGCAACCATTCTTCCATCAGGCCCTGCTTCAAAAGGAAATGAACTTATAGCCAATGATATTATTTTAAAAGTAGCCCAAGGAAATCAGCCGCCGGTTGATATTGCCGGATATGGTGTTACAGATGCTGTGAAATTAATTCGCGGAGAAAAAGGTACGGAAGTTAGATTAACGGTTAAGAATCAAGATGGTACCATAAAAGTTATTTCATTCATAAGAGAAGAGATTGTACAAGATGAGTCTTACGCAAGAAGTGCAGTTGTTAATGATGGAAAAGAAAAAATCGGATACATCTATCTGCAGGATTTTTATGCCAATTTTGAAGACCCGCAAGGAAGGCGCTGTTCCGATGATGTTGCACAGGAGATCCTGAAATTAAAAGACGAGGGGGTAAAAGGAATTATTCTTGACCTGCGATTCAATGGCGGCGGCTCTTTATACGAAGTAGTTAAAATGGTAGGATTATTTATTGGACAGGGACCGATTGTGCAGGTGCGAGATAAAGATGGTAAATCATCAGTCTTAAGTGACAGAAACAGTGATATTAATTATGATGGGCCTTTAGCTGTAATGGTAAATGAAGGAAGTGCATCTGCCAGCGAAATTTTTGCGGCTGCAATACAAGATTATAAAAGAGGAGTGATTGTTGGCAGCAGTTCAACCTATGGTAAAGGAACAGTACAAAGACAAATTCCATTAGGCAGGCCAACAGATAACTATGGTAACACTGAATATGGCGCCATCAAATTAACCTTCCAGAAATTTTACAGAATCAACGGAGGTTCAACTCAATTAAAAGGCGTTACACCGGATATTATTATCCCCGATCAATACGATTATTTAAAAATTCGTGAGAAAGACGAATCTTCTGCATTGCCATGGGATGAAATTGCTAAAGCACCTTTTCAGCAATGGCAATCCAATGTTGATGTGGATGCTATCATCAAAAAAGAAAATCAGAGTATTGCTTCAGATCCTACTTTTTCTTTAATCAAACAAAATACAGATTGGTTAGCAAAGAATATTGAAGCACCCGTTAATTTGAACTTGAAGAAGTATAAAGAAAATCAAAGTATACTTCGTACAACAGATAGTCAGTTAAATAAATTAACCAAACTTCCTTTACCAATGAATATTGAAGTTGCTAAGGCAGATATGGATAAGTTTTATCACAATCCGGATAAGGCAAAAGGAGAACGTTATCAGGCTTGGTTAAAAGGTCAGAAATCGGATTTGTATATCAATCAAACTGTAAAAATTTTGAGTGATATCATCAATGCTGCTAATGTGCATACTGTTTCTAAATAAGCATCTTTATACTTTTTAATAGCAGAAGAAATTTTCTTCTGCTTTTTTTTTTATTTTTCTATGATGGCATTGTAAACATAAAAAAAGATTATCCACAAGTTTTCATCATCTTCTTTTCTGTGTTGGGTTTCAGCGCATTCCCATAGCACTTTCAATTAACTTTGAAGCAATTGTATTTAATAACTTACTACCCATTATGCCAATATATAAATTAAGGGGTAATCCTGTTTGCACTTTAATAGGGTTAACGATTGTATTATTGATTTTTAGTTCTTGCGGCAGTTCAAGGAAATTTTTTTACTTTAACGATCTTCCCAAAGATTCTGCAAAAATTCATTTACCGGATATCGCCTGGCCGGTTTCGCCCATTCAAAAAGATGATATTTTAGAAATTAAGATATCCGGAAAGAATGAAGCTACCGCATCCGATTTAAATAAAAAGGGAGGTAGTTTTGGCGGAGGCGGAGAAACTACACCGCAGTATTTGGTAAATAAAGATGGTGATATTGATTTATACCTTATCGGAAAGGTAAAAGTAGATGGATTGAGTGTTGATGAAGCAAAAGAAAAGCTCACACAATTGGTTTCAAAATATTTAGTTGATGCGGTTGTGAATGTTCGGATCGTCAATTTCAGATTTACTGTTTTAGGTGAAGTTGCCAAGCCGGGTACCTATTCAATTCCCCATGAACGAATATCTGTACTTGAAGCAATAGGCTATGCAGGCGATATGAGTTATTATGCATCAAGAAGTACAGTAAAAATTTTCAGAGACAGTTCAGGTTCAAGAGATATCGGCATTTTAGATTTCAACAAAAAAAGCATTTTATCCTCACCGTATTTTTATTTGAAAAGAAATGATGTGATTGTGGTTGATACGAATATTCGAATGAAGCAAACAACAGACGCTTTTTCAAGAGCTGCCTTGGTAATTGGAATATTAAGCAGTGTATTTGGTTTGTATTATATTTTTAAAAAATAAGGAGATTTAATTATTTAAATGAGTTATCCTTTAGGTTCACAAGATGCAGAGCTGGTTCCGCAACAGAATTCAGAAAACCAGTTTGATATAAAGAAGATTCTTTATAAAATAGTTGGTCTATTACCATGGCTTACGATGGGTCTTATTATTGCACTTATTGCTGCTAATTTATATCTTAGATATACCCCACAACAACATTGGGTTGCTGCTTATGTGCTTATCAAAAAAGAAGATGAAGCCAATCTTGATTATAAAGTATTGAAAGATCTTGGCGTAGTTCAGGCATTTAGCGATGTGTTGAATCAAATTGATATTTTAAAGTCTTATACCTTGTTAGAAAGGGTGGTTGATTCTCTGAAACTTAATGTACACGTACGGCAACAGGCAAGGGTTACCAAACAGCAAATATTCGGAGAAGCGCTTCCTTTTTATATGAGCATTATTGAGAAACCTAAATCTCAACCGTGCAGTTATAAGTTAGATTTAACAAGAGATGGGTTTACCATATACGGAGCTGAAGGAAAAAGGAGCTATGCTTATGGCGATTCTGTTGAAACGCAATATGGAATAATGGTTCTGGAAAGAAATCCTGAAATTAAAATTAGTCCGGGGGGCTACTTATTAAATTTTGAAAGTAAACATAGTGAAGCTGCATCATTAAGAGGAACGTTAAGTGTCGGGCTTACCAATGATAAGGGGGGCGGGATTCTGGAGTTATCAATGATGGATCAAATTCCGGAAAGAGCAATAGAAATTTTAAACAAGCTGATTGAAGTATTTAATAAAGCTGATTTTGAAGATAAAAATATAGTTACCACCAGGACAATCAAATTTTTATCTGATCGTGTTGATTCAGTAAGTAAGGAACTCAATGAAATTGAAGTTCAGGAAGCGCGATATAAGAGCAATCATAAAATTACAAATATAGAACTGCAAGGCGGCGCTTTTCAAAATCAGGCATTATTGGTTGATAATGATAAAATCAAACAACTCGGACAATATAAAATATTAGAAGCATTAGAAGACTTCATCAACAATTTTAAAAACACGAATGATATAATTCCGTCCTCGATGGGAATTGCTGAGGGGTCATTAGGTAAGTTGATATTAGATCATAATGATTTGGTATTTAATAAACAAAAGTTAGAGAAAATCAGTACATCAAGTGATCCGCATTTAATTGAAATGAATCAGGCAATACTTGATATGCGAGAAAATTTATTAAGGAATATAAGGTTACTGAAAAAATCTTACCAGTCAACTGTTCTTGATTTGGAGAATAATTATAACACGTTAGAAAATAAAATTGGAGATATACCCGATGTACAAAAAAAGCTGTTAGAATTGGCAAGGTTAATTGGTGTTAAACAGCAATTATATACGTATCTTTTACAAAAGAAAGAAGAAGCGCAACTATGATGTACCCTCTTTGTAGGACAGATAATATTCTTAACAAAGATATAAAGAAATACTATTACTACTATTACCTTTCTTTTCTTTTTTTGCTACTTTTTTTC
>Ga0164297_10004222_pt1 | contig 12995 bp, 12 predicted proteins | sample GEODES058metaG_FD_113539 | JGI IMG/M metagenome (GOLD analysis project Ga0164297, IMG submission 113539) | Dystrophic lake water microbial communities from Trout Bog Lake, Wisconsin, USA - GEODES058 metaG | ecosystem: Environmental > Aquatic > Freshwater > Lake | place: USA: Trout Bog Lake... | reverse complement strand
GAGCCATTGCTGACCAAATCAAAGAACGACACTACCCACTCACGCCGTACGGTATTCAGCTACCTGCAGGATAAAGATGCGGTTAGCGAATTGTTCCGCGATATTGCACCAAAAATTGCAAGCCGCCCAGGTGGTTATACCCGCATTATCAAATTAGAAAACCGTTTAGGCGACAACGCCGAAATGGCCCTGATAGAACTGGTTGACTACAATACTGTTTACACCAAAGGTGATGCAGCCGTAGCTAAAAAAGCAACCCGCCGTCGCGGTGGTTCAGGTAAAGGTGCCGCTAAAGCTGCCCCAGCTGCAGAAGCATCGGTAGTAGAAGCACCAGTTGCAGTAGAAGCACCAGTTGCAGTAGCAGTAGCAGAAACAGTAGTTGAAGCTGCTCCAGCAGTTGAAGAAGCTCCCGCTGCCGATGAAGCAGCCGCTAACGAAGAACAAGCTGAGAAAGGGGAATAAGTAGTACTCTTTTAGATATTGAACGCCTTGCTTTTATGAGCAGGGCGTTTTTTTTTGTTGGTATTTCTGGCCGGAGGTCATTGCGAGGTACGAAGCAATCTCCGAACTATGCATTGCGCGCTGTTGTCTGAACCGGGATTCGTAGGTCCCGATAGCTATCGGGATAGGGATTACCCGGATGTTTATTTTCTAAATCACGCGGTGCGCAGGGTGTCATCCTGAGCTTGTCGAAGGTTGAGCGGGGTAGGGCCTTTGCGCACGTGCTGTTGTCTGAACCGCTGATTCGTGTGATTATGCTGATTACGTTGAGGTTTGGCCTAATGCCTAAAAACATGTCATTGCGAGGAGCCAGCGCAGGGTCTGTGCGTTAGGGGCGACGTGGCAATCGCAAGGAGGCATGGCGGCTATTTTCTGAACTTGGATTTAATGGCCCCCGATAGCTATCGGATAGGGATTACCCGGAAGTTTATTTACTAAATCATGCGGCGCGCAGGGTGTCATCCTGAGCTTGTCGAAGGGTGAGCGGGGTAAGGCCTTTGCGCACGTGCAATTGTCTGAACCGCTGATTCGTGTGATTATTTTGATTACGTTGATGCATGGCGGGCTATTTTCTCAACCACGATTCGTTGGTCCTGATAGCCATCGGGATAGGGATTACCCGGATGCCTAAAAAAACTATGTCATTGCGAGGAGCCAGCGCAGGGTCTGTGCGTTAGGGGCGACGTGGCAATCGCAAGGAGGTATGGCGGGCTGTAGTCTGAACCCGGATTTATTGGTCCCGATAGCTATCGGGATAGTTATTACCCGGATGCCTAAAAAATGTCATTGCGAGGAGCCAGCGCAGGGTCTGAGCGCAGGGGGCGACGTGGCAATCGCAAGGAGGTATGGCGGGCTGTTGTCTGAACCCGGATTTATTGGTCCCGATAGCTATCGGGAAAGGGATTACCTGGATACTTAAACAGGCGAACCTAATTGCCTAACTCGCCTCCGCATCATTGCCAGGTACGAAGCAATCTCCCGACTTTGCTGGTAAACTGTGCAATTAAATTATCCTAGGATCAATTACGAGCATCATTTGGGCGTTGTCCGCTGGTAGAAGCGGGCCCAGGCTTTCCACTCATACGCCTGCAGGCCTTAGGCGCAAGGCGGGTATCCGTTGCAATCCTTAACGCAGGAAATTAGGGTGTTTTGATTCCGTTTGATATTATCGGAAAGTGTAACTGCGAGTGAGCCTTCTGGTAGGTCGGGAACGAAGCAAACTCTGAAATAATATTTAATAGTAAATAAGATGCTTTTTTGTGTTACAACAAAATCTTTTGTGTTGCTAACTCTTAGGTTTACAAGCAATTGGTTATGTAAAGGTTTAACCAACTAAACGAAAAAGGTAATTTTATAAAATAGATCCTTGTCAATATGCTTAATTTTAAATAAATTTTGCGATATTCAATAACGTATAATTAATAGTCCTTGTCGTGAAGAATTTTGTGGATTTAAATCTTGGTTTTGGTGATGCCGAAAACTATAAAAAGAGAGAAAACAAACAGTTATTAAATAGGTATTTCATTAGAAATGATGAATTGTACGAAATTCTTAGACCTAGTACTTATTTCTTAATTGGCGACAAGGGTACTGGAAAGACAGCATACTCACTATATTTATCTAATAATGAGTTTCAAAACACTAGCTCATATTTAAATCATATTAGAGAAACGGAATATGTAAAATTCATCAAGTTAAAGCAGGAAAAGCATCTAACACTTACTGATTACACAAATATTTGGAAAGTTCTTATTTATTTACTGCTATCTCAACAGATTAGAAAAGCAGAAAAAGTAAATATCTTCTCAAATAAGTACTCAAAATTTCAACCGTTACAGGAATCGATCGATGCTTTTTATAAATCTGCATTTACACCTGAACTAATTTATGCGCTAAATATTGTAGAGGAATCCAAAGAAGTGGCTGAATTAATGCATAGTCACTTCAAAATTTCTGGTGAGGAAAAACATAAAGAATCTTTTAAAGAAAGCAAATTTCAGATAAATCTTTTATATATACAAAGAAGGTTTGAAGATGCACTTGGATCGCTCAAACTAGAAAAAAATCATATTCTTTTTATTGATGGAATAGATATACGGCCAAGAAATATCGACTTTGAAGATTATTTGGAATGTGTAAAAGGTTTGGCAAATGCGATTTGGACACTTAATAATGACTTTTTTTCAAAGATTAGGGACAGCAAAGGAAGGCTAAAGGTTGTTATATTAGTTCGTCCGGATATTTTTTCGCAATTAGGGCTTCAAAATCTTAATAATAAAGCTAGAGATAATGGGGTTCTTTTGGATTGGAAAACAATTTATCCCAATATCCAAAATCAAAACTCTTTAAACTAGCAGACACAATACTAAGTTCCCAACAAGAAGATCAATATCAACTTGGCGACAGTTGGAACTATTATTTCCCGTTCAAAAATAAGAATCGAGATGGCAAAAACGAAGATTCATTTGTTTCTTTTCTGAGATTTTCAATGTTTAGACCTTGGGACTTGATTACCATGATGAAAATTTTACAAGAGGAGTTGAAATCTGAGGGCGCAAGAAATTTAGCTACTGTTGACGAGCTTGATTTTGAGAACTCATCTTTTAGGAATAAGTATTCTGATTATTTATTGGGTGAAATTAAAGATTATCTTGCTTTTTACCATTCGGATACTGACTATGAGTTGTTTTTGAAATTTTTCGAGTTTCTAAATGGACAAATATCCTTCTCCTATGATTTTTTCATGGCGTGTTATGAACTATTTGCTACACATATCGAAAAGAACAATTTGCAAGTTCCTGTCTTTTTTGAATCAAGTGATAAATTTCTCCAGTTTTTATTTGACCTCAATATTATCTGCTATATAGAAGACACTGAGGACTCAGAATCACACATACATTGGTCTTTTCGCGAACGGACTTATTCAAATATCAATCCAAAAGTCAAGGAGGGCCTAAGATATAATATACACTATGGGTTAGCTAAAGCATTTAATACAGGAAAAGCATTTCCACGAAGGGTAATAAAAAGGCAAAGAAAGGTACGCAAGGGGAAATAAATATTATTTATTTCGGCTATATTATCTAATTGTTAGGTTGATAAATATGTCGGCTATTTAAAAGTCCTTGTTTGTGAGAATTAAATAGCTTCGAAGCTCGGAAAGTGGTGCTAATAAAACTATAAGATGAAATGTAATATTAGCTGCTACTTGGCATGTAGCGCCCAAGTCGAGGGAAATTCAGAAACCGAAAAAAATATTAAGATGAATTCGTAGAACAAATTGACCATACAATTTTTACAATTTAGATGCTTTTCGATAATAATATAACTATGGATGTAAATTTAGATTTCTCAGGTGAGTTAATAAAAATGGTAAATGAAGCCAATAAAGGAATAAGTCACGATGATTTTGTTGCTGGAGTCAATGAAGGTTCAATTGGTTTCAAAATGATTGACGGTGAACCTAGCAAATTTCTATTTGGCCCGAGAAAGACTTTGTTTAATATTTTTGTATTCCTCTATTTGGTAGCTCCTTTTATTGTAGTCCCAATATTCGCTTATTCAAGTAAAAACTGGTGGCTGTTATTAGGAATTTTAGTCTCTGAAATATTTACTCATTTTACTACTTGGCGACGAGCAGAATTTGGAGGGAAATGGAAGTCGAAACTTATCAATTTATTCTTGGTTGCATTTGTAATCAATTGGTTCATTAACGGATTTCATTTTTATAATTATATAACATTCTTCTTTATTTGTGCATTATGGGGGACAATAACATTTTTAATTGCTGATGAATCACAGTATGATTACGCCTTACAAATACTGAAAGAAAATAAAAAGCTATTTGATTTAGCCATTGATCAACAACAAATAATGATAATTAAAAAGCGAAAAATTGAAAGTGAAAAACAGGATGAAGACCGATACTCCCAGGCAAGTATTCTTTCTGAAAAAGGCATGAAAAAATTTGAAAATGGCGATTATGCTAGCGCCCTGTCTGATTTTTCCCGGGCAATCGAATTATATCCATTGAATACTGTATATGGAAAAAGGGCAGAAGTGAAGACTAAACTTCAAGACTTTGAAGGGGCTATTTTGGATTATACAGCAGCGATTAAAATGATGCCCGATATACCCAATAAATTGCTCTTTGCCAGTTTTTACAGAAAAAGAGCGGAGTTAAATAAGAAACTTGGTCTTCATAATGAAGCACAGTTGGATACATTAGAAGCAGAAAAATTAGAAGGCAATTTACCGAATTCCACAAGCTGATAACTTATGTAGTTGGCTTAATCGGAGATGATATTTTAGATATCTTGATAGATAGAGTTAAACAATAATAAAGCCCCTCGTTTTGGACGAGAGGCCTCTAGTGGGTTTTCATATCATCGTTTTTTGGATTTTTTAATTTAGGCTTTTGCGCTTTTCTTTTTTCCCCTTGCTTGTGCAAGGGCACTACCTGCTAGGCTTTTTGTAAGCTTTGAGGAGTGTTCGTTTTTTAAAGCTTTTGACGCTTTAATAGCCTCTTTTACTGATGTCTGTTTTTTGTTCATCGTTTTTAAATTTAACATTAACGGCATTGTTAATATTAGTAAAACTAACAATATTAGCAATATCGTGCTGATATTGTTACCAACATAGGCTTCTATTTCCACATATTTACTATCAATGCCCCGGTTACGACCTACTATTAAGGCCCAACTTACTGGCGTAGTGCAGCGATAGGATCGTTCGTAACCGGTGCTGTCTGAACCAGTATTCGTGTGATTTTAGGGATTCGCCTGATTTCTGTTAATTATGTAAATTTTGTTTCAGACAATAGCCGCCTATGCCTGCTTGCGATTGCCACGTCGCCCCCAACGCACAAACCCTACTCTGGCTCCTCGCAAAGACATAGTTTTTTTAGGCATCTGGGTAATCCCTAAATCCTAAGAATCCCGGTTCAGATAATAGCCGCCATGCCTCCTTGCGATTGCCACGTCACCCCCAAAGCTCAAACCCTGCGCTGGCTCCTCGCAATGACATGGTTTTTTTAGGCATCCGGGTAATCCCTATCCCGATAGCTATCGGGACCGACGAATGCCGGTTCTGACAATAGCCGCCATGCCTCCTGGCGATTGCCACGTCGCCCCCAACGCACAAACCCTACTCTGGCTCCTCGCAAAGACATAGTTTTTTTAGGCATCTGGGTAATCCCTAAATCCTACGAATCCCGGTTCAGATAATAGCCGCCATGCCTCCTTGCGCTTGCCACGTCGCCCCCCTGCGCGCAAGCCCTGCGCTGTCTTCTTGCAATGACATTTTTTTAGGCATCAGTGGAATCAGCACAATCACACGAATCAACGGTTCAGACAATAGCCGCCATGCCTCCTTGCGATTGCCACGTCGCCCCCAATGCACAAACCCTGCGCTGGCTCCTCGCAATGACATAGTTTTTATAGGCATCAGTGGAATCAGCATAATCACACGAATCAACGGTTCAGATAATAGCCGCCATACCTCCTTGCGATTGCTACGTCGCCCCAAACGCTCAAAGCCCTTCGCTGGCTCCTCGCAATGACATAGTTTTTTTAGGCATCCGGGTAATCCCTATCCCGATAGCTATCGGGACCGACGAATCCCAGTTCAGACAATAGCCGCCATGCCTGCTTGCGGTTGCCACGTCGCTCCCAATGCGCAAACCCAATGCTGGCTCCTGGCAAAGACATATTTTTTAGGTATCCGGGTAATCCTTAAATCCGACGAATCCCGGTTCAGACAAAAGCCGCCATGCCTCCTTGCGATTGCCACGTCGCCCCCAACGCGCAAATCCTGCGCTGGCTCCTCGCAATGACATAGTTTTTATAGGCATCAGTGGAATCAGCATAATCACACGAATCAGCGGTTCAGACAATAGCCGCCTATGCCTCCTTGCGATTGCCACGTCGCCCCCAAAGCGCAAACCCTGCGCAGGCTCCTCGCAAAGACATTTTTTTGGCATCAACGGAATCAGCATAATCACACGAATCAGCGGTTCAGACAATAGCCGCCATGCCTGCTTGCGATTGCCACGTCGCCCCCTACGCTCAAGCCCTTCGCTGGCTCCTCGCAATGACATAGTTTTTATAGGCATCAGTGGAATCAGCATAACCACACGATTCAACGGTTCAGACAATAGCCGCCATGCCTCCTTGCGATTGCCACGTCGCCCCCCACACTCAAACCCTGCGCTGGCTCCTCGCAATGACATTTTTTTAGGCATCAGTGGAATCAGCATAATCACACGAATCAGCGGTTCAGACAATAGCCGCCATGCCTCCTTGCGATTGCCACGTCGCCCCCAACGCTCAAAGCCCTTCGCTGGCTCCTCGCAATGACATTTTTTTAGGTATCCGGGTAATCCTTAAATCCTACGAATCGTGGTTCAGACAATAGCCCGCCAAACCTCAACGTAATCAGCATAATCACACGAGTCAACGGTTCAGACCTACAAGCTCTTCACAATCTCCAGCGACTTATCGACATGCTGAGTAGGTGAAATATGATCTGCGTCGGAGGATAGCACTGCGGCGATTTTTCCGGCTTTATCTATAACGAAAGTGATACGGGGAATAAAGCCGTGGGTAAGGTCCTGGCCGAGAACATCTTTGATGCCCGATCTTCCGGCAGCCATGGTTAGGCCGAAGGAAGCAGCAATTTTGCCATCGGCATCCGAAGCTACCGGGAACTTGCCGGCACAGTAAGCCGGATCGGAGGAAAATTTATTCAATCTTGCAATATCGTCGGCAGAAACCCCGATGATGGTGGCACCGGCTGCAGTAAACTGATCTTTGAGTTCGGCGAAGGCATGTGCTTCCGCGTCACAGCCACCGGTGTAGGCAGAAGGATAGAAATACACCACAACCGGGCCTTTTTTCAGGGCTTTTTTCAATGAAAAATTGAAGGCTTTACCAGCCAGACTGGCTTCGGCACTAAATACAGGTGCAGTATCGCCCTTGCCCAGCGTTTTTTGCTGGATAAAGCCGAAAGAGGTGAGCAGCAGTGAAATGCTGAGAATTGCAAATGCGAAGCGGGAATATTTTTTGTTCATGGCGGGTTTGTTGAAAGTTAATGCTGTTATAACCGAAGTTACGATTGTTTGTTGAATATGGTTGTTTGTAACTGAAATTATGGATGGGGATAGGCCCGCATGCAAGTCTTTTAGCAACCCTAATGAAAGTCAAAAAACAGGCAAATGTCAATAACCCCGCAAAACTTTGCGCCGGTCAATCATATTTTGAGGGGCCAGCGCTGCTACAAGGTGTTCAAAATGCTGCTGGAAATAAAAATCATGTCCGCCCGGGCCTTCTGGTATTACATTTGGGCTTGCCGGGCAAACTTCTAATAATCGCGGAACCTTCAACGCTTCCGCAATTGCATAGGGTAAAGATTGGTTACCAATAAACAGTCGGCAGCTTTTTATTACCTGGCAAACCGCTAAAAAGTCGTTGGTGGGATACCATTTTAATTGGGGAATATCACTTTGCATCAAAATGAATTCAGATTTCAGGCCAACAAACAACAGATCACGATACTGCGATAAGAAGCTGTAGTTGATCAAAGGGTTATGATACCGGGTACTTCTTGCTATTACAATAGTATTCGAAAGGGCAGTCAGCGTAGCACAATCGAGCCAGGGTTTGCCGAGGTCGGCATAAATGCCGGTTGTATAAAAATACCATCGCGGAATGCTGCCGCTGTTATGTTGAATACCACAAACACGAAACAGACTGAGGTCTATGTCTACGCGCTGGTGTTCATGTTTCAATACCCGATTCAAATAGGCTTGCTTTGATAGCAGAGGAACCAATTTTTGGATCATATCATCATTAAGCATAACATTACCCAGGGGGTGCTGCGTACCGGGTTGCAGGGCTACCGGAGTATCGGCTGCAAGCAGGAGGTTGGGTTTTAGTCTGGTAATTTCAAATATTGCCCTGGCTACCGGCAAACTATAGATCAGGTCGCCGGCATTGCCGGAGTGGAAAAGGTTGATCTGCTTATAACGTCCGTCGGAAAGTTTCAGCGGATTGCTTCCCGGTGGTCTTTTGTTCAGCGCTGAAAATTCCTTTAAAGGCTGGTAAAGGCGATTCAGCCATAGCTTATGTTTATAAAAGGCATATGCTTTAGGATTCCGCAACTTTAACCATTGCGCAGCGATCCAGCTTTTTTTACGAATATTCATGAACCGATATCATGCCGCATCATCGTATCCGGCACATATTTTCGATTTAATTATAGCATTTGCAGTGCGAATGATTCAGGCAATTGAGTGAGTGGCATTACGGCGATGGGAATTTCGCTGATTTAGAAAATATTAGGGAAAAAGAATTTAGTGAAGCGACTGAAGCGCTGACTCGGGTGCCCCATTTGCTGTTGGTATTTCTGCTTAGCCGGATGCCTAAACCAGTACAAAAGGCCCCAAAATCATGGTTTACACATTTTTTAGTTAATGCGCTTATAAACAACTATTTAACTAAATAAACCCCTGATTTCTGTTAAGTGTGTCAACCATGCCAAACTAATAATACCGGCCTCGCCTTACGCCTCTAACCCTTTACCTTTCACCTTTTGCCTTTAACCCTTCACTTTTTAAATTCAAAAGCCCGTCCACACTCAGGGGATACTCTGGCAAACCGGCCAGCAGCAAACTGGCGGCACTCAGGGTAAATACCGAGTATCCCAACGGTGAATCGATGCCAGCCGATAGTGCCATGGATACCGCGAAGCAAAGACTCAAAATGCTGCTGCCGATGGCGGCCCAGCGGGTAAACAGTCCGATAAAGACCAGCAGCCCGAAAATACCTTCGCCCAGCGTGGCCAGCACCGCAAAGGTGGGCGCCGTGCTCTCGGGCAAAAAGTTAAGCACCTGGTGGGTGGAGGCAACAAAATGCGGCCAGTCGCCCCAGCTTACGTGTGGCTGTCCATTGCGGCCCCAGGCGCCAAAGCGGTCGGCAACCTCAAATAAATAGGCTGAGCCTATGGCTACCCTCAGGTAAACCGACGGCCATTTTGAATTGATGGTCATGCTTTTTTTAAGGCGAATTTAAGGAAAAGTCATTAGGCATTGGTCATTAGGCATTAGTTGAGTTGCAAATGACCCAATGACCCAATGCCGCGAAGCAAATGCCCAATTCAGCCTGTTTGCAAAAGGTGGAAATATTTGGATGGAATAGTTGGCGTGATTACCTTAGGGGAAACGCGAACATAGATGGAGCGCCAGTCCGATAAAAAATATATCCTGTATCCAAATGCGCATTGGTATTTTGCCCTGGCTGTAATTGTCACCTGGATCGGTTTTTCCAGTTCCTATTTCGCCCGTTTTACCCGGATCGACATTTACCACCATATACATGGTACTGCTGCCGGTTTATGGCTGGCGGTACTTATAATTCAGCCCATCCTGTACCAGCGCGGCCGGCTCGACCTGCATCGCAGGCTTGGCAAATGGGCCTCATTGATACTTGTGCCATTACTGGTATTTGGTGGTATCAAAATGATGCATATGATGTTGCTTAACCAGAGCGCATATCCACCGGGCATCGTTTACCAATTAGCCTATTACGATACCTGTTCTATCCTTATTTTCCTCTTGTTTTTTGGTTTAAGCCTGTGGTACGCAAGGAAACTGCAGCTGCACGCCCGTTACATTGCCTGTACGGTGCTTATTTTATTGCCACCGGCCATAACCCGCGCCTTGTTTTTTATTCCATGGTTCAATAGTTTCGTTAAAACTGTTAATGGCAGCCTCGTTATAATTGAATTGGTGCTCTTATTGTTAATATTAGATGATAAACGCACCGGTAAGTTCCGGGCGCCCTATCTGGTTGCTGCAGCTTTACTTATACTTCTACATCTGACAATTAACTATGCCGGCGATTGGACCTGCTGGCATAAGTTGATGGATGGTTTTGCCCATTTGACGTTTTGACTATCGGTTACTGGTCCGTAGCCTTTGGAAGATATGCCAAATGCCTAATGACCAATGCCGCGCAGCAAATGCCTAATGCAAATGCCCAATCCCTGATTACCATCTTCCGTCTGCCATCCTGTCATTCTGGCGTCATTGATTTATGACGGACTTGTACCATTATGCCCGATGAATTTGTATTTTTTCTGCCAAAAACTTGTTGGCATAAGCATTGTTAAGATAGCATAGTGAGGCGCGGTATTGCCTTGCGGAGGTTTTACAATAAATAAGAAAAATCAATCATATGTCTAAGATAATAGGAATCGACTTAGGAACAACGAACTCTTGCGTGGCCGTAATGGAAGGCAACGAACCGGTAGTTATTGCCAACAGCGAGGGTAAACGTACAACGCCATCGGTTGTCGCATTTGTTGACAACGGTGAGCGTAAGGTGGGTGATCCGGCTAAACGTCAGGCGATCACCAACCCTACCAAAACCATTTATTCGATCAAACGTTTCATGGGAAACAAGTTTGACGAAGTTGGTAAGGAAGTTGCCCGCGTACCTTACAAGGTAGTTAAAGGCGATAACAATACTCCGCGTGTTGAAATTGACGACCGTAAATATACCCCGCAGGAAATATCAGCAATGATATTGCAGAAAATGAAAAAAACTGCTGAGGACTTTTTAGGGACCGAAGTTACCGAGGCGGTTATTACCGTACCGGCCTATTTTAACGACGCTCAACGTCAGGCAACCAAAGAAGCCGGCGAAATTGCTGGTTTAACCGTTAAGCGTATCATTAACGAACCTACTGCTGCTGCCCTGGCTTATGGCCTGGACAAAGCCCACAAGGATATGAAGATCGTTGTGTTCGACTGCGGTGGTGGTACTCATGACGTTTCGGTTCTGGAACTGGGTGATGGCGTTTTTGAAGTAAAATCAACTGATGGTGATACCCACCTTGGTGGTGACGACTTTGACCACGTGATCATCGACTGGCTGGCCGACGAATTCAAAAGCGATGAAGGCATCGACCTGCGCAAGGACCCTATGGCCCTGCAGCGTTTGAAAGATGCTGCCGAAAAAGCTAAAATTGAGCTTTCAAGCAGTCCGCAGACCGAGATCAACCTGCCATATGTTACTGCAGTTGACGGTTTGCCTAAGCACTTAGTGAAAACTTTGACCCGTGCTAAATTTGAGCAACTGGCCGATAGCCTGATCAAACGTACTATCGAACCTTGTAAATCTGCTTTGAAAGCAGCTGGTTTAGGTATCTCTGATATCGATGAGATCATCCTGGTAGGTGGTTCAACCCGTATCCCTGCGATACAGGAAGCAGTTGAGAAATTCTTTGGCAAAGCACCTTCAAAAGGTGTTAACCCTGACGAAGTAGTTGCTATTGGTGCAGCTATCCAGGGTGGTGTATTGTCTGGTGATGTAAAAGATGTATTGCTGCTTGATGTTACCCCGCTTTCTTTGGGTATCGAAACCATGGGTGGTGTAATGACCAAACTGATTGAAGCCAATACGACTATCCCAACCAAAAAATCGGAGACCTTCTCTACTGCATCTGATAGTCAGCCTTCGGTTGAGATCCATATCCTGCAGGGTGAACGTCCGATGGCGGCGCAAAACCGTACGTTGGGCCGTTTCCACCTGGATGGAATTCCACCGGCTCCTCGTGGTGTGCCACAGATCGAAGTGTCTTTTGACATTGACGCCAATGGTATCCTGCATGTTGCCGCTAAAGATAAAGCAACTGGTAAAGAACAGAAGATACGTATCGAGGCTTCTTCAGGTTTGACCGATGCCGAGATAAAGAAAATGAAAGATGAAGCGGAAGCAAATGCTGAAGCCGATAAAAAAGCAAAAGAGGAAGTTGAAAAACTGAACTCTGCTGATGCCCTGATCTTCACTACCGAAAAGCAGTTGAAAGAATATGGTGATAAGATTCCTGCTGACAAAAAAGCTCCAATTGAAGAAGGTTTGAAAAAACTGAAAGAAGCTTATTCAGCTAAGGATCTGGCAGCTATTGATACCGCACAGGCCGCTCTGAATGCCGCATGGACCGCTGCTTCAGAAGATATGTACAAAGCTTCTGCTGAAGGTGCACAACAAGCCCCGCCAACCGGTGATGCCGGCGCAGGTCATGAACAAAACACCGACCACGTGACCGATGTTGATTTTGAAGAAGTGAAATAAAATAGTTTTGTAATAGGTGAAAGCCCGCCAGGATATTCCTGGCGGGCTTTTTTGTTGGGGTGGGGGTACGACGCATTTTGCGGCGGAATGCATAAATACCACGCGGAGATTAGGAGGCACCTACGGAGCCTTTTTTTGTGCTGTGGTTGCTATATACAGGGCACTCCTCCGGAGTGGAAATTTCGGGGTTTTTTATCCTATAAACCGGGTACTCCTCAGGAGTGTTTATTTGGATTATAGGTTTGCTATAAACAGGGTACTCCTACGGAGTGTAAGCTTGGCGTTTAGGCTTTCTATAAACAGGGTACTCCTACAGAGTATTTATTTGGCGTTTAGGTTTGCTATAAACAGGGTACTCCT
>Ga0164297_10004221_pt1 | contig 12995 bp, 11 predicted proteins | sample GEODES058metaG_FD_113539 | JGI IMG/M metagenome (GOLD analysis project Ga0164297, IMG submission 113539) | Dystrophic lake water microbial communities from Trout Bog Lake, Wisconsin, USA - GEODES058 metaG | ecosystem: Environmental > Aquatic > Freshwater > Lake | place: USA: Trout Bog Lake... | reverse complement strand
TAATGAACGAATGGGTGTAATATCATCGTTCTTAATTTGAAAATCCCTTAAATATTCCTCGCAAATTGCCACTGCCGAAATATCCGCCATATCTTCACCTATACTCATCGTCGCATCAAAATTGATTCCATCATACTTCGCAAATACTTCGTATTGTTTAATAATGTCCTTAATAATCGCCTTGTATTTTCTCTTATCCTCCGGCGTCCACCAGTCGTGCAAGTTACCCTTATAATCATACTTGCTTCCCATTTCATCCAACGAGTGCGACATTTCGTGCGCCAACGTGTTTCCTACACGCGCTAAATTATACTCTATTCCACGTTCGTTCAAGTCTATAAAGGGGGACTGTAAATACGCAAGGGGTATATATATCTTGTTTTGTGTTGGTGTATAATACGCATTCACTACATACGCCTGTGTCCCTATCAACTTAAATATGTTCCAATCTATGATCGGGATATCTCTCACCGATTTTCCATCTAAATTTACAAACTTATAGGTGCGCCATTTCACAATCTTTTGAATGTTTTCCCATGCGTCATCACTTGAATAATCTAATAGCGGGTCTTCTCTCAAATTAGTGGGTTGGACGACTTCCAACTTCAAATGTTCCAATTTTAATAAAGCGTATTGTTTGGTTTTCGGAGACAACCATTTGTTTCTACGAATAATGCGTTTAAATACGGTGATTAAGTCGGCACCCATGTTCAAGACATATTGCACGATTTCTGGATTATGATTCTTTTCAACATACATATTTGTTAGAAGGGTATTGAATGTGAGAGAAAGACCAAAAATGGGGTATATTTCAAGGGGGAACATATTGGGTTGTCCCAATAAGAATTTTCCATTAAACTCGTAATAAATATTCATGAGTTTCTTATCAAAACGGATAAATTGGCGTAAATACAAGTAAAACCAATAACTCTTCCATTTTTGGGTTTTCCATTCTTTAAGTAGAAGCGTGGAAATACATTTCAAGTAACTTAGACTATCGCTAATAAAAAAGTCGGGTGGATTTTTGAATCCCAAAAATTTGGTAAATGCTGCCCAGTCAAACCCATATTCCTTGAGTGCATCCTCTTTTTTCACGATGTTGTAGTATTCCGGCGAGTCTTTTTTCACACTTTCGCAACCCATTTGTGTAAGCATATCATATTCACAATCAAATACGTCTTGTGCGCTCAAATCGTGGTTTTTCCCAAGACATGCGTCGAAAATTTCGTCTATATACTCTAAATATCGTTTTTGGACTTTGTTTCTATAAGTAATATACTCTTTGGTTTTTCCATAACCATCCGTAATATATAACTCGTAGTCGTATAAAGAAAGACGGGGCATAGAGACAAAATTGCGGTAAATGCCGGCGTTTTTATCATCCGCACTTACATGCCAGTATAATGGCGAACCCCAACATACAACCTCATTGATATTGATGTGCGCCAAATATTCCCAAAGATTGTCTTCATTTATGAAGTGGTCGTAACTTTTTTTCAAGTTTTCAACATGTAAGTGGGTTGTACTGTGTTCTAGTGTCATGGATTGATATACGCGTTTAACCTCTTTGGCCTGTTTGGAGTGGTCAGTTCGAATATATTCCTTCACCATTTCTATGAGTTCCTTGAAAACCTTGTCTTGGGTTACTCTAAAGTCATCGACTTGGACGAAATAGTAGTCTTTAAACTTTTTGTCCTTGTCTACACTTACACTGGTGTTTTTCAACCAACGGTAATTGATATATGTGTAAAAATCGTTTTGGGGTGTGATTTTGGAAGGTGTGAATGGGGTTTTAAACATTTTAACGAGTGCGGCCTCAATGTTGGCGTTGGTCTTTTCGTTGATGGTCTTTTCGAAATTTTCTTCGAATGACTGAAACGCTATAGTTGACTTTTCGTGGGTTGCTCGATTTTTTTTGGTTTGGTGGGTTCGGGGTTTTTGTTTTGCAACCCCCGATTTTTTACTCCGAGGATTTTTTTGACGTTTCATGATAATATTATAATATCGCTATAATATTATTTTGCAGGGAACCAAGGGTTGGTTACAATTGCTTTGCAACCCTGCGACCCCTCCTTCTAGAAAAAATATAAATCTCATTTTGCAACTCGTAGTAGTCTTTTTACTTTATTCTTAACTTTGTTAAGATTCTTTACAAGTTAGTTTTGGGATATTTATATAAAAATAACTATATTATTATTTGTGTTTTAAACTTAAAGAATCGCCGTTTTTTGAATTGTAATTTGTTTCACCAATGTACGAATAATTTTTTTCATGGATTCTTGGCATTCACTCCCGTTCAAATGAGTAAAACTGGAAGTGATTTGTCCCAATATATTCAAGTAATCGTCGTTCTTCTTATCATCATGCGCCATACACGTAGGGTATTCTTCCACCCATTCTTTTATTTTTAAGAACTTTTTATGCGCGAGATGTTTCGTGAAACGGGTTACTCCGGCGTAGTCTATGTCTTTTTCCCAGACATCGTTAGTTTTGATATAAATCACTTCTCTCTTTTCATCCGAGCAGTGCATGGGTCTAATCTTCTGATCGAGTGCTTTCAGTTCTCTCACAATCACATTCGAGAGACCCTTGACATAGCCATGCTTGCCAGTATAATCCAAATCTTCCAATTGAATTTGAATAGAATCAATAAATTCATTGATATTCATGGCATCTTTACAGGTTTCGTTCAAGAAAAACTGAAGATTGAATTGATTATTTTGGGTGTTATTAATATTATTTGTGTTGTTTGTAATGTTATTATTTTTTGCGATTTCTAACATAAGTTTGTTTTGTTCCATCATATAATTCTGTTGTTCCAACATCATCTCTTTGAATTCTTTATTTTGTTTTACAAGAAACCATACAAGTTCAGTGTCTTTATCTATTTCTTCTTCTAATGTTTTTTCTTTTTCTTCTTTCAATGAAACTTTACAGACTTTCTTGTGCTTCCAGAGACCAGAACTCGTTTTATATGATTTTCCACAAGAGCATAATGGTTTGGTGACGAGAATTCCCTCACCGATTTCCAAATGTTTGTCAGTCTTAATATGTCTTTCCCAATTTGATTTGTAAGAGCATATGTAGTCACATTTTTCGCAATAATATTTGGTGATAGAATCCTCGTTTTTTTTATTTCCAAAATTTCCAAAAGTGAGTTTTTTGTGTTTCAGTGTGGACAAATGACGATTATAGTAACTTAATTTACAGCATGTTACGTCACATGATTTACAATAATATTTGGTGACAGAATCCTCGTTTTTTTCATTTCCATTTATTTCCATTCTAAATAAATGTCCGATAATATTTTTAAGTTTTTTTGAAAAAACATAAAATTTTTACAATCACAACTTGAAAATCTCGTTTTTGAAATGAGAGCATTTCAGTCACAAGTGAAATTTTTCTTTTTTTTTCGGGAAAGCCAAAAGGAAAACCCGTTTTTGGACATTTTTAAAATGTCCAATTTTGGATTTTTCGAATGGATCTTGGGAAAAAAAATAATTTCATCAGACTGAGAATTTAAACATACTAATTATTACAACTTTTATTATTGTAAATGGTCATGGAAACTTAAACTTGAAAAACCGTTAATTTTCAATAAATTAAATAAAATTAAATAAAATTAAATAATAATAATTATAAACATACAATTATTATTTTTGTTTTTATTTTTATTTTTATTTTTTTTATTTTTTATTTTTTTAATTAGAGATATTTTTCTGTATAATTGCTTGTTTGGCGATTGCCTTGATTATTTTTTTCATGGACTCTTGGCATTCACTCCCATTCAAATGCGTAAAACTGGAAGTGATTTGACCTAGGATATTCAAGTAGTCGTCATTCTTCTTGTCATCGTGCGCCATACAAGTGGGATATTCTTCTACCCATTCTTTAATTTTTAAAAACTTTTTATGCGCGAGATGTTTCGTGAAACGGGTTACTCTGGCGTAGTCTATGTCTTTTTCCCAAACATCATTGGTTTTGATATAAATCACTTCCCTCTTTTCATCGGAGCAGTGCATGGGTCTAACCTTCTGATCGAGTGCTTTCAGTTCTCTCACAATCACATTCGAGAGACCCTTGACATATCCATGCTTGCCAGTATAATCCAAGTCTTCCAATTGAATTTGAATGGAATCAATAAATTCATTAATATTCATGGCATCTTTACAGGTTTCGTTCAAGAAAAACTGAAGATTGAATTGATTATTTTGAGTGTTATTATTATTATTGTAAACATTTGTAGTATTTGAGTTTTTCGCAAGTTCCATCATATAATTCTGTTGTTCCAACATCATTTCTTTAAATTCTTGATTTTGTTTTACAAGAAACCATACAAGTTCAGCATCTTTATCTATTTCTCTATCTTTTTCTTTTTCTTTTTCTTTTTCTTCTTCTTTCAAAGAAACTTTACAGACTTTTTTATGCTTCCAGAGACCAGAACTCGTTTTATATGATTTTCCACAAGAGCATAATGGTTTGGCGGCAAGAAATTTCTCGCCGATTTCCAAATGTTTGTCAGTCTTAATATGTCTTTCCCAAATAGACTTATAACAGCATGTGTAGTCACAACTTTCGCAATAAAATATGGCGTTTTTTTTCTTGATTTCTTCATTTCCAAAAACAAGGTTTTTGTGTTTCGGTGTGGAAATATGTCTCAACCAATCACTTTGTTTAGAGCATACTACATCACATGTTTTACATTCAAAATTGGCGAGCGTTTTCTTGCTTTTTTCATTTCCATTTATTTCCATTCTAAATAAATGTCCGATTTTATTTTTAAGTTTTTTCGAAAAACATAAAATTTTTTACAATCACAACATGAAAAATCAAAAAACGAAATAAGACCATTTCAGTCACAAGTGAATTTTTACTTTTTTTTTCGGGAAAGCCAAAAGGAAAACCCGTTTTTGGACATTTATAAATGTCCAATTTTCATTTTTGGAGGGGGGTCTTGGAACAAGAAAAAATTCACTTGTTACTGAAAATTAATTATACAAAACTTCTATTTGTTTTGTTACGACAACAACTAACAAAACAACAATGATAAAAACAGCGTTTTCTTGGGTTTTTCTCTCAAAACAAAGAAAGAAACTTAAAGAAATGAATTAGAATTATTATAACAAATAACTTTATGGAAAAACACAAGATAGCCAGTTGGTCGGAAACAAGATGGCTAGTATTATCTTCTTTATCTTTTTTAATACCTTCGGTATATGCGTATACTCTAGGTATAAATTTATGCTCAGTGTTGTTATTAGGAACCACTTTTTTTTCAGTAAATTATTGGAGAAACGCAGAAAAAGGATGGCGAAGAAATGCCGATTTGATTTATGCGAAAATTTCTTTTTATACGTTTGTGCTTTTAGGAATTATATACGTTCGTGATTTGACGTATATAATAACAGGATATTGTGGATTATTCGCATTGGTCTATTGTTATCAAATGTCGCGTTATACACACGAAACCAAAGGGTCGAATAGTGAATGGTATTTATATCACATGTTATTTCATTTACTCATGACATGTGAAATGATAATCATCTTGAATTGTATGGGAAAAACCGAGACGTGAAAAATGAAAAAATATATCAGTTATGTCCACCGGTATCCCCAAAATGTTATTTTTAGAATGAAGTTTAGAATATCATTGTGGTTTTTCGAGTGAGACTAAAAAATATATAAATACTCGGTTAACAGGATTGCGGTAGCAGTCGCAGGGTCGGAGGTCGCAAAGCGACCTCAACCTTATTGCGCGAAGCGCAATGGGGGCAGCGTAGCAGTCCTAGGTTCCCTGCTAATATATATACTTATTATATAAATGTCGCGTTCTAAGAGGAGACATAGTATTAGAAAACGACACAACAAGACAAGGCGAACAAGACGTAGCAGAAACATGGGGAGAGGTCCTACGACATTACAATCTGCCAAGAAATCTGCCAAAAAGTTAGCAACATTATTAGCAAATGAACCAGGAATTACATCTGGAGTAAGTACAACGATACTTCCTACCGCGATTAAGGTCGCCAAGTTGGCCATTCAAACGGCTCACGCAAATCCAGACGATTCGTATGCGAGAGAAGACGCCGAGAATAAAATAAAAATAGCAGATTATTGGACGTCACGAACAAATTCTAGAAGGGATTGGCGATTTGAAAGCAGGATACAAGCAAATTATAACAATGGTTATGATTGGTATGAACGAAAATCGACAATACAGTGGGAACTTTAATGCGCCCGAAAAAATGTATTTTATAACCTACTTAAAGACTCATGTGGTGTAATACAGCATTATCCACCGGGAACCCAGAAAAATTATAACAGTTTTTAATTAAGAAATCTTATCACGGGAAAAGGTAAGGAATTAGAATTCCCCGAAGGGCGGGGAGGGGGTAAGGGGGAACCTCCGGTCCCCCCTAGTGTAATATTCTTTATATATTTTAAATATATGAAGAATCAAACTCGTAAAACAAGAAATAAAAGAATTGTATCTAGAAAAAGAGGAGGACAGCATTATCCACCGGGAACCCAGAAAAGTTATAATAGTTTTTCATTAAGAAATCTTATGATGGGAAAAGGTAAGGAATTGGAATCCCCCGAAGGGTGGGGAGGGGGTAAGGGGGAACCCCCGGTTCCCCCTAGAGGAGGAAATCAAAAAGAAAGGTGTTGTATGTGTGGAAAACGACGAAAGAAAATGTTAATTCCTGCGGAATGTCTCATAAAATATGGCGCCAAACGCGCACACAAAATATGCGAGAGATGTTGGTGGGGTGAATTTGCGATAGAAGGCGCGTCACATAAATGCCCGGGTTGTGTGAACGATACACCGGTTTTACCAGACCCGCACAAAAACACGGTTATAGACCTAACAGCAGGGAACCCAGGAAAATTATAACAGTTTTTCATCAAGAAATCTTATCATTGAAAAAGGTAAGGAATTAGAATTCCCCGAAGGGTGGGGAGGTTGCCAGGGGGAACCGGGGGTTCCCCCTATTGGAATTTCCCCTCCAACGTATTCAACAAGTCTTCATTATAAATGAGATTGCCTTGTGGTTTATAACTTTTTATGGGTGTATAACTCTTCTTTTGTTTTTGTGTATTTATAGACCCACCCGAGTCAACGGAATTCAACATAATTTCATCCAAATTAGCCGGACTAGCATTCGCAAAACCATCCTCCAATTCCGCAGAATCCACCCGTTTCCCATATTCATCCACAACAATTCCCATTTTTTTCTTCAATTCAGACCTCACATAAGAGGGAACAAAGTGCTTCCAACAAATAAAAAGTGTGTTGGGATGGATATAACGAACGGCAAATCCATTATCCTTGAGTTTACCCAATAAATAAGCAATACACGCACCTTGGTCGTATTTGGGGACACCAATCATAATTTCTGGAACAACAAACCAACAAAACTGTTCGTCCATTTTTTGCCGAGCAGTGGTCTTAATACGAACATGGATACGATTCAATAACTTATTGTATAAGTTGAGTTGATGAATGTCATGTTGTTTTTTTCTCTCATATAATTCATCTATGTTGATTTTTTCTGAAAAGTCAGAAATGTTTTCCAATGTAAAAATATTGGCAGCCATTGTTAAACGATGGAGAGAAAAAAAGTGTTGGATTTTTTCTTAGCAGGGAACCTAGGACTGCTACGCTGCCCCAATTGCGCTTCGCGCAATAAGGTTGAGGTCGCTTTGCGACCTCCGACCCTGCGACCCCTCCTAATAACTTAGTATTAATATTAATACTAAGTCTCACTCGAAACGTCGTAATAACGTTTTAAAATTCATTCTAAAACTTATTATCGTGCGTTAAAATTCAATTTTTTGAGATACTAGTAAATATAGTTTTTCTTAAACATACAAAAATGGTTTAAAGTTATACCAAGAGTATAATATTAAACAATACCCACTAAAAATGACTATTAAACATATTGTGATTTCTGGCGGAGGACCAACGGGAATATCCACAGTAGGAACCCTCCAACACTTGGAAGAATCCGGATTTTGGAAACACGATGACTTGAAATCCATTTATGCAACATCGATTGGTTCTGTCATTGCCGTTTTATTAGCAATGCGATTTGACTGGACTACCATCAACGACTATATTATTAAACGACCTTGGAAGGATGTATATAAAATCAGTGTTAATGATATTTTTGACGCCTATTCTAAAAAGGGGGTTTTTGACGGACAGTGTTTTGACGTGTTTTTTAAACCATTTTTTGACGCCCAAGATATATCGTTGAATATTACCACGCTCGAATTTTATCAACGATTTAAGATAGAATTGCATTTTTTTGCGTTAGAACTCAACAATTTCGAATTGACGAATATATCTTATAAAACATTTCCCAACATTCGCCTCCTAACTGCAATACATATGTCTTGTGCGCTTCCCCTCGTTATTACACCCGTTATAATGGATGGCGCATGTTATGTAGATGGTGGTGTTGTATGTAACTATCCGTTAAGTCAATGTGTTGAAGAACAGAAATTGTCTGAAAAATTGGAAGAGATATTGGGTCTAAAAAATGAATATGAGAATGTGGAGAAAAATAACCACCTTGTCACAGACGCATCTACGATTATGGAATATAGTATTCATTTTATAAGTATTTTGATGAAAAACGCGAGTTTTAAAAACGCCGAATATGTTGCACCGAATGAAGTAAAATGTGTCACGGAATCCATGACATTGGACTATTTGACGAATGCTCTGGAAAGTGTAGATGTTCGTAAAGAGTTATTGGAGACTGGAGTAAAAAGTGCTCAAATGTTTTTAGAACAGGAACCTGAACCTGATATTAAACAACAGTTTGAATGAATTGAATCAATGTTGCTTGTGTGGGTTTGGCGTCATACTCAATAATTTGTCCGTCTTTCAACATTTTGATGGTAGGATATCCATCAATCTTGTAGGTGGAAATCATTTTTTCCACTTCGGCAGTTTCATTGGTGCAGTTGATTTCGGTAAATATTAACTTGTATCCATTGACTATTTTCCCGTTGTATTCCGCCTTTACTTTCTCCCATTCGGGTTTGGCAGTTTTACAATGGGGACACCAGTCTACGTAGAACAACATGAGTTCGACTTCATTTGATGTATTTCCGTTCGCACCGACTTCAATATGTTCGCTATTGGGTTTGTATGTGGGTTTGTATTTGTTGGATAAATAACGATATGCGTAATAAATAACAACACATACTAATGCTAAAACAACTGCGCACAAGATATATTTACTATTTCCACCAAGTGAAGATGAAATTTTTGCGATTGTATTTGAAAAATTCATAATATATATTCCAAAAAGAATAAAATAGAATATTTGACGAAACGAATTAAACAATAAATACTAGATAAGAAAATACACGGGATGCTTTTTAGAAACGCCGATGGTAAACTCGTAGAAATAAATCGGTTAAAGTATCCCAACGATGAATTGTATTATAAAGAAGTTCAACGCACAATTACCTACTTGAAGATGTGTAAAAAATCGGTGCTACCTTCCTTATTATCCAACTAAAGGATTTTGGGTAATTTGGGCATTTAGTCTTTGTGTATAAAGTGAAGTATGATGTTCGTCAATGGGGTGTAAAAATTCAATATTAAAACAAGAATAAAATAAACGTAAATACCAAGACGTATCTTCTGTGTTTGTTTTGATAGAACCATCTGCCATCATTGTAATTTCATTATTAAAAGTATGACTCCAAATTCTTCTCATAGGAACCATTGTAACAGGGTCTTTTTCATTTGCTATGCGATAGTGTTCTGAAACGCTTTTTGAAAATTCTTCAACAAAACGAAAGTTACCAGTTCTAGGGCAACCAATGGTGTGACAAGTGATTGTTTTTTCAGGAAAAACGTTTTTAAGAACAACTGCTGCTATTTGTGAGACGGCAGCCCCCAAAGAATGGCCTTGAATATGCAACTTTGTAGTAACTATCTTGCGTTTATTTAATTCGCATGTAATCTGTTGTTGAAGTGATGTAAAATATTTATAAAACCCGCGATGAACACGAACAACCCGATTATTTAATAACTTAACTGTAGTTGCGTTAGCGTCTAACAAAACATCTCTTGTATTGTGTGTTCCTTGAAATGATAAATAAGCAGTATCGTTAATAAACCATAAATACGCAACTGACTTTATATTGGATTCTGGAGAACCCACAATATAAATAGGCGGTTCTTTCAACTTGCCAAACTCTTCTAAAATGATTTGTTTTTCAAATTCTTCGTAAGCGTCACACAACTTGATATTATCAAAACTTTTTGACGACCAAATGCTTTGTACAGACTCATTGTCTTCATAACAGAGTTTGCTTCTTAATGCGGACGATAATATAGAAGACCAATTTGTAGGATTCGACATTGTTTTGTAAATAAATAAGAGTTAATTATTTACAAAAAATACAACCAACAGCAAGGTTGCTTTTCTTTTCTAAGATTATATATAAGAATGAATGTAAAAACCAAAAGAAATCTTGCTTTGAATCGTGGTAAAAATAAAACAAGGCGCGCTACATATAAAAAATCGGAATTCAATAGTGGCGAGGGAATGTTGACCACCGTTTGGGGTCCGAGTTTATGGCATTTTCTTCACACAATGAGTTTCAATTACCCAGTTGAACCCACCCTAGAAGATAAAAAACATTATCGCAATTTTATTCTCTCGTTGCGTTATACTTTACCTTGTAAATATTGTAGAATGAATTTAAAGACGAATTTTAAACAGTTGCCAATTACGATGGAAACGATGAAGAGTCGCGACACATTTTCAAGATATATTTACGACTTGCACGAACTGATAAACAAAATGCTTCACAAAAAATCAAATTTAACCTTTTGTCAAGTGAGAGAAAGATACGAACATTTTCGCGCTCGTTGTACGAGTGAACCGAAACCAGTTTTGGCGAAATACGACCCGAATGAAAGGATAGTTCCAAAATCCAAGTTGGAAAAGGGATGCACAGAACCCTTGTATGGGAAAAAGTCAAAATGTATCATCAAAATTGTTCCACAGGATATGGTCGCAGAGACCTTTCAAATGGATGAAGAATGTATTAAAAAAAGAGGGTAACGCGCATTTATTATTTTACGCCAATAAATGATTTATTGAATATGACACAGAGTTTGTATATAACCAAAAAACTCCAGTAGGGGGAACCCCCGGAGTGCGTTGCTGTCCCTTGTCCCCTCCCCGCCCTTCGGGGAATTCTAATTCCTTACCTTTTCCCATGATAAGATTTCTTGATGAAAAACTGTTATAATCTTCCTGGGTTCCCGGTGGATAATGGTGAACTCCAGTTGCATTATTCAACGCAATTGTTCCATATTTTTGATGAAGACGCAGAAATGGTCCATGAAACATGTTTGTAAAATTGGAAACTGGTATTAAACTTACGATATATGCGTAAAGTTTTGAAAAGTTCAAATAAATGTTGTATGTATTGTTTGCGGTTGTTATATCATCTGGAATAATATCTAAAAGTATATCCAGAGAGGTGTTTGTTTCAATGATTACACTATCTTTTTTCATAGAACCATCTGTTGTAAAATTATATTCATTATTATAAAATTGAGACGTATTATACTCAATATAATTTTCATCATTAAATTCATCATTAAAAAAGTCATCGTTTAAAAAGTCCGCAATATAATCATCAACATTGTTTTGATTTGGCGTATAATTCTTATACTCTGAATTAGAGTTGTTAACAATAGGTTCTACATAACTAGTGTTCCAGACCTCATTAAAAAACTCAAAACAGTTTTCGTTTTCAACGGTATTTTGAATGATATTTTTAATAGATGGTGGAACAACAACTGAATAAGAAATAGCGCAGTAACCTATTTCTTTAATGTTTGTGTCATTTTCAAAATATATATTTTTGAGACGATATGTATCAATGAACGCATAGTCACTTATTATTTCAACGCTTGAAGGAATAGTTATAGACTTTATAGAATAACAACCATCAAAAGCGTTATCTCCGATAACCTTCACCGATGACGGTTGTTCAAAAGAAACCTTTGCGATAGCAAAACAATCTCTAAACGCATATTCTTTTATTTTTGTTACTTTTGAAGAAATGATGATATTGGCTGTTCCGTATTTTTTTTCAGAATCATAATAAACTTCTTCGAGTCCAGAAGACCCATTATATTGATAACATCCTTGTTCTTCCATCATTTTACAAGAAGGAAGGTCATCGTTGTTTGTAACAAGAAAATCACATGAAGAGTTGGTTGTTACTTCTTGCGCGAGTATTAAATTCCTATTTTCAAAAATAGAATTTAATAAAATGAAATTTAAAAGAAGTGATATCAACACCATTATTGTAAGTGTACTATATTACCTATGTATAATTATGTTTATATTATTTTTACACAAAATAAACATCACGATAGGTTTGTAAGTTTGTAAGTTTGTAAGTTTCTCTCTAATAAAATATATAGTTATAGTAATATACCAAGGTTCTATATTACTATGAGTAAAAGCATAAGAGAACCCGTACTCGAACCTACAACAAACCGTTGTATCAAACAAATTTGGGATAACGGGACTCGCCGCGACCTAGTAGGACAAACTTTTTTCAATTCTATACCACAAGACGCCGCCAATGAATTGGCGAATTCCAATACACTCCAACAGTATTACGTGTATTATCCTCAGATTTTGCGAACAAGCACAAGTGCTAGTGCTAGCGAAACTCCATTGTTAGAATGTACGTCAGTATATGTCGAAAACACAAAATTATTACATTATACTCTTTTGTTTCGCAGTTCAGACCAAGGTCACGACTTTTATACAGATGCTAGGAATGTCAAGGGAAGTTTTGCTTATCCAATTAAAAGTTTAGAGGTACGGAGAGAAACCGCAACACCGCCTCCGAATTATCCTTATGGAAACTATACTACCCTCACAGCAAATACAACATTTGGCGGTGGAATTCATATATTTGCTATATTACTC
>Ga0164297_10004220_pt1 | contig 12996 bp, 12 predicted proteins | sample GEODES058metaG_FD_113539 | JGI IMG/M metagenome (GOLD analysis project Ga0164297, IMG submission 113539) | Dystrophic lake water microbial communities from Trout Bog Lake, Wisconsin, USA - GEODES058 metaG | ecosystem: Environmental > Aquatic > Freshwater > Lake | place: USA: Trout Bog Lake... | reverse complement strand
TGCCGGAGTAATGGTCGGCGCCACTGTGGGCGTGGAGATGGCGGACTGGTCATCCAGCGGCGGCTTGTCAGAATGTGCATCGAAAATCACACTCTGATTGAACGCCGATTGCATGGCCTGCGAAGCTCCTGCGAGTTTTTTCTTGTCCGCCTGCGAGGAGGCAAACATCACGACAAAAAATGCAAACAGCAACGTGATGAAGTCGGCATAAGAAACCAGCCAACGCTCATGGTTCACATGCTCGGGATGTTTCTTGCGACTCATTTCGTGGCCTTGTCAGGGGTTTCTTCATGCGCGTGCAGATAGGTCCGCAGCTTTAACTCAATCATTCGCGGATTCATGCCTTCCAGAATCGAGATGACGCCTTCCAGCATCATCTCCTTACCCATGTCATCTTCATGGTTGCGGATTTTTAATTTGCCCGCTGCCGGCAGGCAAATGAGGTTGGCAAATCCCACACCGTAGATGGTGGCGACGAATGCCGTGGCGATGCCGCGTCCCACTTCGGTGATGTCATCCAGATGCTGCATCACCTGGATAAGACCGATGACGGCGCCGATGATGCCGATGGTCGGAGAAAATCCGCCGGCTGCTTCAAAGACCTGCGGGATTTTTTCCATCAGCGACGCCTTGTTTTCCAGCTCCAGCTGCATGATTTTGCGGACTTCATTCGGATCTGTCCCGTCCACGGCCAGCATCAATGCCTGCTTAAGAAACGGGTCGGCCACGCTGTTCAAGTCTGCGTCGAGCGAAACAATGCCGTCCTTGCGCGCCTTGTTGGCAAAGCCGACGATCTGTTTCAGCACCGACTCATTGTCTGCGTTGGAATTAAAAAAGACGCGCCCGATACTGGTGAGCGCTTTGATGAAAATGGAAAGCGGAAACTGCAGCATAACGGCACCGACTGTGCCGCCAATGACAATCATCGCCGCAGTCGGCTTTGTAATCTGACCAATCTGGCCGCCTTCAATCATCATGCCGGCAAGAATGCCGCCAATCGCCAGGATGATTCCGCCAATACTACCGATGTCCATAACGCTAAACTCCAGTCAAAATCACATTGCTGCTGATGCTATTTCTGGTGCCGATGTGTCTGCGATTGCGGGTCGGCATGGTGTGCAGCATTTGCGCTTGCGGCGCTGTCTGCCGTGGCTGCATGCTGTGCGAGAGCAGCGGTGGCTGCACTTTGTTGCGCCGTAGTTGCGTGGGCAAGGGCTTCGCGCAGGATGCTTACCCGCCACGCACGCGCCGCTTCCAACACCAGCGGCAAAGTTTCCAGCACGACAATCTTTTCACCGGTGATGAGCGTAATCATTGTGTCCGGCGAAGACTCGACAGACTTTATCAAGTCACCGTTGATGGCCAACGGGTGGCCGTTCAACCTAGTCAACATCAACATGTTGTTGCTCCTTGCAGACGCAGATGTCTGCTGTCAGCGAATTGCTAGGGTCAGTATCGGCGTGAATTCAACTTGGGATTATCTGCAAAAGTTTGCAACGCAACATATATGTGCGTGCAAAAGATGTGCGGACAACGTGGGAATCATATTGGGAAGAATTTCTACAGCACCGGCTAATGTGCAGCAGGGGCACGCCGATGAGTGCTATGTCGCGGTGCTTTCCGCAAGGTGACGCGGCCCGCCGGATTCAATATGTGCAGTATCCGGTCACGGCCGAACCAACACTCAGGACTGGCACAGCGCAACAGAAAATCGCAACATAGGAGCGGAAACAATGTCCTTGGGTGTCTTGAATAACGTATCAGCCCTCTACGCAGAAAACAGTCTGAATCAGACGCAGTCCAGTCTGCAGACTACTCTGCAACAGTTGTCCTCCGGTCAGCGCATCAATTCCGGCGCTGATGATCCCGCAGGCCTTGCCGTTTCTGACGGTCTTGCGGCAAACGAAGCAGCACTCTCGCAGTCTGCCAACAATGCCACGGATGGCGTTGGCCTGCTGCAAACGGCAGACGGCGCCCTGGCGCAGGTAACCAACCTGCTCGACAGCGCAGTCTCCATCGCCACTGAAGCCGCCAACGGCACACTCACCAGCGGTCAGGTGAGCTCGGCCAACCAGGAGTATCAGAACATCCTGTCTGAAATCGGCGACATCGGCAGCACCACCAACTTCAACAGCATCGGCGTCTTCAGCTCGACGGCAAAGACCTTCTTTGTCAGCGACGGCAGCTCTTCCGGCGTGGTCAACTACAGTGACACGGTCGGCTCGCTGACTGACACCAACGTTGGCACCACGGCGCCCTCTGCGGCCACATCGACGGCCATTACCAACCCGACACCGACCTCGGCCAGCACTGGCTCAGGCGGCACGGCAACCATCTCGCTCGCAGCTTCTTCTGACACCATCTCCGGCACGCTTAGTGTTGCAGTGGGCAGCGGCAGCGCGGTCTCGGTCAACCTGGGTTCCACCGGCGTCTCGTTGGCATCGGCAGTTTCCACGCTGAACTCCAACAGCTCCTTCAGTGGCGCGCACCTGGTTGCATCACAGGGCACGGGCTCGAACGCGAACGAGTTGATTATCACCGGACCGGCAGAAACCGTTACCACCACACCGGGAACAACGTCGGCTGTTACCAACCCGACACCGGTTGCATCGACGGGAACCGCTGGCTCGACGGCGACCTTCAGCCTGGGTTCGTCCAGCGATACTATCGGTGGCAGCCTCAGTGTTGCAGTCGGTACCGGCACCGCAAGCGCGTTCACCATCACCAGTGGTTCCAGCCTGGCATCAGCGGTTTCGCAGTTGAATGGCAACAGTGCATTCTCCGGCGCGGACCTAGTTGCATCACAGGGCACGGGCGCGAATGCGAACAAGCTGATCATCACTGGGCCAGCGGATACCGGCACAGCCGGCACCAACACCCTTGTGGTCAGCGCCAGCGATTTGAGCGATACCACGCCTTCCACCTCAGTCACCAGCAACACCGCACTGTCGCTCACCGGAACATCGCTGGACGATAATGTGGCCGCCGGAACGACACCGGGCGCTGGCGTCAACTTCACCTCGAACTCAATCGCAACTCTTACGTCCAGCTCGGCTGCAACCGTGCTGACCAGCGTGACCACCGCGATTGCAGACGTTGCCTATCAGCGCGGTACTCTGGGCGCGGATATCAACGAGTTGACGGCAGCCAGCAACGTTGCCAGCACCGAGCAGGTGAACCTTGCATCCGCACAGAACAGCATCCTGGCCACCAACTATGGTCAGGCAACCTCGAACCTGTCCAAGTACCAGGTGCTCAGCCAGACCGGCATCAGCGCACTGGCTCAGGCAAACTCGGTAGCGCAGGAAGTGCTGAAGCTCCTGCAGTAAACAGCGGTAGCAAATGAACAACCGGAATGGGCAGCTCAAACCTGGGCTGCCCGTTTCTGTATCTTCAATACGGCCTGAAGAATTTTCTAATCTCAGCGGCAGTAGTTTGGCACAGGTTTTGCACGTTCCCGATGCGGGAGTTATATCGGCAGGGACAAAGCAATGAGCACGGTTGGACTCAGTTTCGGATCGGCGACCAGCGGTACCGGCTTCAACGTCACGTCGACGGTGACGAGTATCCTCGCCAACATTTCATCCATCGAAACTCCATGGAGCAATGAGCTGACTACGCTGCACTCGCAGGACTCTGCGTTGAGCAGCATCGGAACGGACCTGGCGACACTTTCCACCTCGCTGCAATCGCTTACAGATTTTGAAGGCGTCACAACTGCCATGTCGGGATCCAGTTCTGACACGAATATTGTGGACATCACTTCTGCCGGAACCGGAGCCACCGCAGGCAGCCATACGATTGTTGTTTCACAACTGGCGCAGACAGCTTCGGTCTATTCCGATGCGGTCAGTAATTCCAGCGATACACTCAGCGGCAACATCACCATACAAGTTGGTAGCGGCACAACGCAGACGGTCACAGTGGACAGTTCAAGTAATACCCTTGCTTCGCTGGCATCTGCCATTAACAGTGACAATATTGGCGTTACGGCCTCGGTTATCAGCGATACCAGTGGATCGCGGCTGGAATTAGTCAGCGGTACGGGTGGTTCTGCCGGCACGCTCACTATCGGTGGCACGCTGACGGATTCGACTACAAGTACGACACTGGGTTTTTCCACGGCGCAAAGTGGCAAAGATGCCGAATTTTCTGTGGACGGCATCTCGCTGACCAGCGGCAGCAACACCATTACAACCGCCATCCCAGGCGTTACGTTTCAACTGCTGTCTGCTGCGCCGAGTGAAAGTGTGCAGGTAGAGCTCGTCAATGACAACAGCGCAGTTGAGTCGGCCTTCAGCAGTTTCATCAGCGCGTACAACACGGTGGTTGGCGACCTGACAACGCAGGAAGGAAATAATTCCAGTGGTGTTGCCGAGCCTCTCTATGGCAACCCCATCATCGGCCAGTTGCAGACTTCGCTGAGCCAGGCCCTCTCCACCGGTACATCCAGCGGCAGCATCTCCAACATCGAACAGCTTGGCATCAGCGTGAACAACAACGGCACGCTCTCGCTCGACTCAACCACGCTGGATTCAGTGCTGAATTCAAACTATTCCGATGTTGTTGGATTTCTTCAGAACTCCGACAGCTTCGGCATGAACTTCTCCACCGTGCTCAACAATCTCAGCAGTTCTGGACCCAACGGCGCGGTGTATCTGCAGATGCAGCAGGACAGCCAGCAGGAGTCGGCACTGACTACCAATATCTCCAATGAAAATGTTCTGATCAGCCAGGACCAATCCTCATTGACCACGGAGTTGAACACGGCCAATGAAGAACTGCAGGCCATTCCAACGCAGCTGCAGGAAGTCAACGAAATCTACAGCGCTGTCACCGGCTACAACCAGAGCACGTCAGGCGGATAACAATGGAAACCAATTACCAGCAGCAGGCGCTCTCCGGCGCAACCGGCATCGAATTGATTCTTGCGCTTTATGATGGCGCGATTCGATTTCTTTACCGCGCCATCGATGCGGTGGAGCAGAACGACACGCGCGGCCGTCGCATCGCCGTCAAACGTGTCACAGATATTCTGATGTATCTGCAGGCACGCCTACGTCCCGATGTTGGCGGCAAGCCGGCGCGTACGTTGTCAGAATTCTACGCAGCCATGTTTGCCATGACGCTCGAAGCATCGAGCATAGCTTCCGTTGAAGGCTTTCAAAGCGTCATCGGTTGCATCGGCAATGTGCGAGAAGCGTGGGCCGTTGTGGCACGTGACCCTGAAGCGCAACGCATGTTGCCGCGCGAACTAATGACGCGCGAAGAAAGATATCTGAAGCCTGCCGCGGATGCAGGCTGGAATGCAGTGGAAGAGAGCATTGCATCCCGCTGGAGCGCATAGCCGCTACTTCCAGAGAATTGCGCCTAGTCGAAAGACGGGCGCACGACGGCATTCAAACGGATGCCCGGTCTTCGCCAGCATCGCATGCATCTCCTGCAGCGTATATGCGCGACGGATGCTGATGGGTGCGTCGTACGCAGTGAATCGGCTGCTGTATTTCAGTCTGCCTAGATAAGCCAGCAGCCAATGCATTCGATTGCGTTCTAAATCATTGATGACCACGGCAATTCGTGCAACACGCAAAGCCTCATGAAGAAATGCGGAAATTTCTGTAGGCTCCAAATGATGCGTAAAGAGGCAGCAACTGATGATGTCGACACTGTCATCCGCAAATGGCATGGCCATTGCATCACCGATGACGAATGTCGGCTGAGGTAGAGTATCTTCCCAATCATCTTCAGTCGGAAAATGCGATGGATCACGATCGAGCAGCGTCAACTCAACTGGGATTCCGTCGGCTTGCAGTGCGAGAGCAGCGTGTTGCAATACATCGGCGCGGCCACTGGCCACTTCCAGCAAATGCAGCGGAGCACCCATTTGCCGCCGTGCCGCCGCCTGCTGCAGCAATTGCAGGTGCAGGGCATTGCCGCCCATGCGCCGGTTGATGCTGCGTAGATCATCCAAACAACGCTGTACTTCATCCTGCGGCTGACCGGGTTGGTCCAGCAACTCTTCCGTCACGTGGCGCTTCATCGCAATCACCCGGTGACGGAGAGTTCTTCTTCAAGCTGCTGCTTCTCATGCAGGCTGGTGTAGTAACCGTCCAGCGCGATGAGTTCATCATGCGTGCCGAGTTCGGCAATGCGTCCGTTGACCAACACGGCAATCTGGTCGGCGTGTCGCACGGTGGAAACGCGGTGAGAAATGAATATCGTAGTGCGACCGCGCATGATCTCGCGTAACTCCGTCAGAATGCGTTCTTCGGTATCCGTGTCCACGCTGGCCAACGCATCGTCGAGAATCAAAATACTCGGCTGCCGCAGAAGCGCGCGTGCAATCGCGGTACGCTGCTTCTGTCCGCCGCTCAGCGTGATGCCGCGTTCGCCGACCATGGTGTTGTATCCCAGCGGGAATTCTTCAATCTCTTTGGCGATGTGCGCCGATGCTGCCGCCTGATGCACTTCTTCATCCGTGGCGTTGGGTACACCGAAGGCAATGTTCTCGCGCAGCGTATCGCTGAAAAGAAATGTTTCCTGCGGGATGAATCCGATGTTCTGTCGCAGAACCGCCAGCGGGTATTCAGTGATGGGACGGCCATCAATCAGCACCGTACCGCCGGTTGCATCCAGCAGTCGCGGCACCATCTGCACCACCGTTGTTTTGCCGGAGCCGGTGGGCCCGACCAGCGCCAGGCTGCTGCCGGCTGGAATGCGCAGGTTGATGCCGCCAAGTACATCCGGCCCAATGCCCACGGTACGGGTCTCTTCAATCAGCGGGTAAGCAAAATGCAAATCACGAAATTCAATTTCACCGCGCAGAGTAGTATCTGCTGCGATGCTCTGGTCGGCGCGCGCGTCGTCAATCTCCGGAACTTCAATCATCATGGCGTGGATGCGTTGCAGCGATGCGGTGCCGCGTTGAAACAGGTTGATGACGAAGCCCAGTGCAATCATCGGCCAGATGAGGAAACCCATATACGTGGTGAATGAAACGTACTGGCCAACGTTGATGCGGTGTGCCGCAACTTCACGTCCGCCAACCAACAGCGTGATGATGAATCCGATGCCGAGAATAAATTCCAGCGTCGGCCATAACATCGCCATCAGCCGCACCAGCAGCAAGCTGCGCCGAATATATTCCTGATTGGCAGTCTCAAATTTTTTCGCTTCGTGCTGCTCCTGCGCAAAGGCGCGGATGAGACGCGCCCCGGAAAAGTTTTCCTGCGCATGCGCGGAAATGTCGGAGTACATCGCCTGAATGCGTTCAAAACGCTGATGGATGCGGTGGCCGAAGTACTGCACCAGTACCGACGCCATCGGCAGCGGGATATACGCCCAGAAGGTGAGCCACGGGCTGATGCGCAACATATACGGCAGCGCGGCAATCATAAAGACCAGCGTCTGCGCGCTGTACATAATGGCCGGCCCCAGCAACTGGCGCACAGCGTTCAGGTCATTGGTGGTGCGCGCCATGATGTCGCCGGTGCGGTAGCGCAGGTAGAAACTCGGCGGCTGAATCGAGAGACGCGCAAAAATATCATTGCGCATGTCGAACTCAATCTCGCGTGAGATGCCGATGACAATCCATCGCGTAAGAAAAAGGAAAATTGCACTGATGGAGGCCGCGCCCATCAGTACGGCTGATTGATGAATGATTTTCGTAAAGGTGACGCCGGATTTCAGGTCCTCAATCGCGTTGCCGATGATGAGCGGAATCTGTACTTTGGCCAGACTATAAACAACAATAGCCAGGCCGCCGCCGACAAAGCTCCAGCGGTACCGCTTGAGGTACGGAAATAAAGGTCGAATTGGGTCAAGAAGGCGAGTGGGCGCAGAACTCATACGTCTACGCCCATTTTACGTTACTCGCTACTGCTGGCTGGTGCCAGTTGCCGGAGTGGCCGGTTTTGCAGCAGTTGGAGCGGCAGGAGTTGTTGTAGGAGCAGCCGGCGCGGCAGGTGCTGCAGCAGGAGATGCCGGTGCCGTAGGTGCTGCCGGCTTTGCCGGAACTGTGGACGAGCCTGCAGGATTCGGCGTCTGGCGGAAGGGGTTCGGCTTCGGCGAATTCGCGCCAGTGGGCGTCGGCATCGGTGGCGCCTTGGGCAGGTCGGCAATGCTAATTAGTTCGACGTCGAAAATCAGGTCGGCCTTCGGCGGTATGGCCTGCGGCTTGCCCGGAATCAGCGGGCTGCCTTGGAATCCATAGGCGAGCTGGTAGGGGATGAAGATGCGACGCTTGCCGCCAACGTGCATACCTTCAAAAGCTGTGTCAAAGCCAGGAATCACGCGGTGAACGCCCACGGGAAAGGTAATCGGTTTGCGGTCCTTGTGGTCCTTGTCCGGGATGGAACTGTCAAAGATGGTGCCATCTTTGCGTAGATAGCCGACGTAGTTCACGGTGTACATCTTCATCGGCTCGGCCAGCGCGCCCTTGCCCACAAGAATGTCAACATACTTCAATGAGTAGGCGGTGTGTACTACACCTTTTACCGGCGGAATATTTTTCGGCAATGCGGAGCTACTGGCTGGGGTGTGGGTGGCTGGTTTGGCGGTAGTTGCCGCTTTGGTGTTGGTCTGTGCTGCAGCGGCAACGGTCATCGCCAATACTGCGGTGGTCATAAGAATCTTCCGGTTCAGCATTTTTGTCTGTATTCTCCTGCGGATGTACTCTCATGCTACGGTTTACGCACTTTGACGGCAAGTCGGTTTCGCCATCGCAAGGTGTAGATATTTTCGCGCAGACTCAGAATAATTTCCCGCGGAAGGAACCGCGCGGACAGTGGCTGCGTATGACAAAATAAGGCATCCAAACGGGATGCAGGAGGCAATATGTTTTGTTCGGCTTGCGGCAGGGAATTACCGGCAGATGCGAAATTCTGTACCCAGTGCGGCGCACAGACAGGCTCTGTGGCTGCTGGAGTGCAACCGCCACCCGCTGCTCCAGTTACCCCCGGCTTGTATCGTTCGCGCTCGCAGCGCATGGTCGCCGGCGTTTGCGGCGGTCTGGCTGCCACCTATGGATGGGACCTTCCCGTCGTGCGCCTGATAACCGCGCTCTGCATGATCTTTTCCGGATCCATCATCTTCTTCGCTTACATCGTTGCCTGGGTTGTTGTGCCGGAAGAGCCATACATGTATGCACCGCCAATTGCTCCCGCGCCGCCGAAGCCGTAGCAACAAAACTGCACACCATCGGCAGCTTTGCATCGGCTCGTCATAAAATCATTGCAGGCCTGTGTTGTACAGCAACGTTCCAACAGGCTGCGAGGCGATTTGAGTTCAGCAAAGTCAACCAAGGCTACCAGTCCAACTTCTTCAACGCGGCCCTTCCACTACAAAACAGGCAAGCGGTCGTCGCTTTACTGCGGCGCGGTTTCGCTCAAGACGCTGGCGCGTGAATACGGCACGCCGCTCTATGTGTATTCCGCCGACCAGATTCTGGAGCGCGTCGCGCTGTTTACGCGGGAGCTGAAGCAGCAGCCGCACACGCTCTGCTATGCCGTGAAGGCCAACTCCAACATTGCGCTGCTACAGTTGCTGGCCGGCACCGGCGCAGGTTTCGATATTGTTTCCGGCGGCGAACTGGAACGTGTTTTGCTTGCCGACCGGGCTGCCGTTCGGCGTGTGGTTTTTTCCGGCGTTGGAAAAACGGCAGTGGAAATGGACTTCGCCCTCAAGTCGCGCATCCTGCTCTTCAACGTGGAGAGTGAAGGGGAGCTCGACCTGCTGGAAGAACGTGCCGCCAAGATGAAGAGACGCGCCCGTATTGCCTTGCGCGTCAATCCAGATGTATTCGCAGAGACACATCCGTATATTTCCACCGGCTTGCGCGAACATAAATTCGGCATTGATATCCAGCGTGCCGCGCGTGTCTATCGCAGCGTTGCCCAATCAAAATGGTTGGAGCCGGCAGGCATCAGCGTACACATTGGATCGCAAATTCGAAGTGCCGAACCCTTTGGCGCGGCGCTTTCCCGCGTGGCCGGTTTGGTGCGCCAGTTGAAAAGACAGGGAATCAATCTACGCTATGTGGATGCTGGCGGCGGTCTCGGCATTGAATACGGCGCAGATGTAAAAGCCGCTGAAAAATTTGATCCAGCTGCACGCGTGCATGCCTACGCCCGTGCGTTGCACACTGCGCTGGCTGGATTGGATGTTCATCTGCTGTTGGAGCCGGGTCGCTTTCTGGTGGCGCAGGCCGGCGCATTGCTGACGCAGGTGCTGTACGTGAAGAAAAACGGCAGCAAGAATTTCGTCATAACCGACGCAGGCATGAATGACCTCATCCGCCCGGCACTGTATCAGGCGCACCATGAAATCATTCCCGTCGATGCGCCGCGCCGCAGCCGCATGGTGGCGGATGTAGTCGGGCCGGTCTGCGAAAGCGGCGACTTCTTCGCGCGCGACAGGGAACTTCCCACGCTTGCGCCCGACGATCTGGTCACGTTGCTGGATGCCGGTGCCTACGGCATGACTCTCAGCTCCAACTACAACACGCGGCCGCGTCCGGCAGAGGTGCTGGTGCAAGGTCGCCGTGTCCGGCTCATCCGTCGTCGCGAAACCATCCGCGACCAGATTGGCCCGGAGATATTCGACTAGCGCAAGGCTGTATCTACACCGTAGTATTTTCCTTCAGCAGAACTCTTTATCCGCTGACAGGAGAAACCACATGCATCGCCGCCAATTCGTTGTATTTGTTTTTGCTGCACTGCTTGTAACTATGCCTATGCTTCTCAACGCGCAGCAGAAATTATTTTCGCCGGCACCTGCGCCTCCGGCAACGCCGCCGTGGATTACGTTATGGCCCAATGGTGCGCCCGGTGCGCTGGGTAAAGACGCGAGTGACATTCCCGCCATTGAAGTTTTTCTCCCGGCAAAGAACTTGATGCGTTCCGCTGTTGTCATCTTTCCCGGCGGCGGCTACTTGAACCTAGCCATGGATAAAGAAGGCGACCAGTATGCTCGTTGGTTGAATGATCGCGGCGTGGCTGGCATCGTTCTGCGCTATCGCTTGGGGCCGCGCTACCACCACCCCATCGAACTCGGCGATGCACAGCGTGCCATCCGTTACGTGCGCGCGCATGCAGCAGAACTTGGCATCGATAAAGATAAGGTCGGCGTATGGGGATCCTCTGCCGGCGGCCATCTGGCTTCTTCAACAGGCACGCATTTTGATGCAGGCAATCCTGCTGCTGTGGATCCGATTGACCGCGAGAGCAGCCGCCCGGATTTCATGGTCCTCTGCTATCCCGTGATTACGATGACGGAACCGTATCTGCATCGCGGCTCGGAACTCAATCTGCTCGGCCCGAATGCCGATCCGAAACTCATCGCGCTGATGTCCAGTGAACAGCAAGTGACCAAGGACACGCCGCCCGCATTTTTCTACCACACCACCGATGACAAATCCGTACCCGTGCAGAACTCCATCATGTTCTACGATGCGCTCATCAGCCACGGCGTTTCGGCAGAACTGCACATCTATCAACATGGCCCGCACGGCACCGGTCTCGCTCAGGGATATCCCGAACTACGCAGCTGGCCCAACTTACTGGACCACTGGCTGGTGGCCAACGGCTGGGCGCAGGGCAACTAGCCTAGATATGACGACGGAAGAATTTCGCGCATCACTGGAAAACGCCGTGCCGCCTGCAGAACTTTCTGCACCTCTGGCTGCCATGTGGTGGGATGCGCGGGGCGATTGGCACCAGGCGCATGAAGCCGCGCAGCAGGGCAACGATGCGGCTTCCGCTTGGGTGCATGCCTACCTGCATCGCAAGGAAGGCGATGCAGGTAATGCCGCGTACTGGTATAGCATTGCGCGCAAGCCGGTATTCAAAGGTTCATTCGATGTGGAAGCGGCGGCGATGGTGCAGGAGTTGTTGCGCGCCTAGCCGCTAACTGGAAGCTTCAGCCAAGTTATCTGCAATCGCTTTGCTGAGTGCTTCTTCGAGCGCAGTGCATTCTTCATCGCTTAGCTTCAGACCGTTGCGCGTCAGGTAAAAGACGTCAATGGCGGTATCGCCTTCAGTATCAATTAGAGCGACTTCAATATTGCACCCTGATGTGGCAAGAGTTGCTGTTACCGCGCGCAGCAGACCCGGTGCATCCTGCGCCACGACCTGCAACACTGTCGAATGCGAAGACGACGTCTTGTCCCATGTGATCTGCGTTTCTGTCACCACGCGAATCACGCGGCTGCGGTTGGAACGCGAACGCGCCGCCAGCAATTGCTCCAACGGCATGATGCCGGTCAGCACATCGCGAATGGATGCGATGAAGCGATCATGCTCGCTAGGGTTCAACTCCAGCGTTTTAAAGCGATCGTTGAAGTGGTAGCTATCCACGACAATACCTTCTGCATTGGAGAAGGCGTCAGCGGTCACGATATCCATGCCCCATGCCGAGAGTGCTCCCGCCATGCTGGCAAACAGCATCGGTCGGTCTCCAGTCACCAGCGTCAACTCATTCAATCGCGATCCATAGGCGCGCGTTGTGGAATGAAACTTCAACTGAACCGGTTGCGCGGCCAGCGCTCCGGCCATGCGGTAGTGCGAACGCACCTGGTCTGGCGTGCGCGTGCGCAGGTAGCGTTGCGGAAAACCTTCGAGAAATGCTTTTACGGACTTGGCTTCGCTCGGCATCAGCGCCACTACGCGGTCCACAAATTCCGCATCGCTTTGCTTGTCGGCGTGTACGCGGTCTTCATCCACGCTGCGGTCCATGTGGTTGGCGGTAGCCATGTAGAGCCGCCACAGGTTCTCCGCCTTCCACGGCGTCAGCGCGTCGGGATGCACGGCGGAAATATCTGCAAAGGTGAACAGCGTCAGCATGCGCAGCATCTCCGGCGTGCCTACTTTGCCGGCAAAATTGTGCACCGTCTGCATGTCGAAAATATCGCGGCGCAATGCCAGCGACATATCCAGATGCTGCGCAATTAACTGAATCACCTGGCTGCTCTCATACGCGTCGAGTTCCATGTGCTGCAGC
>Ga0164297_10004219_pt1 | contig 12996 bp, 9 predicted proteins | sample GEODES058metaG_FD_113539 | JGI IMG/M metagenome (GOLD analysis project Ga0164297, IMG submission 113539) | Dystrophic lake water microbial communities from Trout Bog Lake, Wisconsin, USA - GEODES058 metaG | ecosystem: Environmental > Aquatic > Freshwater > Lake | place: USA: Trout Bog Lake... | reverse complement strand
GCTCTTTCTCGTTACAACACGCGTTTTCCAAAAAGGGTTCATTGACCGCATTTGTAAGCAACAACTTTTTCTTATCCAAAATTTTCTGTATTCGTTCTTGTATGGCGAGAGAAAATTGATATATTCGTGATTCCACCACCAGTAATTTCTCTCGTTGAATACGTGAGCCTGTTCGCAAATCATGTGTTAGCGTCTTTTTAAATGCCGGAGAAATTGGCTGAGGAAATGGCTTCAACTGAAACTTTACCAATGGCGGCAAAAACCCTAACCATTTACTCAAATCGTGTTCCTTGGGAACCAGTTCGGGGGGATTGGATAAAATATAAGCATTCTTTTCCTGAAATTTTTGAATGACCTCATCATTCACGAGCAAATATGTATCTATAAATGTTTTTAATTTTTCAAATATTTTGTCCTCTTTGGTTTTATTTAATGTATTCCATGGTTCCGTAGAATTCTTTATTTTATACACAATACATGTAATATAACGCAGTGCACTAACGTCCCCAGATCCTTGAAATGGATAACCGTCAAAGGATCGCACACAACCTGGAAATGTTTTACGAGTTCTGATAGAGGGAATACTTGTTTGTATCCCTATCAAAAGAGCTCCGAGAGAAAGATAAAGAACGGTCAAATTATACACCATTTTATAGGAGGGAATGGCTTTTCCTTTTTTGGCCATTTCTTCTATAGTTGTTTGATACGTAGATTCCACCGGGAGAGCACGTTGAATTGTGTTAGTGGCGATACGAACTATAAATTCCTTTTGTTCTTCTATAGAAATCCCCATAAATCCAGAAACAGCATGAATAATATTATGAATCATTTTTGTCAATGGAGATTGCGGCTCCACTGATTTTTGTTTGGCATTTAGAATGGCATTCCCTGCATCTTGTTCCAATATATCCCGCGTGCGAATACGAAATCCTGCTTCGTATCCTTCTTCCGTATCATAATCAATCTGTTTAATAACGTATCCACTGTATTTATCTACCCAAGTGTCACCATCCTCACTTAATGTGCCAATCTCTTTGATAATCAAGTCCATTTTACGAACATACATATCTGGATTTTCACACCAAACTCCAGCGAGCTCATACAAGAATGTCGGCAACAATTTTACATTTGTTTGGATACAATAGCGCCAATGTTCATCCTCGCTGGCAGTGCGTAGGGCTTCTCTCGTATATTTGATGGCAAACCGCTGAATATCCCATTGTTTTTTTACAAAATCCGATTGGCCCAAAATTAAATCACGCAAATTTTGATAAGGACTTTTAACTATCTCCATGTCCTCTTCCTCTATTTTTAGCCCTAACCGAACTTGTTGAAGATTATACTTGTATTTTCTCTCGGTGGCCAAATCTTTCAGTCTACCTTGGATAGACAAAGAATAAGCATATTCTTGTTCCAGACTTTGCTGTAATTGTTCTTTAGATTGGTGATATGTTTTATCAAATTCGTGAATCATCTCTTGAAGTGCATTCTGTTCTATTGTTTTTTTATTTATATCCATTGGTTCACAAATTGCGTCATATTTTCTAGTGACTTCTATACAATTTTGTTGAAGATTACAAAGCATGGATTCATTATCTGCCATTTGATCGGGAGTAAGACTGGTGTCCGGCTCCCAGCGATTATTTACGCGTTTAAAATATCGCATTTGAAATGTATCCGCGCCCATATTCTCCCGATCATACAAAACGGCGTAATGTCCATTTTCCACTGGACGCATACCACGAATCAAGGTTTCAGTCATGCTTTCCACATATTGCGGTAAGACTCCATGTTTTTTTAATAATTTTTCCTGTAAAAAGAGGCGAAATGCTTCTGGATCCATATTCATCTGTTCTTTTTTATAGTCATCCAATAAACTATACATGGTATGATCATACTTTTTATCAAAATAGATGGGTCGTCCGTTATCTGCTTCTATTTCTTCCAAGTGTGAATATTGTTTAGCCAGCGTATAAGTAATACATAAATCTGCTTGTTTTTCTTTGGCTTTCTTCATTTTGTCTTGCAACTCACGACTAGTTTCTTCTAAAAAATATCCAATATTTTCAGGAATCATCAAATCTAGATTTTCCAAAGAAAGAGCATTGCTGTATAAACGAGTATCATCTTCTTTGGTCATAATGAGAAGTGTTTCTGCATTAGTAATTGGAACCGTCGGTGGAAATGTATAATTTTCCCATACTTCAGCTGACAATTTCCTCTCATGAATCAATCGTTGAATCGCCGAATTTGATGGCGGTGACGATTCTTTTTCCAAACGTGAAATCAAAGAAAACTCCCGACTTCTCTCTACGAATCTTTTGTTATAGAGAGAAATCTTTTCTATCAAAAACTTGTTAATTTCTTCATATTGTTTGAAAGTTATGTCTTTGGTATATACCAAAAAGGGCGACAACGCATTCACCACTTCTAAAAAGGATAATTTTCCAGTAATATATTTTTTCATTTGTTGAAATATGACGCGCGTTTTAGGAATTACTTTTTTCAAAAAAAGATCGTATGTATCTTTGTCTGGTTTTGGTTGAGACATATCTGGCGTCCATATATAATGACGTATCCCCTGCAAAAAGACATCTTCTTCTGTTGCCAATCCTAATCCAGATTCTGAAGACGAAGAATCAACAAAAATATTTTTTGCATTAGTTTTATCATTTAATAGTTGCCAGTAATTCAATGGCGTTGTATTCAAATTGGCTCGTTCCATAATATTAGTGGTTGGCAACGCGATTCGTGAATATCGGATTACTGGTTCCGGTAAGGTCAATAAGGATTTTACGGCAATTGTATCTGATGGGGTAAGAGATACACGTTGTGCCAACATTTTGCTTCCCGTCATTTGTTCCACGTCCAATTTTTGAAGACCTAGATTGTATTTTTGAATTACCCATTTTTTGGTTTGTATGCTTTCCTTTTCTACCACGGAAGATTCTAGATCAGTAAGATTATCCAAAATAGCCATAATATCGGATTCCACCTCAGTCTCACAAAGAATGTCTGACAAAAACTCCTGATTTGGGTTTTCAAACGGGGTACAATAAGGGTTCCACTCGTTTATCCAACTGACATATTTATTTTGTTCTTCTGGAAAATCATTGGATTTGTATTGATTCCAAACATTCCGCATATTTTTAATGTCTTCTGTAATGTGAAGCGCCACAATATCCGAATATTCTGTTTCTTCATTTGGATTTACATCATATACTTTTTTCATATTTTTGGCCACGGGAAGAATCCAAGCCAATGCCTGTTTAAATTTGCGCAAATTTTCTTGTAATGGTTTCCATTCTACTCCTTTTTGAATAGAGGAGAGAACATTCCCGTAAGCATCCATTTGGGAGAATTCCGCGCGTAGTTGTTTGAAACGTTCAATCATAATATGAATATTATTTAATACACTATTTGTGCGCTGTATACTTGGAATGGTGGATAATAATTCTTCTAATAAATCATTGGCTTGCATTTCAATGGTGTAACGTTTTTGAGAAATATCCACCTCTTCATATTGAACAATGGGACCTAACTCTTCGCCAAACTGAATTTCATTGGCGCGAAGAATAAATTCACGCACTTGATCTTTTATATCTGCCACCGGCATAGGAATAAATTCTTCTAATTCCGCGTCTGTTTCTTCTTGTTCTAATTGTTCTTTTGGTGCTATTTCCGACTCTTCATCTTTTTCTTTTGATTCACGAGTTTCTTTTTGTTCCAAGATTTCCTTTTGTTCTTCTGATTCTTCTAGTTGGCGCGAGGCCTGCTCCTCTTCTATTTCTTTCTTTGTTTCTTTCTTTGTTTCTTTTTCCGGAGGTTCACGTATTTCACTATTTTCCAAAGGAATATCCAATGGCAATCCTTGATAGGCAAAATTTAGATAAATAACATCTTTATCCGGATACGTTTGAATTTCAATCATATCTTCCTCTAAATTGGTTATTTCGCCTGTAATAATTGCGGGAATATCTCCACCAAAATAAAGATTTACCCAGGTTCCAGGCAATAAATGATTTTGTCTGGCATAGCCAGGTTCTTCATTGCGATAAATCAGCGTAATTCCTACAATGGTGCCATCTCCCAAAACACCGTTCTCATGTATTTTTAATGGCACCAATTGAAATGTTTTTACATTGACTAAACGAACTTGATTTGCATCCAAATAATCAATAATAAAAGTTTGATCATTTAATAAATCATTGGTAGGCGCGTCTAAACGAAGAACGTCGCCCAATTGCAAGAGAACCTCGGAATTTGATTCATCTTCATCTTTTTCTTTTTTTTTTGATTCTGGTATCTCTTCCGGCTCAAAATATATCTTTTCTACTGGATCCTGTTCCTCTTCTTGAGTCGGCGTCGGCGACTTTATTAATTCATTTTGAGACATTATCCTATATTTAGAGTAGAAATTTTTATGCTTTTTTGCGACGATTTTCAAAATGTAAATTTATAATATCGCAAATTCTCAAATAAAAATCTTCAACAAATACTAGGAAATGGGTTAAAAGCATATTCCTTTATTAAAAATATGGACACAGGCGTCGTATTTAAAATACATGAAATCCCGGGATGGAATGACTTAATCTCTTCTCCTTTTGCCAAAGATACGCCGTATCTAAACAAAACCACATATATTACTAAAAATAATGAGACTTATACAATGATTCGTTACAACAAAACAGCATTAACATCTGATCATGATTTCTATAGTCATTTTGGTTTGTTACGTTGTCTTATTGTAAATGGTGATGGTATAGTTGTCTCTTTTTCTCCGCCCAAATCCATGTCCTTTTCCTCCTTTCAAACCGCATATCCCGAAAAAACAGCCGATATTGTGGCCGAGGAATTTGTAGAAGGAATCATGATCAACGTCTTTTGGAATCCCAAAATACAAATTACTGGCGGTTGGGAAATTGCCACCAGAAACACCGTTGGTGCGGATATTTTTTATGGCTGCGCAGACCCCCATAACCGCACACCAAAAAAAACAATTTTAAACCTATTTAAAGAAACGCTCTCAGCAGTCAATCTAGATTTATATACATTGGATCGCCGTTTTTGTTACAGTTTTGTCATGCAACATCCGGCGATTTCTAAAGGAGTTGCGTATTTCAAAAAACCGGAATTATATTTCATAGAATGGTATGAAATTGTCAATGTTCCCAATGGAAATCTATTTATTTTTCCTTTGGACAGAGAAAAAGGGTATATGAATATTGGAAGCAAAAATGGGACTACCGTCAAAGTTCCCCAAAAATATGAAAACTGGACATATTACGAGGATTTGGAAAATCAATATGCATCGGCAAATACGGATTATTCTTGTCAAGGAGTGGTAATTCGTAACCAAAAAACAGGAGAACGAACCAAGCTATGGAATCCTTCTTATCATTTTATCAAGGACATGGTAAGATGGGGAGGCGAAGGAGAATTATACAAATATTTAGTTTTACGTCGCCATGGAAAAATCAAAGAGTTTTTAGAGAAAAACCCAAACTACAAAAAAAAATTTGCACGCTTCCGTAAAATAGTTCACGATTTTACTGAAACGTTGTATCAAAATTACATTGCCTGTTTTATATGCAAAGAACAGTCTATACAGGACATGAAAGAAATATTCCGGACGCATTTAAACAAATTGCATTCTTGGTATTTAAATGAATTAAGAGAGAAAAAAAATTACATTTCTAATACCAAAGTATTTACTTATGTAAATCATTTATCTCCGGATCAATTGTTTTGGTGTCTTCACGAACCCATCAGAAAACGGTTTTATGATGTTCTTTTACAAGGACAGGAATACAAATATGATTAAAAACGTCGCAATATTGCTTCATATATGCCTAATGCATCTTCTATAGATGAATACAGATTTTGTTTAACCACCGTCTTATCTGCCTCTTTATCATAAGCAACCCGAATAATACTATCCTTATCATGAGGATGCATCTTCTTAAACCCACAAAAGGTCAATGTCTTGGCGTTTTCAAAATATTTGGCATACAACATGTATTCCAATACCTTTCCAATGGTGTAATCCTCATTTTCCAAAATTATATCGTAAGAATTTTGCATAGTATTGATTGCGGGTTCAATACGTAATTCGTCTTGATCTAACAAATCGCGTACCATTTTCAACTTGTCTATTAGAATAGAACAGGCTTTTTGAACCAATTCTTCATTGGTATAAATACCAACAGTTTCTAATATAAAATCAAAACTATCCTTTTTTGCAATACGCTGACCTTCCAAGAGTCGCCAATTTTTTGATTCAAATGCAATATCGTCCTTGTTTTTTCCTTCTTCCTTCCATTCTTGCTGTTTTTGTGCGAGAATTTCTTCTATTTTTTCTTCGTCCATGGTATATCCATAGGAACAAGTAGAAACGGCGTTAAACATTGCGTCGTCCTTGGCGGTTGCAATTGTAAATTCACAAGTCATTTGAATCCGTTCTCCTGGGATTTCGTCGGAAATCTTGGGGCGCAAACGAAGAAAATCAATAAAATATCCAGTATAAGCATTGGCTGGAAAAATTTCTCTTGTGTCTTTTTCCGTTAAATAATCATTTCTTACCACATTTTTAATTTTAAAATGTTCTGTGGTGACATACATGATCGTATCTGTGACATTCTCCACATCTAATTCCATGATATAATTTTGCAGTGGCATATCCATATCTTTAATATGGATTGGAATACAGCTTAGTCTCTGCTTCAAAATCTCATTATTTAGACGAGATGTATTTATCGTTATATTGGCCTTGTTTAATTCATAAGGAGAAGTTTGAAATACAACCAATGGAATATCGGAAAGTAGAGTACGACGAATTGCGTTTGCAATACTTACATTGATACCGCTTAAGGTAAATGTTAGTTTTCCATCAGAATTAGAAACGTTTTCCACGCGGGGATTCATGGTAAAGTACGATATACTATATATGGAATAAATTCTATTTAATTGATATTCTAATCAATTTTTTATGTAAATTGTAGAATTCCAACAAATCTAGCAAAATAAAATGGAATAAAATGGAATAAAATGGAATAAAATGAAATGTTTATTCGCGGAAAAATTGGTTAAAAAAGAAATGCAATAAACTTAATATACAATAAAATGTCTTCCATTCTTTACTATAGTAATTTTTGCGAACACTCTAAAAAACTATTAAAAGTATTATCTAAAACGCAAGTAAGCAAAGGAATTCATTTTATTTGCATTGATAAAAGAGTACGCGGACCAGATGGGAAAATGAAAATTGTTTTGGAGAATGGGCAGCAAATTGTAATGCCTGAAAATGTCACCAAAGTTCCAGCATTGTTGCTTTTAAATAATAATTTTCAGGTTTTGTATGGAGATAGCATCTATAATCATCTGAAACCAGCACAAGAAACCGTGGTGCGACAGGCAACGAGTAACAATATGGAACCCATGGCTTTTTCTCTAGGAGCAGGTGGGTTTGGAGGAATTGCCTCGGATCAATATAGTTTTCTGGATATGGATTCTGAAGAGTTGAATACCAAAGGGAATGGCGGGATGCGACAAATGCATAATTATGTGCCGTTGAATCATATGGACAAAATAAGTACTCCACAAGATGAATTTGATTACAAAAAAGCAAAAATTCCGGAAAGTATGACTATTGAAAAATTACAACAACAACGAGATGCGGATTTGAATATTATGGGAAGATAATGTTTTTTATTTCCATTTGCAAAATGCAACCGTTAAAAAAATACAATATATATTTTTACTTTTATTTATTGTATTTTTCCAATTTTTTTGTTTTTGTTATTTTCGGTTTTGTAAATACATTATTTGGCCGTATTGGAAGAAAGCCTGGAAGAATGACGCGGGGGAGTAGGTTCAGCTAGTTTTTTACGCCGCACCAAGGCCTGAGTGGCTATATTTACAGAACGATTATATCCCGCCTTTCCGGTCCAACGACCGGAAAATTGTGGTGACCCCAATGGTTCCCAACCATCTTCTAATTCTGCATTTATATCTGCTTCAAATTGTGATATATTATATTCATACACATCTATGGATGTTTTTTTAGAAAACGTATTTGTTTCTCGCCATTCCTTTACTTCATGCGCACATAGCCATTCACGCGACACAATATAATATTCCATTTTTTTGAATTTGTGGAAAAGTGTAATATTAAAACTACGACAATCTAGACAGGAAGAAGAGTTACTTTATCTACCAGGAAAGTATTATATTTCAATTTTTTCAAAAACTTGAAAAAGTTAAAATATTCCATTTGGTTCAAGAAGACAAATAAGCATTGGAAGCCAATGGTCCATCATCATCAAACTGGCCAGATAGGGTTTTTCTTTTAGGATACGTAGGCATATAATCCAATTGTCCGTGAGAATAACGCATATCAAAAAACTTTTGTCCGTCATCATATTTTTTGCGCCAAGTATTCACACCAATATCATATTGAGGCGGATCTATGTTTAATTTATTATATAATTTTGCATTGGTTCCAATATCCGTAGTTAATACAGAATAAGACGGGGTAACTCCAGTGGTTTCTTTTCCGGCGTCATTTTGCCCACGTAACAATTCTATAGACAACATTTTTGGATTTTGCGAAGTTTGGCAACCAAAGCAATCCACATCGGACGTGCATTGCTCGCCAGTTAAATAACACCGTCCCAAAGAACCACACATATTTTTACAGGATAAGGTAGTATTGATAGGCAAATCTACGGTATGACTATAATTAGGTCCATTGGTTGCATTTGTTAGAGTCAAAAAAGATTCACAAACATGAATATGATTCTTTGTAATATAAGTTGTCCAATAAATAATAATTATTAATAAGGTAAATGCTAAAATAGCCCACATGAATATTATCATTTGACTTTCTTTCATATTATATTCTTTAGAAAAGAAATCCCAAATCCCAAATCTCGTTTACCACAAAAAAGAAAAGAAGAAAACGAAAAAGAAGAAAAGAAGAAAAAGAAAAAGAATAATGAAAAGAAAAAGAGGAAAAATTATATTCATTATTTATAACAACATGTCATCCACTCCCGCAATTGATGAAAAAAGATCTGAAATAAATAATACAAATTCTAATAATTCGGCAAATGAACTAACAGTAGTGAAAACAATTGCCAGTCAATTAATTCACCTAGGTGTAATTATTATCATTGGAACATGTATGCTTTATACATGCCGTGGATCTCAAGCAAACCTATTTCCTTCTTGCATAGATTTTGCGCCCTATACAGACATTCCTCCAAAATTCTCTGATCTGAATATGGCAACAAACGTAAATATCACCAAGGAACATGGAAATGACACTTCTACAAAAATGACATTTGATATAGAGGAAAATATGGACATTATGTCTAATCATAGTTTTTTTACTTGGTTAAGAGGACTAAAAGAAGGTCCACATTCTAATATGTTTGGTTTATATTTTGCATCTATTATGCAAAGTATTTTAGCATTGAATTTTTCCATTATTAACGTTATTTATAATTTTTTTAATAATTTTTTTTCGGAAACATTGATCATTCTTGTGATGCCATATTTGATGATGTTTGTTTATTTTGGTTTAGCAATGATTGACGGGTTTTATTTTATTTACTTATGGTTTTCTAAATTACCCATGTTTTGTAGTGAAAAAGACGCACGTAATAAAGATATTAATAAAACGGTTTGGAAACATAATCCAGGAGCCATATGGAATTTTTTTAATTGGTGGAAAATTTTTGTAGCTTTTCTTTTGCTTTTGTTTGGAGTTGCTACTTTTATATCTACACCATTTGTAATTGTTGCGGTCATTTATACTTTTCTATTTCCACTCTTTCTAAAGACCAGGGTGGATAAAAAAAAAAGTTATGGAGTATTTTCTCTCTTAATAGACGTATTGAAATTCAAACGAAACATAATCATGTATATATTGGCTTATTTCTTGATTACTGATTCATTTTCTATTATGGGCGCTCCGGCAGGTGTAGCCGCCATTATTGTTTGCATTGGTTGCTATTTCTTTACTCAAATTTTTCATTCTTATAAACCATCTAATGGAGACAATGTGAGTTCTGGATTGACCGATTATTTACAAAACATAAAACAATGTGAACATTTGGAATCTATTCCTATTAATGTGGAGACGCTTTCAGGAGGACAACAGTTTTCGCAGACAACACGATCCGAAGTTTTACAAGCGCCGGTAAATATACAAAGTCCTGCTTCTATGCAACAAGGAGCACAATATCAACCTCAAACGCAACTACAACCGCAACTGCAGTCACAAATGCAGTCACAAATGCAACAAGACACACAACAGCCACAAACTACACCTACAATACCTATAGAAACGCCTTCAATCCAACCAATTGGAGCTGGACCCGAACCTGAACAAAAACTAGTTCCTGTGAAAAAATTACCAACTTCAGAACATAAAGCACAAAGAAGTGCATTTCGTAGTAAGGGAAGAATTGGAAGATAATAAAATAAAAAACAAACAAATAAACCAAAACAAACAAATAAACCAAAACAAATTAAATGTAAAAATATAGATAAAAATATAGACAAAATGGTAAAAAAAGATACAACAAAAAAAAAAAATAAAACTAACATATATCCATTAGTGAGTGTTTGCACACCTACTTTCAATCGCCGTCCCTTTTTTCCTATTATTATTCAATGTTTTTTGAACCAAGATTATCCCACAGATCGCATAGAATGGATTATTATAGATGACGGCACAGATAAAATCGGAGATTTAGTGTCACATATTCCGCAAGTCAAATACTTTTCATTTTCAGAAAAAATGACCCTTGGGAAAAAACGCAATATAATGCACGAGAAATCCACCGGAGATATTTTGGTTTATATGGATGATGATGATTATTATCCTCCCGAGAGAATATCTCATGCTGTCGCTACACTTCAAAATAATCCTCAAGTATTATGCGCAGGGTCAAGTGAAATGTATATTTATTTCAAACATATTCAAAAAATGTATCAATTTGGCCCTTATGGACCAAATCATTCTACTGCGGCCACATTTGCATTTCGCCGTGAATTATTAAAACATACCAAATATGATGACCACGCATGTTTAGCGGAAGAAAAACAATTTTTGAAAAACTACACAATTCCATTTGTTCAATTGGATCCATTGAAAACGATTCTAGTTTTCTCTCATGTCCATAATTCCTATGACAAAAAAAACATGTTGGAGACACCAAACCAATTTATTAATTGTTCTACAAAAACAGTGGACGATTTTGTGAAAGAACCGACGATAAAACAATTTTTTATGAAAGATATAGATGACATTTTGGAAAATTATGAACCCGGAAAACCCATTTATAAACCAGATGTCCAAAAACAATTGGAAGAATTGACCGAGGCCCGAAAAAGACATTTACAAGAGATCCAAAATCAGCAACAATCATTGGAGAAAAAACTCTATGATCAGACAAGGATAGTTCATAATCTAACTACGGAAAACAAGATGCTGAGAGAAAAAGTTTTTTATTTAGAAAATAAAATCAAAGAAATTATTGAGAAACAAATTCAAGAGCGAAAAAACAATATTACAAGGATCTAACTCTGATAAATTTAACAAAAATAGTGACATATAATCTAATAATCAATAATTATTAATTTCGTTTTTATAAAAATAATAAAGTATTTTTTTATTTTATTATTTTATTATTTTATTATTTTATTTTGTTAAAATTCAAGATGAATTGTATTTTTGTTTGCGTTTTTAATAGTGAAAAATATGTAGAATTGTTTTATTTTCTTTTAGAAAGCATACTGCTTTATGGAAATTTGAGCGATGATACTAATATACTATTATATACATCAACGAAATTTATGAATATGATAAAACAAAATCCTTTATGTAACGAAAAAATAATTTTTGAAATAAATGACTCATATGATAATATTGATTTAGCTTGCAAAGCAAGATTAGACTTATTTAATCTATCATCTGTTTCAATTTATGATAAAATACTTTATTTAGATACAGATATATTGGTAAAAGATGACATTCATAAAGTATTTGACGTTTGTAGAGAAAATTTACTCTATGTATTAGAGCAAGGTGCAATAGATTTAGATAGAGATTTGGATTATTGGGGAAAAAGATTATTTACTGATAATGAAATTCATAATTATCAAGATAAAACTGCATTTACTAGCGCCGTATTATTATTTAAAAATTGTAAAAAAATTAAATTTTTATTTGATGAAATCAAAAAAGATATGCTAACTAGAGATCATATTTTTTATGATCAACCTTTTATAGTATATAATGCTTTTAAATATAATTTATTCAATAATAAAATATTAAAATCTTATGTTGTAAATAAAGATTACAATATAAATAGTGATAAAGTCATACACCATTTTCCGTATGCGCCTGGTGTAGGAGAACCCAAAATAAAAATGATGCACACTTTTTTAACCAGTCTCAAAGATTACAACTGTAATCGCTAATGTAAATTTGGATGTAAATAAAATATCTAAATAATAATATTTATGTTTTGACATAGCCTTAAAATATTTTATTGTCAAAAAAACTTAAAGACACTAAACTTAATATACGCAAAAGGCACTAAACCTTTGTAATCGTAAACGTCACATTAGTCGTATAATCATGGATTATGAAAATGAATTTCATGGGGACGCGGGAGCCGAGGAGGTTTCTTCCGTTTCTAGCCGTCTTCAGGGAAAGCAAGTGGTGAATTTAACCGCGGATAGACACCGGCATATCATACCAATGAGTAAGAATCAGAAGCCCAAGTATTTGTATTCTTGTGGAGACATTGGTTCGCCAATTCGGAACGCGACCTCTGGATTATATTATGGGAAGGGACACAATGTTGGTTCCTCTATGGAGGATTTTTATTTTCGCGCAAATATGTCTTTAGATGGAGAACCCCGAAAGTTGTTTTTTGATTCTCCAGAACAATATGAGCGATTTTTTGGAAATAGCATTCG
>Ga0164297_10004217_pt1 | contig 12999 bp, 4 predicted proteins | sample GEODES058metaG_FD_113539 | JGI IMG/M metagenome (GOLD analysis project Ga0164297, IMG submission 113539) | Dystrophic lake water microbial communities from Trout Bog Lake, Wisconsin, USA - GEODES058 metaG | ecosystem: Environmental > Aquatic > Freshwater > Lake | place: USA: Trout Bog Lake... | reverse complement strand
GAGTACACATACAACCAAGCTACTGTATCTGGTACAGCAACATTCGTTGGTGATGAGCATGCCGCTTTGGCAGTGTTGATCAACCGCGTTGCTAACTTGATCGCTCAGCGCACACGTCGTGGCGCTGGTAACTGGGCAGTTGTTTCCCCAGCTAGCTTGACAGTATTGCAATCTGCAACAACTTCAGCTTTTGCTCGCACAACAGAAGGCACATTCGAAGCACCTACAAACACCAAGTTTGTTGGTACATTGAACGGCGCAATGCGTGTGTTTGTAAACAGCTACGCTCAAGATACAGCGTCTGTATTGGTAGGTTACAAAGGCACATCAGAAGCTGATGCTGCTGCGTTCTATTGCCCATACATTCCTTTAATGAGCAGTGGTGTTGTTCTTGATCCATCAACTTTCGAACCAGTCGTATCATTCATGACACGTTATGGCTTCGTTGAGTTAACCAACACAGCATCCAGCTTCGGTAACGCAGCTGACTATGTTGGCGAGATCGCAGTTCAAAACTTGTCATTCTCCTAATCAGAGATTGTTTGTTTTATTCTGCCCAGAAATGGGAAGAAACAAAAAGCCCCGAAAGGGGCTTTTTTGTGACTATACTTTATACCAACTTAGAAATTTATGCACTTTTTCAGTTACACTGGCCCAGTCGCCCATCTTGGGTTGACGGAACAATCTGGCACTGGTATACCAAGGACTGTCATCACGGTTCAACAACCAACGCCAGTCTAGGGCAAACTGACTCAGCATGACCCAAACTGGTCGACCCAGTGCGCCGGCCAAGTGAGCCACAGCAGTATCTACACTCAGCACAACATCCATGTGCATGATCAAGGCCGCCGAATCGGCAAAACTTTTTATAGCACCCGGATAAGCAGTGACACCGGTTGCAACCAGTTCGGCTTCTTCTTCGGCAGTGCAATCACACTGTAAATTGATCCACTCGTAGTCAGGGTTGCGACGTATCAATGCCAGCATGGTTTCGAATGGCATGCCCTTGTGACGGTTGATCCAGGTATCTCTACGTCCAGACCAACAAAAGCCCACACGCAAACGAGTTTTTGGACCCAGGCGCTGTTGCCATTGGCGTTGCAATTCACTGTCGGCAGTCAAATAAAACTGCACTGGTGCTAAATTTTCCAAGGTGTTGCCTAGCACAGCCGGCAAGCTCATGACCGGAATCCAGTAATCAAATTCAGGTATAGGATCTCCTGGGCATACAATCTCTGGCACTGCAGATCCTTGTAACAAGGGCTTCAGGCTGGCATTCACAGCCAAAATCACACGAGCACCCCGCGAAGTAAGATCACCCAAAAATCTCACAAACTGTATGTTGTCGCCGTGACCCTGCTCACCCAAGACCAAAACAGTTTTGTCAGTGAGATCTTGACCGGTCCATCTGGGTTGTGTGTAATTTGGAAGGGTTCCGGCCAGGTGTTCGTAGTTCCATCTAGATTCATACTGAGGCCACCCATGAACATAGTCGCCAGACAACAAGAATGCCACAGCCAAGTTAAACTGTGCAGTTGGGTGTGTTGGCGCCAGCTGTATACTGCGCATCAAAAACGGAATGGCCGCTTCGGGCTCTCCACACTCTCTCAACACATTTCCGTAGTTGTTAAATGCCGATGCCGAATGGCGATCCTGTGTTAGAGCCTGTGCATAATAACTCAAGGCCAGTTCAGGATTGTTGTCTTCTCGGGCTTGATTGCCCTGTGCTATTAGTTGTTCTATGTCCATGACTCTATTTAATTACAGGCTAGCAACCTTAAAATATTTGTTGGCCCATAAATACTAGTCAACGCAATCGTGCGTTTTATGCTGAAAGGGGAACCCAACAGCGTAGCGGCTAGAACCCGCATGGGACTTCTTTAAGGAGAAAACAAAATGGGTCGTCCACTTAAAATACAAAAATTAAATGCCGGTATCACTACAGATGCTGGTTTTCCACAATTTGCCAACTTGGATCCAGGCACACAGGTAATTCCAAACGGCATGAACTCCAATCAGTTCTTGGGCGTGGTCGGTGGTGGTAATGTTGGTATTGCTACTGCTGCTTTTCCGGTAGTTCAAATCACGGCCAACGTGAATGGCCAACAAGGCACAGCACACATTATCACACAAAAAGGTCAAAGCAAGTATTTGGTATCTGGCGAAAACAGTGTTAACGCAGGTTCATTTACACCTGGCTTTAGTTATCAAATTCTTCAGCTGGGCAATACCAACTGGACAGCAATTGGTGCCGGCATCAACCCACAGGTTGGTCAAGTGTTTACTGCAACTGGCGCCGGATCCGGCTCAGGCACAGCAAGTGACGCAGGTCAGTGCCAATTGGTTGCAAGCCCTACACTAAGCAGTGGCCAAATGAACATTGGTTTTGAAATTGGTGGCGGTCAAATTTTTGCAAGTCGTTTGACTAACAAGTATATTTGGGATGGTTCCACACCTCCAAATCGTTATGCTGTAAACTTCTTCGCTCCTGAAAATGCAGTCAATGTTTCCAACGTTCAAATCACTGGCAATGCTGGAACATTTACTTCAGACAGTTTCTCGACCTACTTTATTGGAGACACTGTGACAGTAAGCGGCACCAATACTGGTAGCGGCAGTATTTCTGGTTATAGTGATCCTAGCACATACTATGTTATAGCAACTAACGGTAGCACTTCGTTCACCTTGAGTTCTTCTTTGGGTGGTGCAAACATTGTGACATCTGCTGGTAACACACGTGGCTTGACATTCAATGTTGAGGGTGCAGCAACAACCACAGTGAAATCGGGTGCAGACGCAGCAACCTGGACTGGCACTAGCGGCCCAGCTGGCACACAATACATCAGCTTGGCATTGGTCAATAACGCTACTTCATAACAGCAGTATTGTTCTAACAAAAATCCCCGCCCAGTGTGGGGATTTTTTATGGCCAGCGTGACTAGATTCCGGTATAAATAACACAAAGGATTTTTGAGATGACCACTTATAAAACTACCAGCGGTGATTATGTAATAACCTGCAATGCAGGAGCCGGTAATCTCACAGTCAACGGCCATACCACCTTGACCTTGCCCAACTACACAGTGGCACAGGTGGGCAACTTGGTCGGCAACACCACTGGTCAGATTGTGTATGTGACCAACGGCAACAGTGGCACTCCTTGCCTGGCAGTTTACAATGGTTCGGCCTGGCTACGTGTGGCCCTGGGCAACGCAATCAGTTCTAGTTAATAAATTCACCGCACTGTTAATTTCTTTCAAAGCCTGCTAAATAAAGGATAGCCGGCGATTTCTGCATGGCTAAACAGGATTTCATGACTGGTTGGGGCAACCAGTTGTTGGTGTTGCAGGCTTTGTGGAGAGAATAATGGCCGTCACAAGAATTAATAATAATCAGGTTACAGATGCTGTCACAGGCAATATTTACGTAGGTATCAATGCAGGTACCAAACTACAAAACTATTCGATCACCAGCACCAAGATTGCCAACAATTTAACTTACGGTAGTGACTTGACCATCACTGGTAACTTGACAGTGCAAGGCAATACCACAGCAATTGACACCACAATCACTACCATTGAAGATCCAGTAATCTTGTTGGCATCGGGCCAAACCGGCACACCTAGTGTGGACATTGGCTACATTGGCCAACGCGGATCCAGCGAAAATATCACGTTTGTCTGGCAAGAAAGCACAAAAGAATTCATTACAGCATTCACATCATCAGCTGAATCCAACACCACGGTTACAGTAACCGGCTACGCTGACTTCCACACAGCCAATGCCAACATTGGTGGCGACACAGCTATCAGTGGCAATGCTACCATTACTGGCACAACCAGCTTGACCGGCAACTTGATTGGCGCGGTCAATGCTACCGATACCATTACCGGCGGCAATTTGGTTTCTACCGGCACAGTGGATGCCGCAGGTGCAATCAGCGCCACAGGCGACATCACAGGCGCTAATCTTTATACCAGTGGTGAGGTCAGTGCCACGGGCGACATCACAGGCGCCAATGTAACTGGCAGTGGTTATGCTACCATTACCGGCAACGTCACTGGCGGTAACGTCTTAACAGGCGGCATAGTCAGTGCTACTGGCAATATCTACGGCAACTACTTTATAGGTAATATTTCAGGCAACTTGGCAGTGCCAGGTGCCAACACCGATGTGGTGTTCAACGACAACGGCCAGGCCAATGCCACAGCCGGACTCACATTCGACAAAGGTTCCAACACTCTGACAGTTGGTGGAACACTCAGTGCAGTTGGTTCTGCACAGGTGGGCAATGTGCGCACCACGGGCTATATCAGTGCCACAGGCGATGTGTTTGCATCCAACGTGATTCCAACTGCCAATGTTTCCTACACATTGGGCAACAATACAAATCGCTGGAGCACCTTGTATATCAGTGGTCAAACAATTCACATGGGCAACTTGCAGTTGCAAGAACCCAGCCCTAATGTGTTTGGTGTATTCCTTGACGATGGTGTAACACCGGCTCAGATCAACGGTTCTATTTTGAGTGCCACCAGCAATATCACCGGCGCCAACATCAATACTGGCGGTGTTGTCAGTGCAACAGGAACAGTAACCGGCGGCAACTTGAATACTGCTGGCACAGCCAGCGTTGGCAGCAACATCACAGGTGCCAACATCAATACTGGCGGTGTTGTCAGTGCTACCGGCACAGTAACCGGTGGCAATTTGGCCACAGCAGGCACAGTCAGTGCTACCGGCACAGTAACCGGTGGCAATTTGGCCACAGCAGGCACAGTCAGTGCTACTGGCACAGTAACCGGTGGCAATCTAGCCACTGCAGGTTATGCAAGTGCATCAGGCGATGTAACCGGCGCCAACATCAATACCAGTGGAGTAGTCACAGCCACAGGAACCGTAACAGGTGGCAACTTGGCCACAACAGGAACAGTAACAGCCACCGGCACTATCACAGGTGGTAATGTAAGCACCGGTGGTGTAGTAACTGCATCGGGCAATATCAATGGCGGAAATCTCAACACAGCAGGACAAGTTAGTGCTAGTGGTTCAATCACATCAGCTGACACTATCTATGGTGCCAACGTGTCGGCCACCAATACCATCAGTGCCAGTTCAACCATTACGGGTGGCAATATTGCCACAGCAGGTTATGTGACTGCTTCGGGCGATGTCACAGGCGCCAACATCAATACCAGTGGAGTGGTCACAGCCACAGGAACCGTAACCGGCGGTAATCTAGCTACTGGTGGTGTAGTAACTGCATCCGGAACCATCACAGGTGGCAACATTGCCACAGCAGGTTATGTTACCGCTACTGGTGACATCACAGGTGCAGACTTATACACAAGTGGACAGGTCAGTGCAGGTGGCAACGTCACAGGTGGCAATTTGATCACCAGCGGCAGTGGTGGTGATATTACTGGCGGTGGAAACATTTCAGCTGGTGGAACAATTAGTGCTACCGGTTCAATCACAGGTGGCAATGTCTATACAGCCGGCGAAGCAAGTGCTACCGGCAACATCACTACCAGCAATTATTTTATTGGTAACGGCCGTCAGTTGACAGGCGTTACAGCCGACTCAGCCAATGCTGAATCCTTGACTGGAACTTATCTAGCATCTGGTGTAACCAGTTCTAGCCTAACCACAGTTGGCGTATTAACCAGCCTGAGCGTATCGGGCGATGTTAATTCCGCAAATTTATATTCTAGCGGTGCTGTAAGTGCCACAGGCGATATTACCGGTGCAGACTTATACACAAGTGGTGTGGTTAGTGCCACAGGCGATATTACAGGCGGTAATGTCAATACCGGCGGTGTAGTAACTGCATCCGGAACCATCACAGGTGGCAATATTGCCACAGCAGGAACAGTCAGTGCAGGTGGCGACATCACAGGTGCAGATCTATACACAAGTGGCCAAGTCAGTGCAGGCGGTAATGTTACTGGTGGCAATCTTCTTACCAGTGGCAGCGGCGGCGATATCATTGGTGGTGGAAACATTTCTGTAGGCGGATATATCAGCGCCGCTGGTTCTTTGACTGGTAGCAATCTATACACATCAGGCACAGTCAGCGCCACAGGCGACATCACCGGTGCCAATTCAACTGTCAATGGCTATGTAACTGCTACCGGAGATATCACCGGTGCAAACCTCTACACTAGTGGCGTTACAAGTGCAACCGGAACCGTAACTGGTGGCAATCTAGCCACAGCAGGCACTGTAAGTGCTACTGGAACTATTACATCAGCAGATACAATTACTGGAGCAAACATTGCCACAGGTGGAAACGTAAGTGCTACAGGCAATATAACAGGTGGTAACGTAAACACTGTTGGTGTTGTAACAGCCACAGGCGATATTACCGGTGCAAATCTCTACACCAGCGGCAACATGAGTGCCACAGGCGAAGTAACTGGCGGTAACCTCTACACTGGCGGTTTTGTCACTGCCTCGGGCAACATTACTGGTGCCAATGTTGTTACTGCACAAGTTTACAGCTCTGGCGATCTGACACTGGCAAGTCCTGGCAATGTATTGTTATCCCCATTGGCCGGCAACGTTGTTCTTAATACCTGGATCAACGGTGTTTTAGATCCAGTTCAATCACAAGATGCAGCAACCAAATACTATGTAGACAATGCAGTTTCGGCTGGTTTGACCATTCATGATCCAGTAGCCGACGATGCAGATAGCAACCGAGCAGGAACCTATGTCAACGGCGGAACAACACCGACCTGGACCACAATCTCTGCCAATGCTATTTCCACCGGATCTGCACACGGATTAAGTGTAAACGATGTTATTGTGTTTGGCAGCACCACAAATGGCATCACTGCCGGCACTCCATACTTTGTGTTGTCAACACCCACACCCACCAGCATCACACTGACCAATGAGTGGGACGGTTCGGTTGAAATAGCTCTTACCAGTGGAACAGGATTGTCAATTACTTCTTTGGCCAATCCAGGAGTAGGCGCAACATTGACATCCACAACCAATGGACCCTACAGTTATGAAGGTTACACAGCGGCCCTGAATGATCGTATCTTGTTGGTTGGTCAAACAGATGCTACACAAAACGGCGTTTACTATGTAAGTCAAGTGGGTGTGGCCGGTGGCGGTGGATCACCCTGGATCTTGACTCGTGCCACAGACGGCAACAAGTATGGTCAAAATACCTCAAGTCGCTTGAATACCGGTGCCTACTTCCTGGTTACCGGCGGCGATGATGGCGGCGAATCCTACGTAGTAAACTCAACCGGCACCATTGTGTTTGGCACAAGCAATATTACATTTGCTCAATTCAGTCAAACATTATCTTACACAGCCAATACTAGTGCTGGTTTGAGCCTGGTTGGCACACAGTTCAATGCCTTGGTTGACAACAACACCACAGCATTTGACGGTCAAGGCAACATCATTGTCAAGGCCAGTGCAAACTTGACAACACCAAACATTGGTGCTGCAACCGGCACAAGTTTAAGTACCACAGGAACTGTAACAGGTGGCAACTTGGCCACAGCAGGAACAGCCAGTGCAGGCGGTAACATCACCGGCGGCAACGTCCTGACAGGTGGTTTAATAAGTGCTAGTGGATCAATTACAACAGCAGACACTCTATACGGTGCCAATGTTTCTGCATCCGGATACGCAAGTATTACAGGTAACATAACAGGTGGCAACGTTAATACTAGTGGAGTTGTTACAGCCACAGGAACCATTACAGGTGGCAATTTGGCCACAAGTGGAACTGTAAGCGCCACAGGCGATATTTCTGGTGCCAACATCACTGGTAGCGGATATTCCAGCATAACTGGCACCATCACAGGTGGCAACTTGGCCACAGGTGGAACAGCCAGTGCAGGTGGCAATGTCACAGGCGCCAATATTATAACAGGTGGACTAGTAACAGCTACCGGAACCGTAACAGGTGGCAACTTGGCCACTGGTGGTGTAGTAACTGCATCCGGAACCATCACAGGTGGCAACATTGCCACAGCAGGTTATGCAAGTGCCACCGGCACTATTACTGGTGGCAACTTGGCCACAGCAGGCACAGTCAGCGCTACTGGTGATATTACGGGTGCCAATTCAACGGTCAATGGCTATGTAACTGCTACTGGCACTATCACAGGTGGCAACTTGGCCACAGGCGGCACAGTCAGTGCTTCGGGTGATATTTCTGGTGCCAACATTACTGGTAGCGGATATTCCAGCATAACTGGCACCATCACGGGTGGCAACTTGGCCACAGGTGGAACAGCCAGTGCAGCCGGCAATGTCACAGGTGGTAATTTAAATACTTCGGGTAGCATAAGTGCCACGGGCAACATCAACGGCAACTACTATTTTGGTAACGGTTATTTCTTAGGCGGTGTTGCCAATGCTTCATCGGCCAGCAAGTTGGTCAACGGTAGTTCCAACGTAGATATTCCACTCACTGACGGCAATGTGACCATCGGTATCGGTGGCATGCCAAACGTGGCAGTATTTGCCACAACGGGTGAATATGTAACAGGTGTGATCAGTGCTACTGGCACTATCACAGGTGGCAATATCTTGACAGCAGGATTGGTAAGTGCCACCGGCGACATCACAGGTGCCAATATCAATACTGGTGGTGTTGTAACAGCTACTGGCACTATCACTGGTGGCAACATTCAAACCAACGGTTTTGCAAGCGTAACAGGAACCATTACCGGTGGTAACGTTCAAACCAGTGGTGTTGTAACAGCCTCGGGCACTATCACAGGTGGTAACATTCAAACCGGTGGTGTTGTAACTGCCAGCGGCACCATTACCGGTGGCAACTTGGCCACCAACGGAACAGTAACAGCCACTGGCACTATCACAGGTGGCAACATCAACACCGGTGGTGATGTGAGTGCAGGTGGCAATGTCAACGGAACCAATCTCAACTTGGATGGCGGTGGCGAAGTCTACTGGGCCTACGGTTCATACATTGGTGAAAACGGCATCAGCCATGCGCTTACCGTTAACGGCGGAACTTCACTTTTGCTCGAATCAACCGGCGAAGTCACTGTTACATCGGGCTTATACACATCGACATTTGATACTGGCGGCAACCTGTCAGTAGCAGGTGCAGTCAGCGCAGGTGGCAATCTAACCGGCGCCAACGTTAATACCAGTGGCGTTGTAACTGCCAGCGGCACAGTAACAGGTGGCAACTTGGCCACAACAGGAACAGTAACAGCCACCGGCACTATCACAGGTGGCAATGTTCAAACAGGTGGTTTAATAAGTGCGTCAGGCAACATTACCGGTGGCAATTTAAACACTACCGGATCTGTAAGTGCCACAGGCGACATTACTGGTAACAGTCTGTATGTCAACAGTATTGAATCAGTTACCGGAACCATTACCGGTGGCAACTTGGCCACAAGTGGAACGGTAAGTGCCACAGGCGACATCACCGGTGCCAATTCAACTGTCAATGGCTATGTAACTGCCACAGGTGACATCACCGGTGCAAATCTTTACACCGGCGGTGTAGTTAGCTCCACAGGAACAGTAACAGCTGGTAATGTGGTCACAGGTGGTATTGTCAGTGCCATAGGAACAGTAACTGGTGGTGATATTGCCACAAGTGGAAACGTAAGTGCTTACGGCAACATAACTGGATCTGGTGCATTTAGCGTCACTGGCAATGTGTTTGGTGGCAACATCCTGACCAACAGCTATGTAAGTGCCACAGGTAACGTTTATGCTGCCAACTTTATTGGTAACATCAGCGGCAATATCAGTGCTCCTGGATCTAACACACAGGTCATATACAATGCCATGGGCGAGGCTGCAGCCAATGCCGGATTTACATTTGATTATGGTAGTAATGCGCTGGCTGTAACTGGAACTATTACAGGTGGCAATTTGGCCACTGCTGGAACAGCCAGTGCAGGTGGCGATGTTACCGGTGCTAATCTCTATACATCGGGTGAAGTGAGTGCCACAGGTGACGTTACCGGTGGTAACCTCTACACCGGCGGCGCTGTAAGTGCTTCGGGCACAGTAACAGGTAGTGAATTGCTTACCACAGGTTCGGGCGGCGACATATCTGGCACAGGCAATGTGATTGGAAACTTCTTGATCACATCCGGTGGCGGTATTGACAGTCCAAGCGGCAACTTATACCTAAACTACAGTGCTACAGCTACTAATACCGGTATCTACGACAGCTTTGGCAACACAGTGTTCTACGTTGATGCTACCACAGGCACTGCCAGTTTTGGTAACACAACACAGACCACTGGTTCCTTGGTATCATTCAACTCCAATGACTCAATTTTGGTTCCGGTTGGAAGCACAGGACAACGTCCAAGCGGCACAACAGGTCAACTGCGCTTTAACTCAACCACCAACTATCTGGAGATTTATGACAACAGCGCCTGGCAGACAGTGGGTGTGCCTAACTTTACTGTAATTACTGATCAACAGTTCAACGGTGACGGAAGCACAGTGGCCTATACCTTGAGCGGTAATGCAACCACAGCCGGAACGATTGTAAGTATCAACGGTGTGCAACAGATTCCAACCACAGCTTACTCAGTAAGTGGAACCACATTGACCTTTACTGAAGCTCCAGCCGTTGGCGATCAAATTGATGTGCGTGTGTTGACCACAACTACCACAGTGTATTCTATCAGTAACAGTTCTGGTAATGCAGCAGTCACGGTAAGTGAAACAGCACCTACTACCACGGTCACTGGAGATCTTGTAGTCACAGGAAATGCTACAATTAGTGGTAACATCAGTGGTAGTCAAATTTCAAATGGCTCTTCTGACGTAGATATTCCATCTACCAACGGAAACGTTAATGTTAGAATAAACGGATCTACCAAAGGTGTATTTGCCACCAGTGGACTGTATATTACTGGCAACGTTAGTGCCACAGGCGATGTAATTGCGCAAAACGTCAACAGTTTGTCAGATGCAACACTCAAGACAAATGTTACACCAATTGCCGATGCCGGCACGGTGGTTGATCAATTGCAAGGTGTTGGCTACGATTGGCAGGATGGATCGGGTCATGCCTATGGTATGATTGCTCAGGCAGTAGAAGAAATTATTCCTGAAGCAGTTAAAACAGATGAAAATGGTATCAAGTCAATTAACTATCAAATGGTAATACCATTCTTAGTTGAAACTGTTAAAGAGTTGAGACAAGATATTGCTGAGATCAAAGCTCAGTTGAAGAAATAAGCCGAGTTCAAATTAGGGAGAGCGAAGATGGCAATTAAAATTAATGGTAATACCGTCATTGATGACAGTCAAAATATAACCTCAACTGGCACAGTAAGTGCCACTGGTAACGTAACCGGTGGTAACCTTACTGCTACAGGTAGCATTTATGCTGCTACCATTGTTGGTAACATTCAAGGTAACTTAACTGCTCCTGGATCCAACACACAGGTTATATTCAACGACAACAGTCAGGCTGCCGCCACAAGCGGATTCACGTTCAACAAGACCAGCAATGCAGTCACAGTATCTGGCAACATCTACGGTGGCAATTTGAGTGTCAGCGGCAATATTATCGGTAATTTTAACCTGGATCAAGGCGTAAGTGCTTCTGGCAACATCACAGGTGGCAATATCTTAACAGCAGGACTAGTAAGTGCCACCGGCACAATCACTGGTGCCAACATTACTGGTGCCAATATCCTAACAGCTGGTCAAGTCAGCGCAGGTGCCAACATTACTGGTGGCAACGTCCTAACAGCTGGTATTGTCAGTTCAACTGGCAATGCCACACACGGCAACATTGCCACAGCAGGTCAAGTTAGTGCCACAGGTAATGTAACTGGTAACTATCTGCTGGGCAATGCTTACTATGTGAGCGGTCTTAGCCCAACACAGATCTACAACGGAACATCCAATGTCAGTATTCCTTCGGTAAACGGCAACATTTCCTTCAATGTGGGCAGTGAAAATTGGCTGTTTGACAGTGCCGGCAATATTACTGTTCCGGCCAACACCTGGATACAAACACCAGTTGGTTCCAACGGCAGTATTGAATTCCACCCCGACGGCACAGGTCAAATCGTAATCAAAGGCAACGCTGTTAGCAATACGTCATCATCAACCGGTGCCTTGTTGTTCTTGCAAAGCGACTATGCCAATGCTCAAAATCGTATTGAAATTGACACCTTTGGTAACAGCGGTGCCCTGGGTGGCACAGTTGTTGGACGTTTTGCACGCGGCACCGCAGATACTCCACAAGCAGTTCAATATCAAGACAACCTGGCAGCATTTAAAGGCAAAGGCTACAACGGTTCAGCCTTTAGTGGACCAGCAGCACAAGTTGTTTTAGGAGTAGCCGGCAACTGGACTCCTACCAGCACCCCTACCAGTATTGAGTTTGACGTCACTCCGGTCAACAGCACTACCATGGCACCAGTGGCCAGAATTTATTCATACGGTGACTATCAACAGTTGGTTGGTAATATTTTGGTCAACAATGGTCAAATGTCTGCCTCTGGCAACGTAACAGGTGGCAACATTTCAACAGCTGGTTTGTTAACTGGTGGCAATATAGCCACTGCGGGCACTGTTAGTGCCACAGCCAACATCACAGCCGGCAACGTCTTAACAGCTGGTCAAGTCAGCTCAACAGGCAACGCCACACATGGCAACATCAGCACAGCTGGTATAGTCAGCGCAACTGGTAGCATCACTACTGACGCTAATTTGTCAGCCAACAATGTAAATGTTACCAACAGCATAAGCACCGCAGGAACAGTAACAGCTGCTTCCACAGTAGGTGGTGTAATCACCGGTTCAAACATCAGTGTATCCGGTCAAGTTCTTGGAACAAGTGCTAGCCTTAGTGGCACAGTAACAACTTCATCTTTGCAAGGCGGTGTAATGACCGGAACCAGTGCCAGTTTAACTGGTGCGGTTCAAGCTGCTAGTGCCAGTGTTACAGGCACAGTAACAGCCGCAAGTGTAAGCGGTGGCATAATCACCGGTTCAAGT
>Ga0164297_10004214_pt1 | contig 13004 bp, 13 predicted proteins | sample GEODES058metaG_FD_113539 | JGI IMG/M metagenome (GOLD analysis project Ga0164297, IMG submission 113539) | Dystrophic lake water microbial communities from Trout Bog Lake, Wisconsin, USA - GEODES058 metaG | ecosystem: Environmental > Aquatic > Freshwater > Lake | place: USA: Trout Bog Lake... | reverse complement strand
CGCGCAAGCTGTGCCATCTAGCGCTATATGCCTGCGTCCCCGTCACGATGTTCCTGTTCCCCGAGCATCTGGTGACGCCCGCACAAGCCAGGACGATGACGCTATGGACTGCATGGTGCGTATTGCGATGCAGGCCCTCTTTGCCTGCGACTCACAATTCGTTTTCTACGCTCAGGACAAGCCTCGTTCCATTCTACATGCTGATCAAGCCCATCCGGCAACGTGTGACGCCCTGCATGCTGGCTTTCCGAGCCTTTGACAGGGAGGATGACCGCCCGTACACGCTCGAGTTCATGGTCGTCCATGCGGTGGCAGGCCTCGCACCCGTGATCGGCACGATGATCCTGCTTGCCAGCTCCGTGCCGGCGCCTGGATCTAGCGATGCGACACCAGGTGTTCGCCTCATGCTTGTCCTCATTCCAGTGATCGTGAACAGCATCGGGGATAATCTAGCCTGCGTCATCGGCTCACGGTTCGGGCGCCACACGTACCGCGCCCGTGCACTCTGGTTCCAAGGCCGATGCTGCAGTGGTAACTTCACGCGAAGCGTCGAGGGCAGCGCTTGCGTGCTCATCAGCGGTGCCCTTGCAGTTGGCATCTTCCGACTCTTCTACAGCACCACCCAATTTGCCGTCGCAATGGCCGCCTTTCCGCTGGGATTGGCGTTCGTGGAGGCGATCAGCCCTCGAGCATGGGAGGCGCCTTGCATTCACGCTGCAGGCGGCGCCATTCTGATCATCATCGAGCGCCTTCTGCCCGGCTGCGCGGCGATGTGCCCAAATCGCTTCTCGCTGTTTGGTATCCCGTACGTTAAGCTCGGTTAGTGAGGGGAGAGACGGCGATAGACCGTCTCGCGGATCGATCCGCGGAGAATGGCATCCTCCTCCGGCTCCTCGCGCCCTGTTTCACCACCGTCTGAGACGGAATGCAACGCACGCATGTCTTTTTTGTGTTTTGGATTGCGAAGAATGCTTGTCTTCCATGTCGTCTCTTCCTCCTGTATATGCCTTCTCCCTTGTTCACTCCATCATCTCGTCCATGATGCTGCGCGCGGCGTCCAGATTCACCGTCTGGTCCACCATCAGGAGCTCTGCGCGCGCACGCTCCTTGGCAGCTTCACGAGCCGCCAGTTTGTCCGCCTCCGCCTTGGCAGCAGCCTGCTTGGCCGCCTCCTCCTGCGCAGCGGCCGCATCCAGCTCAGCCTGGCGCGCTGCCCGCTCCGCTGCCTCCGCACGCTCCTTCTCGTGGCGAGCAGCCTCAGCGGCGGCCTTGCGCATCTCCTCAGCCCGGGCATTCTCAGCCTCCTTGGCTTGGAACTCAGACCACAGCGCCGCTGCCGCGTCGCCGGCGCCATCAGCAGGCGGCTGCGGCGGTGCAGCCGTGATAGCGGCGCCACCAGCGCCATTCGCCACGAAATTGGCCCAGCTGGAGGCATTCTGGAGCGTGGTTGCGCCCCCCCCAGGGGCGCCCGCAACGCCACCGATGGCACCATTGCTGCGGCCCGGAATGCCATCCTTCAGCACAGCCGGCGCAGTGCCGGCGCCCGTAGCGCTGACATCCATGAAAGACGCCTCAGCGGCGCCAGGAACGGCCGCACCGCCGACAGGCGCTTGTGGCACAGCGGCAGACACGCCAGCGCCCGGCGCAGGGGCAGCCGTGTTCCCGGCTCCGCCACCAGCGCTGTCACCACCCTCGGACTTGGCCTGAGCAGCAGCAGCAGGCGGCGCCGTGGCCGCGGGGCGGTCATCGTCCGAGTCGGACGAGTCGCTGTCGCTCGTCTCCGCACCGCCGCCGTTGGCTTGCGGCTTGGCGGCCGCGGCAGCAGCAGCTGCGGTGGGCGCTTGCACGACTGGCTCTGAGGCGTAGATCTCGTGGATGCCCATGTCGATCTGCTTACTGCGGGGGAACACAAAGTCGAAGAGGCGCCACAGCGTGGTGTTATCCATCTGGTCCAGATCAATCTCGATCTCGTCCTCATTCGTCTGCGTCAGCTGAGACTCGCTGATGATCTGCACCACGCGCGCCTGCTTCTGCACGGGCAGGTTCTGCAGCGCAAGGCTCAGCTGGCGCTTCTGCTCGAACTTCATCGCTGGCCGGGGCGGCGGCGGAGGAGGGGCGCTGATGGGCTTCGGGGCAGCGACCGTGTTGCGCGCAGGGCGCGCAGGGGCAGCCACCTTCTTGGGCGGAGGCGCTGGGCGCTCTCGCTTGGCAGGCTTGATGTCCTCCTCATCCGACTCGTCGTCCTCACTGCCGTCCAGCGACGACATGTCCGTGTCATCGCTGTTGGTGCGCTTTGCCTTCTTGGGGCGCTGGCCGCGGCCGCCGGAGGGGACGGTGGCGTTGGCACGCTCAGCTTCCCGCTGGGCAGCCTTTCGCGCTTTCTCCGCCTCGCGGTCGCGGGGCTTGGCTGCGCCAGGGACCAGCTCCGCCGGGATGGGTCCCTCCTCTGGCAGCGCCGCAATGGCGGTGTCCTCCCCGTGGCGAACGATGACTTCGTTGTGCTCCGTGTATTCCAAGCCGGAGTCCTTCCAGAGCTGCTCGAAGAACTGCGCTCCCGCCAGCGCTGCGGAGTGGACGGGTACACCAGCCGGGTTGTACAAGGTGCAGTTGTTGAACACCAGCTCCATGTCAGCCTGGAACTCCTTTGGCCAGATGTACTCGCCGCGAGCCAGCTTCTGGTCAATGGTGCTGAAATCCATGGGCTGCTTGATGATGGAGAAGTAGTCCGGCAGGTTCAACGCCACCGGGTCCACAGGCTGTGCGAAGAACCACGCCCACTGTTGCTTGCCGCACGTCTTGAGCAGGCTGCTGCACTTCTTGAACATGGCGCCCATGCGCTTTGCGCGGTCCGCCTCCACGCGCCGCCGCTTGGCTTCGCGAGGCCCCTTGGGCGGCGGCAGCGCGACAGCAGCCGGGCGCTTCTTGGACGCTGGCGGCTGGGAGTGGCCGAACGTAGGCGGCGGAGTCACCACTCCACCACGCAGCGCCCCCAAGTTGGCACGCGGCTGCTTCGCACGCGGCTCGCTGTACATGCCGCCATCGTGGACGTAGTAGTCACTGTCGCCCGAGATCATGTCGCTGCCCCTGGCAGTTGGCTTGCGCTCCCTCTTGCTGGCGCGCCCGCCGGAGTCGAAGCCCGCGCCGCGAGACAGGCCGCCAGCAGGGGCCATCCCCGCAGGAGGGCTGGCCAGCTTGATCTTGAACTTCTCGACTTTCGCCGCGGATTTCGTCTTGAGAGCCGCGAGTGCAGCCAGCTCCGCCATCAGGCGCTCCTTCTCCTCAGCCTTGCGCATCTGCAGCTGCGCCTCCAGCTCGTGGGGTGCCACCGACGGAGCGTTAGCAGGTGGCGGAGAGGCGAAGCCGCCTGCGCTGTAGGCGAGACGCCCGCCGCCCGCGGCTGGTGGGGAAGTGAACCCGCCAGACGGGCTCGCAAAGCCGCGGTCGTCCTGTGTGCACAGGCCAGGGGTGACGACACGTGTGTCAGCGCCGTGATCCAGGGCCCCGCGAGAGGCAAGCGGCGCGCGCGCGTGCGCCAAGGCTCGCATTGTGTGTGCCCTTCCTTTCTGGCCGACGAAGGCGCCTCCCGTCTCACCGGGTCACGCACCTCTTCTCCCGCGCCGCGCGTCGCCTTCCGCTTCTCCGTCGCTCCCGGGTCGACCACGATCGACTGCGGGTTGCGCAGCTCCTGGCCGGGAACTGCAGGCACGAACGTGAAGCCAGCCGGAATGGCCCCCTTCTTCTGGTTCTTGTAGTTGAACACGCCGGCGCTGGTGTTGAAATCCGCCCAAGTCACCCACACCGTACCGCGCTGGCCAGGACCGTGCCACTCGCCGTTGGCCTGTCGCAACAGGTGTTGAGCGCAACGAGATGCCTGGGACGCGACAGCGGTGGAGTGCCTAGGCACGCACCGTGGCTGCAGGCCCGTCCTGCGCCTGCGCATCACCTGCGTGCTCCGCCTCAGCAGTCACAGGCATCGCCTCCGGCTCGTCTGTATCCATGGGAGCGGCAAGGGCAGCCATCTCGGCCATGTCCGAGTGAAGGGGTTGCCCTGTTGGACAGACCAAGCGGCCCGTCCGTCAGACGCAACACCTCCACCGGCACACCTCCAGAATCGCCGCACTTACCTGAACACGTGCTTCTTGCGGGGAGGTGTGTTCGGGAGTGCCCATGCCAGCGTGGCGCGCTTTGACGAGACCCCGACGCCATCGCAGGGGGGGGATGGGTCCTTCAGCTGTGCCCACCTCTCGCAAACCACGGCGCGCAGTTGCTGCGCCAGATGCAGACGATGACGCAGACGGCGATTTGGTGACGCCCATTTCAGGCGGAGGCGACGTCGCAGGGCTGCGCAGCGATGTCGCTGCCTTTATGGGCCAGCTGGGCTTGTCCACGGCTGCAGCCACGGGCTTCGACGACCGAGACTTCAGACCGAAGCAGAGTGGTGTGAAAAAGAGGGCGCAAGAAGCTGCTCCTGCGCCTCCGAAGTCCACTGCAGCGTACGTCCCCTACGTCTGCACTCAGCTTCGCGCCCGTGCACTCCGCTCTCACGTCCTTCTCACACGCCGCGGGTGCGCACGGCACACACAGCGCTGGTCGTGAGGACGTGAGCGGAGCACGCGCACAGAGCAAGGCGGTGTCTACACAGCCAGCAGTATCAGCCGGCAGAGCAAAGCGCGACGTTGGTGAAGAGCCACCTCCTGCGGCACCGGCTCCTCGCCGTGGCGCGCGGCCGTGGAGGGAGGGCGCAGGTCCGCCGCCAGAAGAGGTGACGGCGGCAGGCGTGGGCGACACTCCTCGTGGCTTATGGCACGTCGACCTGGGCAAGCTTCCGCCGCTGGGGCCTGTGGATGCGCCGCCTGGTAGAAGCAGTGGAGCACAACAGCATGCAGATATTGGCGCCGTGCGTCAAGAAGCGGCTGCTGAATTGGCAGCAGCAGAGCGCTCAGCATCATCAGTCACAGGCAAAGGCCGGTCATCAGCTGAAGCAGCTTGGTTGCGTCTCGTCCGCACAGCTGGCACAGCTGCAGATAAGGTGGCTGCTGCTTTGGTGACGGCGCAGCAGGACCCGGTCGCTAATCTGAAAGCCATCGATGCGTTGCTTGACCTCGCAGACGGCGCACGCACCGCAGGCGGGAAGCGCGGCGCCGGTCAAGCACTAGATGCTCTGCGTGACCTATTCATCGGCGCGTTGATGCCAAACCGCAAGCTGCGGCGACTAGAAGACCAGCCATGCGATGAACTGCTTGCGCGTCATAGCGTCGGCAGCGCCACACGGCGGCGTTATCTCCTCTTGTGGGCCTTCGAAGATGCTTTGAAACAGCGTCACGGCCGGTTGCTAGCATGCTTAGCTTCACTGAGCAGAGACCCGCTGGAGTGGCTGAAGAATAAGGCTATGGCTACAGCTGCCAAGCTGCTGGCATGCAAGCCCGAGGGCGAGCGCGACTTGCTGGCGCTGCTCATTAATAAGCTGGGCGACCCTGCACGGCGAGCAGCGAGTGGGGCAGCGCACCATCTGGGCCAGGTGCTGAACGAGCACCCGGCCATGAAAGGCGTTGTCGTGCGGGATGTCGCTCACTTTGCATTCCGTCCTCGCATCGGTTTGCGGGCAGTCTACGCGGCTGTTGTGTTCGTCGCTCAAATTCCGCTGAGTCATAGAGGGAACGACCCAGCTGTCGCTGCGCAAATGGTGAGACTGTACTTCGACCTCTTCCAGATCCTCCTCGCTGCAGACGCGCCTCCACCTGACGGCGGCGATGACAAAGCCGATGATGACAAAGATGGCAAGGATAGTAGCAGCGGCAAGAAGAAGGGGGCGCGATCCAAAGGCGGCAAGGCGGGTGGCAAGCCAGCAAAGGGCGCTGCACGCAAAGGAGGACGCAAAAATGGCGAGATGTCTGCCTCACCTGATGCAGTCGTCGATGCTGCGCTGGGTGTAGATAGCCGTCTGCTGCGCGCACTGCTGACAGGTATCAACAGGGCACTGCCATATGTGCCTGAGGACACGGCCGACGAGCTGGTGACCACCATCGCGCCCGCCATCTTCCGCGTGTCACACACCAGCAGCGCTGGCGGCGCAGTGCAGGCGCTCACGCTGCTGTTCCACATGCTGACCGGCCGCCAATCAGCAAGCGACCGGTTCTATCGAGCGCTCTATGCACTCCTCCTGCGTCCCGAGCTGCCGCGCAGCGCAGCAGCCGCCATGGCGTTGAGCTTGCTGTTTAGAGCCATGCGGGCAGATGTGCAGCCGAAGCGAGTGGCAGCACTTTCCAAGCGCTTGCTCCAGGTGTGTGTTGTGTTAGCCCAACCCTTACCTCCCTCCCTGCTGTGTGAGCCATCATCGCCTGCCTGCGGGGTGACGAAAGTGTAATGGCGCAAGCCATCCACGCGAACGGGGTCTGCCGCCTTTAGCGCGCGAGCTCCAGTGTGCATTCGTTCTACAAGAGATTTCCGACCGCAGCGCATGGTTATTTGCCAGCAGAGGTTGGGTTCCCGCTGTACACGCCTGTCCATCTTAACACTGTGTCCATGCACTCGCAGGTGGCGTGCACAGCTCCAGCCCCGTTCGCCTGCGGCAGCTTGTTGCTGTTGTCAGAGGCCATGCGCGACTGCCCGTCGCTGTGGACCGCGATCTTGCAGCCAGAGGAAGGGGACGGCTTGGAGCGCTTCACAGATGCACCGATGCCTCCATCTGAGGACGATGAAGAGGAGGCCGAGGCGCCGGAGCTGCTGTCGCGCAAGCGCAAAGCCTCACCAGCTGCTGCTGCTGTTCCTGCGTCTCATGGCGGCAGTCACGCCGCGCGTGGCCAGAGTGTGGGCACTGTGCTGAGTGGCGGGTACGACATGGCGAAGCGCGATCCGGAGTGGTGCGGCGCTGAGCGCAGTTGCCTGTGGGAGTTGAGTGCCCTGGCAGGGCATGCGCACCCGAGCGTTGCCGCTATGGCGCGCGCCCTGCTAGCCGGCACGCACGTCGTATATGACGGTGACCCGTTGCGTGACTTGTCGCTGGCTGCGTTCCTCGACCGCTGGCTCCAGAAGAAGCCCAAAGCAGTGCGCTGGGCGGAGAAGAGCGCCGCCGCCGCCGCAAATCCAGATGGAGACGCAGCCGGTGATCGCATGCATCCCATGGCGCGCAAAGTTCTCGCTGCTGGCGCTCAGAAAGACAGCATGCCTCAGCCCTGGGACGGTGCCTCGTTCGCTGCCCTCGACGAGCAGGACATTTCGCCGCCAGATGTGTTCCTCCACCGCTACTTCACCACCCGCCAGTCTGCATCAGCAGCAGCGAAAAAACGGCGCACCGCGGACGCGCGTCGCCGCCGGGGCGACGATGATTCCGCAGATGATACCTCAGACGACGACGACGATGGTGGCGCAGCAGCGGAGGTCAATGTCGACGGTCTCGATTTCGGGTCCTCCAGTGACGATGATGTCGACCTGGACGCCGCTATGGAGGACGCAGAGGACGAGGAGCACGGCCCTGCCGCTGGTGGAGTCTCTGCACACGAGGCTGCTTTGGCCAAAGCGTGGGCAGCTGACAGGAGAGAGGCTGTTTCTGGCGCGTCTGATTCTGAAGACGAAGACGAGGACGGCGATGAGGAGGACGAGGAACGTGAGGCGCCTGCCTTTGCCGATGCGGCTGACTTTGAGCATATTTTGGCGGCTGGTGGCATGCAGCCAAGTGAGGAAGACGAGGAAGATGATGAAGAGGAGGACGACTTGCCTGCATACGATAGCGATGGACAAGGCTGGGAGGATGAAGAGCTGGAGGAGGCGCCCAAGCCTGCGAAGGCTGCTGTGCGCAAGGGCAGGTCCAGTGCGGTGCACACCAAAGCCAAGGCGGGCGCTAAGAAGACCAAGCCGACGCGGCCGGCGCCACAGGTGACGCCGCAGCCCAGCAAGCGGGTGAGACGGTGATGGAGCTCACAGTCAATTCCATAAATACACGCGTGAGAAGAAGTTAACTGGTACATTCATTTTCTGCCTTACTGTACAGAGCAGGAGCTCGACTTTGCGCCAGCGGGCAGCGACAGTGTAGCTGAGCCGTCCGCATTCATCTTCACTTCGCACTGAGGCTGCGCGGTCCCGGCCTCGCACTTGGTCCCCAAGCCCTTTAGGAACTTGGGACCTGCAGGAATGTGCCCGCGCCGTGAGACAGGAGACAGGAGTACAAGGTGGAACACGTACGCCAGAAGAACAGAATGTCACAGCCACACACCGCTCTTGTAAGTCATCGTCTTGCCGTCCAGCACCGCGCCATGCATGCCGCACTTGAACGCTCCAGCGTCCTCAATGTCGGGAGCGAGCTGTGGTCAAAGTGGCGGTCGTGGGATGTTTGTGGTGCTCTCAACAGGCAATATTCCAACAGGAGTAGACCACGCACCTTCTGGTTCATATGGACGCAAGTGTTGGGCGCAACAAGCAGCTTGCCGTCCGCCTGCTTCAAAACCAGCAGCGCCTGCTTCTCTACAACGAGACAAGTTGCCTTTCCTGACTCTAGCTTGGACACCTCTGCTGCGGGCAGCGTAAGTGTAGGCGCCGCCGCCGCTGCCATGATGAGGCAGAGCGCACAGTTCTTGCGGGGCCGCACTGATTGCGCACGCCACGTGTTGCTCTGAGCCAACTCAGCCCCCTGTTCGCCCATACCATGCTGTGTGAAGGCGCATCAAGGACATCCATCCCGCAGACATGCAGGGCGATGCACCGCCGGCGTCGCATGACGGGAATATCGCGCTGTTCGTCTGTGCCAACGAGCGCAACTCCTGCTGAGCCTCCCGCACCTCAAGAGGCGCTCCTGTCGAGGCGCCAGCTCACTGGTGCGCTCCTCCTCCCACGCGTTGTGCAGCTGCGTGCCTGTCTCCGTCGGTCCTCGCACCAGAGCCCGCCTGACGCCTTCTTCCTCTGCAGTGCTGGCCGCTGCCGCCTCCACTCCCGCCAGCTTGCTGCCTTCCTCCGCTGCACGTGGCGAGCCGGTCACCATGGCAGCAGCGCGGCCCAGTCTAGCGGAAGCCACGCGTGCGGTGACCAAGGCACCGCCACTACCACCTGCAGAGCAGGCAGTGGTGGACACCTTTGAGCGGCTCACGTACTCCGTGGTCAACGTTGTGGATATCACTGTCGCACAGGCGGGCTTAAGCCGTGCGGGAGCACAGGCGCGTGGGGGCTGCTGGCCAGTGGAGTTCTGACAACCACCTGACATCCTCTGTCTGCTTCCAGGTGGACGTGCCTGAGGGCAACGGCACAGGCATCGTGTGGGACCAGGAGGGCAACATCGTGACCAACTACCACGTCCTGGGCTCCGTGCTTGCAGCTGCTGGCCTCAGTGCAAAGACAGGAGCCTCCTCCTCCGCAGCGCCGCAGCAGCCGCGCAAAATCGCGTCCGTGGCTCGCGTCACGCTGCTGGGTACAGACGGGAAGAGCCACGAGTTTGTGGCGGACTTGGTGGGTGCGGACCGGGCCAAAGACTTGGCTGTCATCCGCGTGCCTGCGCCGCCGAGCCTGCTGCGTCCCATCACGCTGGGTACATCATCCAGCGTGAGGGTGGGTCAAACAGTGTTGGCCATCGGCAACCCGTTCGGATTTGATGTGCGTGCGTGACTTGCCCCTTTGTGCCGACCCATGTGTCTGACCCTGGCGTGCGCTATGAAGCACACGCTCACCACGGGCATCGTGTCTGGCCTCGACCGCACGGTGCAGAGCGCGGCGGGAAGTCTAATTAGCGGCGGTATCCAGACGGTGCGAGTGTCGTTGTTCACACCTTGTGCTCAGCATGAGCCTCATTCTCCGCTCGTTCCTGTCGATTTCATAGGATGCGGCTATCAATCCTGGTAACAGTGGCGGCCCGCTGCTCAGCTCTGTTGGGCAGTTGATTGGCATCAACACAGCAATCTTCACAAACACGGGCTCCTCCGCCGGCGTCGGGTTCGCAATCCCGGTCGACACCGTCCAAAGGGTGGTTCCCCAACTCATTTCCTTTGGCCGCATCGTGCGCCCCAGCCTGAATGTGACGCTTGCCCCAGAGACCATTGCAAGCCAACTCCGCGTCAAGGGCGGCGCCCTCGTGCAGGCTGTCAAGGCCGGCAGCACTGCTGAGGCAGCCGGGTTGCTGCCAACGCGCAGAGGCTTTGGTGGCATCGTCACCGGGGATGTCGTAGTTGGTGTGGACGATGACCCTGTGCGCACACCAGCGGAGCTGCAAGAGCTGGTTGAGCGCCACGGCGTGGGGGAGACCATCACGCTGCATGTGGTCCGTGGTGTGGGCGGTGATGCGCAGGAGCAGCTGCTTGACATCGCTGTGAAGCTAGAGGAGGAGACCAGCGCATGAAGAACAGATATAGTGCATTTATTTCTTCTCAATGCCCCTTCTCGGCATCCGTGTCTTTCAGCTTATGGATGTAGTCAACCACGTGGGTGGTAAACTCTGCGGTTGTGGCATTGCCACCCATGTCCGGCGTGCGGCACTTGCCTGCGCCAAGGGTGGCATACACCGCATCCTCCAGCCATGTTGCGAAGGTACCCAGACGGAGGTGCTTCAACATCATGGCGCTGGCCAGCATGACTGCCGTCGGGTTGGCAATGCCCTTGCCTGCCTGGGCGAGGCCCACATTACCAGCAGAGGCGCCCTGCTCAAACACCGCCGCTGCCGCGCCAATGCTGCCGCCAGGAAGGAAGCCTGGGCCGCCGATGAGACCTGCGCCCAGGTTGTCGATGATGTTGCCGTACAGGTTGGGTGTCAACAGCACATCAAATTGCTGGGGCTTGCTGGCCATCTGCATGCACGCATTATCCACAATGATTTGCTTGAACTCGATGCCAGGGAACTCCTTGGCGACGTCGGTGCAGACAGCGAGGAACAGGCCGTCCGTAAGCTTCATGATGTTGGCCTTGTGCACACAAGTCACACTGCGCCTGCCGTTCAGAAGTGCGTACTCAAACGCGTACCGCGCAATGCGCCTGCTCTTCGCCTCGGTGATGACCTTGATGCTCTCCACCACGCCGGGGACAACCTCGTGCTCGAAGCCTGCGTATTCGCCCTCGGTGTTCTCCCTAATGATGATCGTGTCCACCCCTGTGTGTCTCGCCTTTATGCCCGGGAAGTTGTACGCGTGGCATACGTGCGCATACAAATCCAGCTCCTACGAACGCAAAGTACAGGGCCCGTGAGAAGACTGGGCCGCGGGACACGCAGCGGCGGTGAGAGAACACAAATCACAGCTTCTCCTGCGCGCGTGCCTTCCGGATCTGCAGGTTCAAACTGGACAGGCCGCCTCCAAGTGCGGTGTAGAAACCGCCTGACCACCGGTCGCGTGCTCGGGGGCGTCAGAGGGAAAGCAGAGACAGAGAGAAAAACAGAGAGTTGGTTGCCAGGGGCTCACCTTTGAGGCAGACTTTGTTGCGCGCGATGCTGTCCATGACCTCCTTCGGAACAGTCTTCACGTAGCCCGGGCTACCTTCCTGGCCGCTCATACCGAACGTCTCCCACTCAATGGGCGCGCCTGAGGCCCAAACAAGGGAAGTCAGAACCAAGCAACTCCCACTTCTGGCGAGACGCGCACGAGACGTGGAAGATAGACACAGAGAGATAACACGCACCAGTTGCTGCTACCGCCTGCTGTGCGGCGCGCACAACCTCCGGGCCGACGCCGTCTCCAGGCAAGCAAGTGACGACGCGGGAGCGAGCGTCTCCAGGGGCTGGCAGCTCGCTTGCCAGCTGCGGCTTTGTCCATGTGCTGTCGCATCGGCTCAGCAGCGAGCGACTCAGTCGCGAGCTGCGGCGCACGGAGTTGGACAGCATCGCTCCTACGAGGAGGTTCGCACTTTGACCAACCGGCAAGACATGAACCTTTCGACTCCTCTACATTCGGCGCTGTCCTCTCATGATGCCGGCTTCGCCTTCTGCCACGCGCGATAGGCCTTGGAGCCCGTCAGCCGCTGGCCCTGCTCTGTCACGAACGTCTTCCTCCCAAACGCCGTCGTCCATCTCGCTCCTTTGGCTGCCGCCCCACCGCTACGCGCCTTCTTCTTCGAAGCCGTGCCGCCACCAGCACTCCCCCCGAACGCGCCACGCTCACCAGGCGCGCATCGGCTCGCAGACGCGCCTGTGAACTGAGCTCGGTAGTCCACGAACACTCGCTCCCCGTTCACCACGAACCGCTGAGCCTCGATGTCCCCCACTGACATGAAATGCGGCAAGCGCGCGCGCCAGTCAGGCAGGTCCAGTGCTTTTGGCGCGGCAGCTGCCCCACCGTAGTCATCCTCCAGGTCGCTTTCGTCCAGCACCTCAATGGGGTCACCCTCATCTTCGCTCTCAGGCTCCCCCTCCTCCTCGTCGTCGTCTTCGTCTTCGTCAGACGCCTGTAGCGACACTTTGGCGCCAGGCGTGAATTCCCACATGGTGATGTCATCGTCGTCGCAGCTGTCTTCGCCGATTGCAGCAGCGCCAGGTGCACCGCCGCCTCTGGCTGCGTCTTCATCTGCGCTGCCATCGATGATGATTGCATCATCCTCGCCAGCACGCTCGTCCGAAGAGTCATCGGATATGACCACGCGACTGCGTCCACGGCGCGCAGACGGCGCAGCCTTTGGCTTCGACTGCTGCTTCTTCTGTGGAGCTCCAGGCCGCTCTTCTGCAAGTCCATGCAAGCCATTCTCATCGCTGACGCGCTTCCGCAGCCGCTTCAGCGGCTGCGTCTTCTGCGCTGCAGGCTCAGTCCGGCGATCAGTCCAGCCTGCTGGCAATGGCTCCTCCTGCGTACCCGGGTCAGAGTCCAATCGCAGCGGCGACCGTGGCTTCCGACGCGGCGGCCGACCCTTGGAGACCACTGGCTTCGCAGTGCGCGCTACAGGCACATCATCCGGCGACAATTCGACGCCGTCACTATCCACTGTGAAGAATGGAACCCCGCCGTGGCCGGCAGCCTGAGGCAGCGCAGCCTCTTGCGGCGGCAACCCAACAGGCGCGTAGTCATCATCAACACACATGTCTTGAGGTGGACTCGACGCAACCTGGCGCT
>Ga0164297_10004212_pt1 | contig 13010 bp, 4 predicted proteins | sample GEODES058metaG_FD_113539 | JGI IMG/M metagenome (GOLD analysis project Ga0164297, IMG submission 113539) | Dystrophic lake water microbial communities from Trout Bog Lake, Wisconsin, USA - GEODES058 metaG | ecosystem: Environmental > Aquatic > Freshwater > Lake | place: USA: Trout Bog Lake... | reverse complement strand
GATTTCAATCCGTTTTGGGAGTTTGTCTCGGGACCTTTGAATGCCGGCGCTTTTGGTCCTAATTTGCCCGACAGCACCTTCGGTCTTCAAGTGGTCTACCAAAAAGCTCCACAAACCCAAAACGAAGCTCCATCAACGGGCGTGCAATTTTTTGGACAAGTCGATATCGATGCCAAGTCTCATGCCATGACAGTCACGCTCAAGGACCTTTATGGAAGCTCTCTCTTTAGTAAGACCTTGGTACCTGTTAGAGTCTAAAAACTTTAAAACCCTTGAGGACTTCAATGAAAGCAATTTAAAGCCTTATGCTTGAATTAAGTCCTTGAGGAATAAAGCACATTGCTACGCTTGTCAGTAACGGACTTTCACAACTCATTGGAGTTATTGAAACCTCATTGACTCTCGAAGAATGACACATTTGGGTGTGTCCGGGTGTCATAATTGGAGGAAATGCAATACCGCTTGCTTACCAAATCAGTACTTTATTGTGCTTGGGCAATATTTAGCCTTTTTTTATGGATGGGTTTATTCGCCACAGTCCAGGCGAAGGACTATATTTCACAAAAAGCAGTGTGGGTGGATTCAAGTTCTCAGACTGTTTTCAAAGATGCGATCAAGCAGGACTTTAAACCCTACTTTGGGTTGCTCGCTAATGGTTACACTCCTTCGGCACAATGGATTCGTTTAGGAATTGATCCAGTCAATCCGAATGAGAGCAAATCACAAGAAAATTCCCTTGTGATTCGCATTCGTCCCCTTTATTTGGATCAAATCGAACTCTATGATCCCTTAAGCGAGGATAAAAAGCCACAAGTGACGGGCGACCGTTACCCCTTCAATGCCAATGGCTTGGGATCTCTCAATCATACGTTTGAGATCGAATCAAGTTCTAATTTCAGATATGTTTATCTAAGGCTTGTAACCTCAAGTTCAAGCTTGCTTGTCGTAGAGGCGTTTGATCTCAAAAGTTTTTATGCTGCAGATCGAATTCAAGAATATATTTATTCAATGGTTTTGTCGATTCAATTGTTACTCTTTTTTTGGGTCTTGATTGGGTGGCTTGGTGAAAAGGATCGATTAAGTCAGTTTTTTCTAATCAAACAGTTATTCTTTATAGTTCAGACACTTTGCTTTTTTGGTTTTCATCGAATGATATTAGCCGATTACGTACAACCGAGTTCATTGGATGAACTATTGAGTTTGTTAACTGTAATGGTGCTGTTTATTGGCCTCTTTTATGAGTACATCTTTTTGAGCGAATACCAAGTTTCTATGGTGTTTCTTTGGGTTTTACGTTTCTTGATATGTTTGTGCGTGTTTAATATTTTGAGTCTTTTATTAGGCTTTGTTCAGCCAGCTTTAATGCGAAACAATTGGATGGTATTGATTGTTACGGTGACATTATTCTTAACGGCACTTAGCATTCAGCCCAGAGTGCTATCAGTGTCTAGTAAAAGATATGAGCTTCAAAAGTTTTGGATTGTCAGCTACTACGGTGTCATAATTCTCACAACCGGATTTGGGGTTCTTGCAATTGCTGGTTTCACTCAGTTGAGCGAAGTCACTCTTCACGCTTCAGTCGTGTACAGTTTTGTATCGGGCTTATTCATGACAGTTCTTGTTCAATATCGTAGTCATATGACACGAATGATGAATCAAGAAATCGCCAACCAGCTCATTTTGGTCACCAAGCAAGCTGATTTAGAGCGTGAAATGAAAGAGGATCAAAAGCATTTTGTGACCATGTTGATGCATGAGATTAAAAATCCTTTGGCTGTCATTGACATGTCTATGAGTCTTAAAAAAGAGGCTCGACAAGTCGATTTCCTTTCAGCCGCCTCAAGTCGAGCGATTAAAGATATTAAATCCATCATTGATCGTTGTGTTGAATACGATCAACTCAATGAATCTGCCGCTCAAACCAAACCACAACACTTTGATTTCATAGACTTCATTGAGTCCGCCGTTAAAAGTTTTGATTTTAAGAATATTTTAATTGTCAAAAAACTAGAAGGACCTTGTCCTATAGTGTCTGATCGACATTATGTGGAAATCATTGTTAATAATTTGATTGATAACGCTGTCAAGTATTGTGATCCAGAACACTCTATTGAGGTCATTTTAGAATTACTCCCTAGCCCAGAGGGTCAAGCAGGAGTTCGATTGTGCGTGGCAAATTATCCAGGTACGGCATCTTGGCCTGATTCAACCCAAGTTTTCCAAAAGTACTATCGCGCTAAGGGAGCCATGAAAAAAGCAGGTACTGGATTGGGTTTATTTTTGATCGCAAGTTTGGCTAAGAAAATTGGAGCCACTTGCCAATATGTTCCCAGTAATACTCAGGTGAGGTTTGAGTTATGGTTGCCTGCCTGAGTGTTGTTGTGGTCGAGGACCACGACGATTTGAGAGAGCTCATCTGTGAAGGACTCAGAGTATCGGGTCACCAAGTACTGGGACTAGGTAGTGCTGAGGAGTTGGACGATAAAGCTCGAGTGGGTCCAGTAGATGTTTTCATCTTAGACCTCAATCTGCCTGGAGAGGATGGCTTGAGTTTGGCCAAGCGTCTAAGAGCAGTGTATGAAAATTGCGGAATTGTTATGGTTACGGCGAGATCACGCTTGAGTGACAAAATTCAAGGCTATGAGAGTGGTGCAGATGTCTACCTGACCAAACCCATACAACTCGAAGAACTGCGGGCTTTGATACAGACCTTCTCAAGAAGAATGGCTATTCATACTGAAGTCAATGATATTTTGACCCTAAAAAATGTGATTTTGTCTGGACCTCTAGGGCAAGTTCGATTGTCTGTAGCGGAAGCTGAGATCCTGACCTCCTTGGCTAGAGCACCATCAAGCACATTACAAACCTGGCAATTGATGGAAATTTTAAATTTGGGGATGTCCGATACCAACAAAGCTGCTCTTGAAGTGAGAATTGTGCGACTTAGGAAAAAGATGCAATCTTGCAAAAATCATCAGGCGGTCATTGAATCAGTGCGTTCTTATGGATACCGCTTGATGGCTGTAATAAAAGTCATTTAATTTGAACTTAATTTTCACCAAAATTAATATTTAAGATTGCTTTTTGTAGGTTAATGTAGGTATTCCTACATTAATAAATGTTCAATGAGAATTGAATTTTTCAATATCTCATATGCTCACTTTGGACAAACTTTTACTCAAAGGACCCATAGCCACGTCCCGATTGAGTCCCTCCGTGGCCATGCTTCTTGAGGCATTCATTAAGGCACCCAAGTCGAGGTTGGGTTTTAGTGATATTGCTGATTTGTTGGCTCTTGAACAAGATGAGGCCTTTAAGGCATCTTTACAAGTGCGCGTGGTTCGGTTGCGAAAAAAATTACATGCTGTAGGAGCGAATGAATCTTCAATAGAGTCTGTACGTAATATAGGTTATCAGTTGTTCGAAACGATCAAATTGCAGTGAGAAGTGAAATGAAAATTGATTTCCCATCCAGTACAAATGCAAAATTCAAGCATGAATATCTTTGGCTTCAAGTGATTCGTGGAGTACTTCTTTGGACCTGTTATTTGGGATTTTCTGTGGTCAACGCTCAGCAAATTCCCAATGCTGGGACGCTACAACGGGACGCCGAGCAAGGTTTTAAGTTAATTCCAACGCCTAAACTTGCACCGCTAGAAGCTCCCATGCAGAAAGCTACGTCTAGCCAAACAGGAGAGCTCACAGTACTGGTCAAAGGTTTTAAATATTCAGGTAATACGCTCATTAGTGATGCGGATTTGAACCGTGCGCTCTCAAGCTATATCAACCAGTCACTAACTTTTGAAGAGTTGAAAAATCTCACGCAAGAGTTGGTTTTGGTCTATAAAAAAGAAGGTTGGATGGTCAGGGCATATTTACCCAAACAAGAAATTGATGCAGGTATTGTTGAAATCCAGATTATCGAGGCAGTGTTTGGGCAGGCGCGACTCGATGCTGCTGAATCTAAGCGGATTAAAGATACAGTACTTTTGGAGATGGTCGCCAGTATGAATCCCAAAGGTGAAGCTATTCGAATTCGACAAATTGATCGAGCGTTGTTACTGCTTAATGATCTTCCGGGAGTGTCTGTCTCAGGCAGTTTAGTGGCTGGACAATCAACAGGAGAAACTGACTTGTCACTCCAAGTTGTTGATACTCAGTTTTTAAACGCCTCAGTGACTTTTGATAATGCGGGGGCGATCTCGACTGGTGCGTCGAGGGTATTATTGAGTGCCAATTTGAACTCTCCGGCCAATTATGGCGACTTGTTGACAGCCAATGTACTTAAGACTCAAGGGTCCAACTACGGAAGAATTTCTTATCTTTTCCCAGTCAATGGGGATGGACTCAGAGCCGGTTTACACAGTTCAGCTTTAAATTATCAACTGATTGGTAATTTCTCTGCATTACAAGCAAGTGGGACAGCCTTTACAACAGGTCTTGATTTAACCTATCCGATCATAAGATCTCAAAAATACAATCTCAATTGGTCAAACGCTTGGGACCACAAATGGTTTAGTAATCAAGCCAATGCAAATTTAACCTCGCAATATGAAATTTATGTCCTCACCTCATTTTTGAATGGCAATGAGGTGGATGAAATTTGGAGGGGAGGAAGTTATTCCTATAGCCTTGGAATCACCAAAGGCGTGGTCAATTTGACCGACTCTCCCAATCAAATGGCGGATGCTCAAGGTGCTCAGGTCGGTAACAATTACACGAAATTTAATTTCACTGTGGGACGCCAACAGTCACTGAATGAAAATTTGAATCTGATTTTGAGTTTCAATAGTCAAAAATCCAATAACAACTTGGACAGTTCTGAGAAAATTTATTTGGGGGGTGTGAGTGGTGTTCGGGCATATCCTAGCAACGAAGGAGGAGGAAGCGAAGGTCAAACCTTTAGCGCAGAGCTCAGACACCGTTTTGACAACGCTTGGCAAATAGCGGCTTTTTATGATTACGGCCGAGCCAAGATCTATCAGAACAACTTGGATATCAATGCAATGCCTTTGACCGCAATGAATACTGTGGCACTTAAAGGTGTGGGTTTGAGCCTGGGGTGGCAAGACGTGAATGGCCTAGACCTTAAGCTGACATTAGCTAAAAGAATACTTTCAAACCCATTGGCCAATGTAAATACTGGGGCTGATTCAGATGGTACTTTAAGAATTAACCGCGTTTGGCTATCAGCCACTATGCCCTACTAATCTTACAAGTAGATGATTTGTTGGGATATCGGAAGATGAAAAAACACGGGAGCATGAATAGAACTTACCGGACCGTTTGGTCCGAGTCAAGAGGTGCATATATTGCTGTTCCTGAGACAATTAAACGCGGAAAAAAAGGCGGTGGGCAACGTACATTAAAAAGACATTTTCTCAGTGTGATGGCTGGAATTTTGTCTTCCGTGGCTCTCTCCTCCGGACTTGGCTCCTTAAGTTACGCCCAGCAGGCTCCACCGATAACGCCAATACAAGCGGCGATCGGAGCGATCAATCCTCCTAAGGTAAATCAATTACCCACTGGTGCTAGCATTACTCAGGGAAAAGTAGACATTAATCAAGTCATCAACGCTTCATCCTCTGTGATGAACGTCAATCAAATCTCAGACAAAGCGATTATCAATTGGGCTGACTTTAATGTAGGGGCAAATTCCAAGGTCAATATTAATCAGCCCAGTGCTTCATCGGTCCTGCTGAATCGTGTATTTAGCAGTTCGCCTTCACAAATCTTTGGATCGATAAATGCAAATGGTCAAATTTTTCTCAGTAACCCCAATGGCATATATTTCTCTCCATCATCCAGTGTGGATGTGGGTGGATTGGTTGCTACTAGTCAAGCCATTTCAGATCAAAACTTTTTAGATGGGAAGTTTGTCTTCGATCGTAGCGGTACAAGTGCTAGTGTTTTCAATGATGGCTATCTAAGCTCGAAACTTGGAGGCTATATTGCTTTACTTGCTCCAGAAGTCATCAACAGTGGCGTGGTGATAGCACGCTCTGGTACGGTCGCGATGGTCGCAGGGGATTTAATTACGCTCAAAATTGATGCTAATAATTCTCTGGCCAGTCTAACTACGACCCCAGCAACCATTGCTACTCTAATTGAAAATCGACAAGCGGTGCAAGCACCCGATGGGCAAATTATTTTATCGGCAGTTGCCTTCAATCAACTGAATGCTGGAGTCATTAACAATAGCGGCATTTTGGAAGCCTCCAGTATGTCCAGCCACGGTGGAAAAATCATTCTAGAAGGCGATGAAATTACACTTTCTGGCAACAGCAAAATTGAAGCCAAAGGCGCTCAAGGGGGTGGCGAAATTTTGGTGGGTGGTGGATGGCATGGGTCTGGGGACATACGCCAATCTATCCTTGTGACTCTGGATGCTGGTGCGCTCATTGATGCTAGCGCAACAAATGAGGGTAATGGTGGCACAGTCGTACTGAGGAGCGATGTGAACAATGTCAACTCCATAACCACAGTTAAAGGTACCATCTTGGCCAATGCCGGACAACTAGGGGGTGACGGGGGGCAGATCGAAACGTCTGGATATCAATTGAATTTGGTGAGTCCTACAGTTCAAGCTGCTGGCCAAAATGGAAAAGCTGGAACTTGGCTGTTGGATCCTGCAGATAGTACTATCGACTCAACAGTAGCAGCCTCTTATGTGGCGGCCATCAACGGAGGAACAAGTGTTACTGACCAAGTTTCAGGAAACTTGACGGTTAGTTCCGACATTGCAACCACAAGTCTCAATGCCGCTGGTCTAACTTTGATTTCAACCGGCGGTAATGTCTCCATAAGTGGCAATATCTCGATTGCTGGGACAGGTGCATTTTCAGCGCAGGCTCTTGGTAACATTTTTTTACTAACGAATTACTCAATTACGACAAGCGGAGGAAATGTAGGGCTTTTTTCTAATACAGGTTCGGCGACAACGACGACACCAGCAACAAACCAAGGCAGTTCAATTAAATTGTATTCTGGCTCATCAATTACTTCCAATGGTGGAGCCATCACATTGGGTGGTTCATCGACACTTGCCAGTTATGCGCAAGGTGGATCAGCAGGAAACCAAGTGGGGATCTATTTGGTTGGGAATAATACGATTAGTTCCTCCGGTGGCACCATTTCCATGGTGGGTAGTGCTGCATATATCAATAACTACCAAGTTTCAGGAATTGAAATTGACAATGGTACTTTGGGGGTTTCAATCAATGCTGCAAGTGGTGATATTTATATTGCGGGAAGTAATAATTCAAATGGTACTGGAACGAGTCAAACTGCTTTTGGTTTTTACACCAAATCATCAACGGGTTCAGCTCCAATCACTTTCACCAATACTGGAAATTTAACCGTAAAGGGGGTTGCTGGAACAGGTGCTGCAAGTTCTACAAATTATGGTGTCTATTTAACTTCTACTTCATTTAACTCTGCAACAACATCCAATTTTATTTCTGATCGCTTTGAATTTGCTGGTGCAACATTCAAGGTTAATGCCTTAACATTTCAGCCAGTCACTAGCGGGACCCCTACAATTAATCTAGATTTAGGTGGCACAACGTTTAATGTTGCTTCTAACCTTACACTCAGCAACATTATCAGTGGTACAGGAGCCCTAACTCTAGCCGGGAATTTTCCTTTAACTTTAAACGCCGCCAATACTTATACTGGAACAACCAACCTCGGAGTTGGGAGTACATTGCAAATTGGAACGGGTGGAAATTTGAGTTCGATAGCGCCTAGCGCAATCGTTAATAATGGTACTTTGATTTTTAATTTTTCCAATGCGTTAACTTATGGAAATTCTATTTCAGGTTCTGGCAGTTTGATTCAAAATGGTAATGGCGCGTTAACCCTTAATAATTCTGTAAATTCATATTCAGGAGGAACTACCATCAATTCGGGATCCATTGTATCGAATGGCAATGCATTGGGAACCGGAAACGTACTCAATAACTCGATTTTGACATTTACTGGTACGGGAACTCAAAACTTCGCTATTAACGGAACTGGAGTTTTGAACAAAACAGGTTCAGGGTTTATTACCCTCGCAGGAAACAACGGCTACTTGGGAGCCACTAATATTTCTGGTTCTGGATATTTACAAATTGGATCGGGTGGGAGTACGGGAAAATTGGGTATAGGCGACGTATCCATTGGAAGCGGTTCAACACTTTATTTTAATTTGAATGGAACTTATACAGTTTCCAATGCCATCACTGGTGCAGGTAATATATACCAAACAGGAACTGGAACGACGGTTTTAACAGGCAACAATAACTATACAGGGTCTACAACAGTAAACGCAGGCACGCTTCAATTTGGATCGGGTGGAGCTGGAGGAGCAATAGGTTCTGGTTCGATAAACGTTGCAGGAACTCTAGCAATCAATTTATCCACCCCAACAACCATTGGAGTTGCGATCGGTGGGATTGGTGCTTTGAGTTTATTGGGAACTGGAGTCACGACTCTGACTGCAGCGAATACTTATTCGGGCATCACGACTATCAATAGTGGTAGTACTCTGGCTTTGTCAGGTTCAGCAAGCATTGCCTCTTCTAGTAAAGTCGTTGCAAATGGAGCTTTGGACATCAGTCAAGCATCCTCGGGTATCAGCATCGTTTCGTTATCTGGTGGAAATACTGGCTCGATCAACCTAGGTACAAACTCTCTAACTTTGAAAGCTGTAACAGGGGATACGTTTTCAGGCAGTATCTCCGTTGCTGGTGGAATCATCTTGTCATCACCGTCAAGCGGTACTTCTTCAGAAATATTGGCTGGAAACAACACCTATTCAGGACCGACTACGGTGAACGCCAATATCACGCTTGCAGCAGGCTCATCCGCTGCATTTGGCTCAAGTGCAATTTCTGTACTAAGTGGTGGGGTATTGGATTTGAATGGCCAAGCGGTCGCCAATACTGGAACCCTAACCATCAACGGTACAGGCATCAGCAGTGGTGGTGTTTTGATTAATGGTAATGTCTTACCCGCTTCTTATTCGGGTTTACTCAAGCTAGGCTCTGCAAGTTCAATCATTGGTGGTACTGGTACAGTTTCACTCACCAACTTGGGCACAGTCGTGGGCCCAACTTTTACGTTGACGCTTGGAGGTGCACAAGGCGGCAGTATTGCCAGCATTATCGGAACGACCACAGGCGGGATCGTGAAGACAAATGCGGGAACTTGGACTTTGAGTGGTTTGAGCACTTTTACAGGGTCAGTTGCTTTGAGTGCAGGAACTTTAAAGTTGGGGGCCAATGGAACTTCAACCGGAAGTCCTTTGGGATTAAACAATACGACAACCATTGCCGCTGGTTCAACGTTGGATTTGAATGGATTCGGAGCCAACAATAATTTGACTTTGACCGGTACGATTGTCAACACTAGTAATTCAATATCTACTTATGGTGGTCAGGTGGTTTTAGGAGCCTCGACAGCCGTCATCACGGCTGATTATGGAGCGATCAACTTTAGCACTATGCTGGGCGGTGGAAACAATACGGTAACTTTGGGTGGTAATACAGGTGGTGCTTTTAATGGACAGATTGGAGTATCGAATGCTCAACAACCTCAGATCACTAAAACGGGTTCGGGCACTTGGGCGTTCAATGGAGCCTACTACATTGTTGGACTCTTGAATATTCAAGGGGGAAAGTTATTACTTGGCCCAACTGTTTCGACTGGTAGCTATAGCCTATTGAATGGGGTTAATATTTCTTCGGGTGCTAATCTAGAAATACACAGCGATGTGAATATAAGCTTTGGAGGTAGTTACGCTTTCGTTGGAGCGGGCTCTATAGTTAAAAGTGGAGTAGGTTTATTGAATTTTTTGGGAGTTGGCGACTCATATTCGGGTGGTACCTTCGTGACAGGTGGGACGTTGAGAATAAACAACTCTCAAAGCATTCCATCTTATTTGGGTACTGGGCAAATTGTAGTTTCAAGCGGTGCAACCTTAGATGTATCTAATAGTTCAATCAGTAATGCGGTCACGTTGAATGGATCAGGCGTTAATAATCAAGGCGCTTTAATCAATGGTTCAACAAACACACCGCCACAGTCTACTTTATCTGGAGTGGTGACCCTTGGGAGTGATACCAGTATCGTAGCAAATCAACCCATCACCATCTCTACAGGATCGATCACCGGAAATGGTTTTAACCTGACTGTCGATGGAACTTCTTCTTTGACGATCAATGCAAATATCACTACAGGCAGTGGCTCTATCATTAAAAACGGTACAGGAAGCCTGACTCTTGTTGGAGCCAATACCTATACAGGGGTAACCAGCATTAATTCTGGCTCCTTGTCAGCCAATTCCACCGCTGTGGCCAATGTTAGTAGTGCATTGGGATTGAATTCATCTGTAAATTTGGCCAATGTGACGGGAGTACTTCTTACGATTGCAGGCAATACTCAGGTTGGAAGTCTCAGTGGAGGTGGCCCTTTAGGAGGAAATATAGCCTTCAGTTCTGGTAAGGTTTTGACCATTGGTGCCAATAATCTGAGTACGACCTTTGCTGGAAATTTAACTCCAGCGAATGCAGGATCTATTACAAAAATCGGAACTGGAACGCTGACTTTGAGTGGCACTTCACTCAATAAAGAAATTTTCACAGTGAACAATGGTGTTTTGCAATTGGGCTCTAACGCGATTGCCAACTTCGGATCAACTCCATCTAACGGAGTAGCTATACAAGTCAATAATGGGGGGACATTGGACCTCAACGGATACAGTGGTGTTGACAGCCTGAACACGGGGTCTGTCACATTGAATGGTGCAGGATTTAATGGTATGGGAGCACTAATCAATAGCGCTGCTGGGACAACTTCAACTTTGATCACTAGGTATTGGAATTGGGGTGTGAATCCCTCTATTACCACCGTTGGTAACCTAATCATTGGAGATTATTACGATTGCAACAGTTCGGCAGGGACATGTGCACAGCCCAATATCGTAAAAAATGGTTCTGGTTTTTTGGATATCTCTACGTTGACAACTGTTACAATGGCGAATCTCAATGGTCCACCCAAATTCACGGTCAACGCGGGAACGTTGCAAGGCACTATTTCTGCAACTATGTATATTGCAGATGTATCGGTTGCAGCTGGAGCAATCTTTGATATCGCTACAAGCACTTCACTTACTTATCCTAAACCTATATCAGGCGCTGGCGGTGTTGCCATCGATGCGTCGACATCAACGGTTACATTGAGTAACGCCAATACTTACACCGGACCCACCACAGTAAATAGTGGGACTTTGATTTCTGGTGTCGCCAGTAACGCAACCAGTGGTGCCTTTGGAGTGGGGTCGGCGCTTTCCATTGCCAATGTTGCGGGCGCTGGGGTCAAGCTCAATTTCGACGCCTCAGTTGGTTCGTTGAGTGGCGGAGGAAGTACAGGTGGGGTATTCAATTTGAATGGAAAAAACCTCACCCTTGGTTCGAATAATACAACCACAACTTTTGCGGGTGTTATTTCTGATTCGGTAGGCTCTGGATCAATTACTAAAACTGGAACAGGAACTCTCATCTTATCAGGTAGCAATACTTTTACTGACTCTTTAACCATTGCGCAGGGTGCATTGAGAGCGTCCAATAGCAATGCATTGGGCTCGACTTCTAATGGGATAACTGTTGCCAGTAGCGCGACATTGGAGATTGGCGGACCTGCCTCTCCCAGTGGTATCTCTATTGGAGCAAATCCCTTGGTTTTGGCCGATGGTGGAGCCATTCACAATGTTGCTGGATTCAATACCTATGCTGGTCAGATGACCTTGAATGGGAATGCCACCATTACGGTTGATACAGGCACATCACTGAACTTTACGGCAACGGGGGGGAATATTAGTGTTGCATCCAACAAAACAATTCAGTTCAATTTAACCAATGGGAACCTAACCATTGCAAAGGGTTTAAATGGGCCTGTTGGTTCCTCATATCTAAAGACAGGTTCAGGTACGTTATCAATCGGTCCGATTTCTGGAGGAATTTCAGTCGCTACAGGAATTTATGTTGGACTCTTTGATGCATCAGGTAATTATTCGTCAGTGTATGGAGATACGCCAAATTACACCTTCGCTTTTTATGATTCCATTTCTGGTTCGAATAGGGTTAATTTGCTACCAGCAGATTTCACCTTGGGTGCACTGACTTGGTCAGGAGCTTTGCCAACCTCAAGTACTCCTGTGGGATCTTATGCGATTAGCTATGCCTCAGGTTTGACTTTGAACAATGCAACTTATGTGTTAATTGGTTCGACCAACTCCAAAAATTGGACCGTCAATCCCAAGGCTTTGACAGTCAATGGTTTATCTGTACCTGTCTCCAAAGTTTACGACGGTACAACAACAGCTGTGGTGACCGCTGCCCCAACCTTGCAAGCCTCAGAAACTATTGGAGCGGGAAGCTCAAATGATGGTCAACCCTATACTGGAGATGTTATCAATGTTGTCGGAAGTGCTACAGGAGCCTATAACTCAAAGAATGTATCAAACGCTAATACGGTGACCTTTGGGGGATTAACTTCTTCAAATCCCAACTACACATTAAATCTTGGAAATCAAGCCGCCTCAATCACGGCCAAATCAATTTCAGTTTCTGGAATTAGTTTGGTTGCCAATTCTAAGGTTTATGATGGCACTTCTTCTGCATCGGTCTCCTCCTCTCCTGTCTTGCTGGCAACTGAGGTTGTGGGTACTGGGTCTAGTTCTGACAACAAACCTTATGTTGGTGATGTTATTGGCTTTGGCGGGGTGGCCACTGGAACTTACAACTCGCCAAATGTCGTCTCTGCCAATTCAGTCACTTTTGGTGGTTTATCCTCTACAAACAGTAACTACACTTTTAATTTCAGTACACAATCAGGAGCAACAATAACGCCTAAAAACTTGACAGTGACTGGATTGAGTGTTCCTGCTTCAAAAATTTATGATGGTACAACTTCTGCAGTTCTGACTGATTCAAAGTCATTGTTGGCAGCTGAAAATCCTGGGGTTG
>Ga0164297_10004211_pt1 | contig 13011 bp, 11 predicted proteins | sample GEODES058metaG_FD_113539 | JGI IMG/M metagenome (GOLD analysis project Ga0164297, IMG submission 113539) | Dystrophic lake water microbial communities from Trout Bog Lake, Wisconsin, USA - GEODES058 metaG | ecosystem: Environmental > Aquatic > Freshwater > Lake | place: USA: Trout Bog Lake... | reverse complement strand
TTTTCACACGCACGATACCCATGAGCCTTTGATGCCGGGTGAAATTTATGAGGTCGAAGTAGAAATTTGGCCTTCAAGCCTGTGCTTGAACAAAGGTCACAGACTCTCGCTCGTTATCCAAGGCCAAGATTTTGAGCGGCTCAATGAGTCTGGTGAACAAAGGGGCTCGGGTTGGTTTCTTCACAATGATCCAACGGACAGGCCAGCTGAGCGCTTTGAATCCCAATGCCGAGTATTGACTGGACCGACACATCCTAGCTGTTTGGTCCTTCCAGTGCTCAAAAACCTTTGATGCAGGCCTAGGGTTTGCGACAGTTGGTCTTATTGAATGGCTTGGTGTATCTGCCATAGACATGGCTTAAAACATGGGTTACCTTAGATTCTTTTAAAGGAGCACCCATGAAAATCCTAGCTCAGTTACTCTCTTTGCTCGTCTTGTTGTTTCTAGCGGGTCAGACTGCGTCGGCTCAAAACGCACCTCAGGTCAGGCGTGTTGTGACCCAAGTGAATGAAGCTGGAAAAGCGGTCGTGTTGTTCGATGACAAAATCGATTTGAGTACCTTGCGTTCACCCAATCCAGCAGGAGACGTGTGGATCACTCAACAGTTTCCTCTGAATTTTTCTCAAGGAGCCGATTGGGGCAAGACGCATGTTGGGGTGTCGCCCGGGAAAAATGGAACCCTATTTAGGATCGTTGACTTTGTTCCAACGACTGAGAAAATTGAAAAATTACCTGTGGATACCATGATGAAAGTGGTGGCCGACAACGCTCCCAAACGAGGTATGCCACCTCGACACTCCATGATGCACCGCACCCGAACCGTTGACTATGCCTTGGTATTGTCTGGTGAAATCGATATGCTGCTCGATGACAGTGAAGTTCACCTCAAGGCTGGCGACGTTGTGGTCCAACAAGCTTCCAATCATGCGTGGGTCAACCGCGGAACGCAACCTTGTCGTGTGGCTTTCATTTTGATCGATTCTCAGGAGCCTTGATTCATGCGAAGCATCAAATTTAGAACATCCTTGCTGGGGCTTTGCATGAGCTTGGCCTCATTTGCATGGGGTCAATCTTACCCAACACACCCCATTCACTTGATTGTTCAGTATCCCGCTGGTGGAGCCATTGATGTCTTGGGCCGCAATATTGCCCAACGCGCGGCAGCTGAATTGGGTCAACCCTTTGTGATTGACAATAAACCAGGGGCAAGCGGCTTCTTGGCTTTTGATGCATGTGCCAAAGCGCCATCAGACGGCTACACTGTGTGTTTGGCAACCGGGGAGGGGATGTCCTTGAATCCCTTTTTGTTCTCCAAAATGCCCTACGATCCCTCCAAAGATTTTGTGGCCGTTGCCGATTTGGTACGAATCTCTGGTGTCATTGTGGCTTCGGCCAAAACTCCTTATGACAGCATGAATGATATGGTGGCATATGCCAGGGCCAATCCCCGTGCGATCAATTGGGCAAGTTTTGGTTTGGGTAGCAATCCCCATATCTATCTCAGTTGGATCGATCATCAAGCCAAGGTAGAGATCACTCACGTTCCCTACAAAGGCTCGGCACAAACGATTCCTGCCCTTTTATCAGGGGAATCCGATGTCACCTACATCGCTTTGGGTTTTGTGCTGCCTTTGATCAAATCGGGCAAATTAAAACCCCTTGCAGTGACCACGCCCAAAAGGTTGCCTCAGTTACCCAATGTCCCCACACTGAGTGAACTCGGACTCGATCCTGGTACTCAAAGTTGGGTGGGTATATTTGCCCCTGCTCATACCCCAATGTCCATAGTTGACGTTTTGAATCAAGCCTTTACGAAGGCTGTACATGACGCCTCTTTGATTGAAAATTTCTTGGCTCCACAGGCTTTTGAGCCGTCCACAAGCACTCAAGACGCGTTCAATGCCTTTACAAAGCAAGACCGTGTGTGGGCTCAAAAAGTCATTCAAGCCACGAACATCAAACTTGATGCTCAATGAGTGAATGCACTACGGCTTCAAGTTTCTAGTGATGTAAGAGAGCCCTGGCCTTATATCTCATTGGGGTTATTGAGGTTGTTTCAAAATGATCTTTGATGCCAAATAGGGTATCAGGTTTTTTTAATCGATGTAACGATAAGCCAGATCAAAAGAGGCAGTTGATTAGACATGTATCTCAAAAAAATTCAAAAGTTCTTTTTCTGCTTGTTCTTCGTTGCTTCAATTCCGATCTCCTGGGCCGAATTTCCAGATCACTCTGTGAGACTGGTGGTACCTTTCACTCCGGCAGGTGCTGTTGACGGAATAGCAAGACTGTTCTCAGTGGATTTTGGTAAAAACTTAGGCCAACCTGTTTTGGTCGAGAACAAGCCAGGTTCTGGTGGAACAATTGGCATCACCACTGTGACTGGAGCGCCAGCCGATGGATACACACTGTTGCTCGGAAACATTGCTACCGCCTCCGCACCTGCTTTGTACCCCAAAGCAGGTGTCAATACCAAGTTACTCGATCCAATCATTTTGATCGGTCGGTCGGCTTATGTGTTGGCTGTGAGGAATGAGTTTGCGGTTAAATCGGTCTCTGAATTGGTAAGCTTAGCCAAATCTCATCCTGGCAAATACAACTATTCCTCTGCTGGTTCTGGATCTGCCATTCACTTGGCTGCAGAGCTATTCAAAGCAAAGGCTGGTGTTGATATCGTACATGTTCCCTACAAAGGGGCGGGTCCTGCCGTTAATGCACTACTGGCAGGGGATGTGGAGATGATGTTTGGGTCCATTTCAGAGCTCAGACAACAGTTTCAAATGGGCCGCTTGAGACCTCTGGCTGTAACATCAAGCGTTCGCTCCTCTGCGCTTGCAGAAGTACCCTCAATGTCAGAGGCGGGTCTGAAAGACTACGATGTTGCCGGTTGGTACGGTATTTATGCGCCTAAAAATCTGCCTCCCGAAGTTCTTAAAAAGCTTCAAATCAGTGCTCAGGTGACCCTTAATTCGCCTAATGTTCAGCAGTTACTCAAGCAGTATGAGATGGAGCCCAGCAAGGGTTCTCCACAAGAGGCAGGTGAGACTCTGGAGAGTGAAGTCAAACGTTGGAGTGAAGTCATTCGTCGCGCCAATATCGTTGTTGAATAAGGAGCCCTAATTGGGATTACATCTACGCTCTGAGGGTAGTCCAACCCTCACCATTGATTTTGCCAAATATGTAACGAGCACAAACTTTGATCAATTGTCGCCAAGTGTGATTCATGCCGCCAAAAGGGGCCTTTTGGATTGGGTCGGTTGTGCACTGGCCGCATCGAAGCACAAAACATTGGATCTTTTGATTGCCACACTCAAGGAAGAGGGGGCATCAGAGCAGGCAACTGTCATAGGCCGCAATTTAAAGCTCAGTCACATACAAGCAGCTTTGGTCAATGGACAAATGGGTCATTTATTGGACTTTGACGATACACATATGGGAGGTGTGGTGCTCCATGCCAGTTCACCAACCCTTGCAGCGCTCTTGTCGGAGGCGCAACGAAATCAACACTCTGGTGCTCATTTATTGTTGGCCTATGTTTGTGGCTTTGAGGCCGCTGTTAGAGTGGGGCAGTCCTCTCCATCCCATCATGCTGGAGGTTGGCACTTGACGGGCACTTTAGGGCACTTTGCCTCAAGCGTTGCTGTAGGGCGTTTAATCGAACTTAACGCTGAGCAAATGGTATTTGCAATGGGCATTGGTGCAACTCAGGCGAGTGGCATGCAACAAAACCGTGGCACCATGTGCAAGTCTTTTCATGCGGGGCGTGCTGCTTCGAATGGAATTTTGGCAGCGAGATTGGCCAAAAATGGATTCAACAGCAGCGATGAAATTGTCGAGGGCAAGCGTGGGTTTTCGAAAATTTACAGCGTCGACTCCAACCCCAATCGAATGATCGAGGGTCTGGGTATTTCTTGGGAAATTGAGCGAAACGGATACAAGCCTTATGCCTGTGGTGTCGTCTTGCACCCTGCCATTGATGTCATGATTCAAGCCCATCGTTGTGGCCGTATCGCGCTTGATTCTCAACGCATCAAGCGCATTGATGTCAGGGTCAATCCATTGGTCATCTCCATCACTGGAACTGTCTCTCCTACCTCGGGACTGCACTCCAAGTTCAGCATTTATCACAGCGTTTGCGTGGCATTGATGGATGGAAAAGCGGGCATTGAGCAGTACTCTGATGCACGTGCCAATGACCCCAAAGTGATGAGTTTGAAAGAAAAGGTGAGCATCACGGGTGACGAGTCCATGGCTCGAGACCAAGCTCGAGTCCTCATCGAACACGACGGGGGTGTAGAGGAATTTTTTGTCGAACATGCCTCGGGTACGGTTGACAATCCAATGTCTGACCAAGCCTTGATTGATAAGTTTCTTGGAAACGCTGCCTTTTGTCTCACACCAGCCAAAGCCAAAGAGGTGGTAGAGCTGATTTGGCGCTTTGAAGAGATTGAGGATGCAAGCGTTTTGATGCCTCTTTTGGCCTGATCACTTTAGAAATATATTGTCACGATGTCGAAAATCCTCTCTCCGATGCCCGTTTTGTCAGATTACATCTCCAAAGCGCTCGCGCATGATCTACCAGATGAAGTGCTTACCAAAGCAAAGTTCCATTTTTTGGACACTGTCGCATCCATGATCAGCGGCTCGCAAATGCTTGCCGGCCAAAAGGCCATCGACTTCGTGAAAGTGCAAGGAGAGGTTTGTGGTGGATCTACCGTATTGGGAACTCACCTTAAGACGACTGCCATTCACGCTGCATTGGTAAATGGTATGTTTGGGCATGCCGATGAAACCGATGACTCACATGCCGAGTCCTTGACTCACCCGGGTTGTGCCATTGTGGCTGCCGTACTCTCAAGTGCTGAGCATTTTGGGCGAAGTGGTTTAGATATGCTCAAAGCAATGGTATTGGGATATGACGTTTGTTGTCGTTTGACAAAATCTCTTCATGCTTATGATTTCAGGGTCCAGGGGCATTCGTCTCACTCATTCGGGCCCAATTTTGGTTGCGCAGCAGCGGCCGGCGCCTTGGCAAACGTGACCGCAGAGCAGGCCTGTTACTTGATGTCTTACGCTGCGCAACAAGCTTCCGGGATCTCTTCATGGATGAGAGACAAAGATCACATTGAAAAAGCCTTCGACTTTGGGGGAATGGCTGCAAGAAATGGAGTCACAAGCGCCATCATGGTTTCTCTGGGATTCACCGGTGTGGATGATGTTTTCTCAGGTGAGCGCAATTTCTACGTGGCTTACGGTAAAGATCCCATCATCATGGAGCTTGCCACGGATTTGGGAAAGCGCTACGAAATCTTGCAAACCAGTATCAAACGTTGGACCGTTGGTTCACCGATACAAGCCCCTTTAGATAGCTTGGATATTTTGATTCGGGATCACAATTTTAAAATTGAAGATATCTCACGCATCAATGTGATCATTCCCCATGAATCTTTGACCATTGTGAATAACCGCGAGATGCCCGAAATTTGCATGCAGCATTTGTGCGCAGTGATGTTGATTGACAAAAACATGAATTTTTCAAAGGCACATGATCGATTGCGGATGAAGGACCCGGAAGTTTTGAAACTCAGAGAGCTGATTAATTTGACTGGAAGCGATGAATTGTCCAAGCAAATGCCAACTCGCCAAGGCATTGTTGAAATTGAACTTAAAACCGGACAAGTCCTTCGTGAATACACCCAGGCAGTGAGGGGAACACCTTTGAACGCCATGAGCCAAGAGGAACTGAATCACAAATGTATTGAGCTCATGGCGCCAGTTCTGGGTAAAAGTTCTGCCAGCATCATCTGTGATTCTGTTTGGGGGCTTGAAGGTTTTACCTCTGCTCAAGACTTCACCAAAATTTTAACCAAAGCGAATTAAGCCAGGATTTAAAAAAGTAGTTCTTGTTTTAGGTTTTTGTATTCTGTAACTCAAAGTATACTCAATCGCACAATGCTTAGGCTTCGCAATGGACTTGATAAAGAGGGTAGGATAAATGCGAAAATCCTGTGCAGTTGGGCTTGATGAAGCCTTAATTTTTCCAGTTTTAACTGTGATTTGTCTTTAAACGATTCTCAGAAAGTAAATGATCATGATGGGTATTAAAAACAAAATTGCTTACATGTCGCTTTTGGCATGTTTTGCTTCAACTTCCTTCTCTCAAACCTTTCCCACCAAAGCAATCACCATCGTTGTTCCAACCGCTCCTGGCGGAGCCAATGATGCGATGGCACGAATCATTGCTCAAGGCATGTCAGTAGATTTGGGGCAACCGGTGATTGTGGATAACAAAGCTGGAGCGAATGGTGCCATTGCCTCGGAATTTGTGGCCAGAGCGCAGCCCGATGGTTACACGATACTTTTTGGATACATCGCCACTCATGGCATCAATCCAGCCCTACAAAAGTTGAAGTACGACCCCGTTTCTGATTTTGAAGCCATTGGACTGGTTGCCAATTCGCCAACCTTGATGGTGGTCTCTAACGACGTTAAAGCAAATACGCCCAAAGAGTTGATTGCTTTGATCAAAGCCAATCCAGGCACCATGAGCTATGCCTCAGCGGGAAAGGGAACTGCGCCTCACTTGGCTGGGGAATTGTTCAAACTTGCTACCGGAGTTGACTTGGTGCACATCCCCTATAAAGGTTCTGCGCCTGCCATTGTGGATACCATTGGTGGCACGACGCAAGTCATGTTCCCAAGTCTCTTCACCGCTTATCCTCAAGTCAAAGCTGGCAAGATCAGGGCCATCGGTATTGCAGGTGAAAAACGCTCTTCTGTGATGCCTGACGTACCGACTTTGGCTGAGCAAGGCGTACCCAATGTGAACGTGAATCAATGGTATGGACTTTTTGCTCCAGCCAAAACTCCAAAGCCCATTGTGGATCGACTCAACAAAGAGCTCAATGCAGTTCTCAAAGACAAGAAAAATGAAAAGAAAATTGAGGACCAAGGTGCTGAGGTCGAGACGAGCACGCCAGAGCAACTCAAAGCCTTGGTTCAATCTGAAGTGACTCGCTGGAAAAAAGTCGTGGTCACTGCCAAAATCACCGTTGATTGAAGTTGGTAATTGTGATGAATCAGACCAGCGAGAATAATTTGCGAGTCATAACTTCAGGCGCTTTTGCTCAGGCCTTGAAGTTATTGGTACCGCTCTATGAGAAAAAAACCAACTCTCAAGTGGATTTGTTTTTTGGCTCCTCCATTGGTGCTGCACATGACTCTATTCCGACTCGCTTGAGCCAGGGCGAGCAGTTTGATCTCTACATCTTGGCGTCCTCCGCTTTGGATCATTTCGTCACTCAAGGGCTCATCATGGAAGGCTCCAGGGTTGACTTGGTGGTTTCAAACATTGGTGCTGCAGTTCGTAAAACCGATCCAGATGTTGACATCAGCACTGTGGAGGCCTTGAAGCAGGCCCTCCTGAGCGCTCCAAGAATTGCTTATTCAGCCAGTGCTAGTGGAACATATCTGTCCGAGGAGTTGTTTCAAAAGTTAGGCATTGAAAAAGAAATGTCCATCAAGGCCAAGAAAATCTTCAGTGAACGAGTAGGCACGATATTGCTTCGCAACGAGACTGATTTGGGTTTCCAACAGGTGAGTGAACTCAAACCCTTTGAGGGCATCAAAATCGTGGGAGAGCTTCCCCCTGAGGTTCAGAGGTCGTTCTTTTTCTCGGCTGGCATAGGTGCTCAAACCCAGCAACTTCAAAAGGTCAGAAGTTTGGTTGAATTTTTGGCAAGTTCGGAAGTGGCAGATGTGGTCGCTCAAACTGGATTAAAACCAGTGCTCCCTCCCATTCCCTGGTAACTTAAGTCTAGAGAGTGCCTTAGAGTACACACTCTCTATTTTTCTTAGCTCAGATAAGCGCCACCGTTGATGTGAATGCTTTGCCCGGTGACGTACCTGGCTTTGTCGCTGCACAAAAACAAGACATAGTCTGCGATCTCCTGTGGATGTCCTTTTCGACCCACCAAAGTTTTGTTCTTCTGGTGATGCTCAGGTAGACCCTTTCCCGCACTCTCTCCCCTTTCAGTGTCAATCAATCCAGGCACAATGCAATTAACAGTGATCGAGTGCTCTCCTAAATCACTGGCCAAACCGCGAGTAAGCCCAATGAGGCCCATTTTGGCGGCCAATACGTGTGCTCGTTCTTTGCTGCCCGTATGGGCCGACATTCCACCAAAATTCACGATGCTCGCACAACTCGATTTCTTCAAATGAGGTGCAGCAGCATGTGAACAAAGATAGGCACTGTCCAAGATGGTTGCGGTCACTTCTCTCCACTCTGCGTAGAGCAATGACTCAAAGGGCGTGTGTTTTCGAATGGCAGCATTGTTGATCAAGATATCGAGTTGGCCATAATGTACAACGCATTGATCAATCAGCAGTTGTGCTCCCTCTGGTGTACTGATGTCACACAGGACTGCATGAGCTTGTCCTCCCAAGGACTTGATGATGTTGACCGTTTCTTCGCAGTCTTTTGCGGAGGTTTTGGCGTGTACGATCACTCGGACCCCAGATTGTGCAAGCGTTATTGCTATGGCCCTGCCTATATTCTTTGCTGATCCCGTGATGATGGCCACGGGTAAAGAGTTTGGTTCTTTCATGGATCAAACTCCCAAAGCATTCAAATTGACTTTTGGAGCTTTGAATATCCCCTTGACCAGGGTGAGAGCCAATTGCGATTGCGCTTCACTCCATTGTCCATATTTGCAATTGGCGAGAAACTTTCTTTCTAAATCAGCAATGGCCATGGGTGCATCTCTACCACCTCGGAAAAAACCTTGTTCAGCAACTCTGGTTTCCCCATTTCTAAGCATAACCTTCACATGCCCCGTGAACTGTTTGGGGTAGGGGTTTTGAGGATCAATCACATAACTCACTTTGTTGGCCAATGCGCGAATTGAGGGGTCATGGATAATGGATTCTTCGTAGTCATTGAGTCCTGCATCGTCGCGCATCATTCCCAATGCAATTGCAAAGGGAATGCTGAATTTTGCCGAATATCCATTGACTGGATTTTGTTTGGCACTCAAAGGTTCCCAAAGACGGTGCACGATGCCCTCAGCAGTGTTGCAAACGATATGATCGATATCCTCTACACGCAGCCCATCCTTGATAAGTGCTCTGGCGCAGTCGATGTAGGGGTGCGCCATGGTCCCGCAGGCATAGGGTTTGAATGCCATTTCTGATGAAATCCATTCAGAACCCACACCACTCATCATGCTTTGAAAGTTGCATTGATCGGAGTTTGCAAAGGCATGAAAAAAACCGTGTTCACCTTCAAATAAAGTTCTCGGTCCAGTAAAACCTTCTTGCGCCATTCGTGCAGCTCGGTAACCCGCTTGGGCCGACCATCCAGGGTGCATCCTTTTGGTCCAAGTACCTTCGGCCAAATATTCAATGATCCCTGACGCCATGCTTCCTGCAATGCCAAGCGCATTGACCCATTGTTTAGGGCTGAGTTTCAATGCACTTGCAACACCCGCTGCAGCTGCGATGGTGCCAAAGACGGCTGTGGGGTGAAAACCTGCTTTGTGCACCAGTTTTGGTGCGACTGCACACATTCTGCACATGATCTCACTACCCACGGCCATTCCCAGTAAAAGATCATGACCACTGAGTTGATGCTTTTCACTGGTTGCCAAAAGAGCTGGCACCACGACTGCACCTGCATGAATGGGGCCACCTTCAAATGTGTCGTCGTAATCCTCTCCATGAATGGCCGTTCCATTGATGAGAGCTGCGGCTTGAACGTTGGCACCATTTGCGTGTCCAATGACTGTGCAAGGTCCTTCTTCGAAGCTGGCTCGGTGTGTGGCCAAGACGTAATCTGTGGAGCGCGCTGCCACGCACAATCCAATGGTATCGATGAGCAAAGATTCGCACATCACTGTGACATCTTTGCTCAGATCAAGCGGGTTGGCTACCAATGCATTGGCAAGTTCTTCGGATACGGAAATCAAAGGTAAGGTGTTGGACATGATGGGTTCAGTTTGCAGTGATGTGGCTGTTTTTGGCGACTTCGCTCCAACGAGCAAATTCATCTCCTATGTAGTTCTCAAACTCTTGTGAGCTCATGGGCATCACATTGAGTGCTTCGTCAGCGAATTTCTTTTTAATCTCTGGGTTGTCCAAAATCTTGTTGATGGCTTGGTTGAGCTGAACTTTGATGGCCTCAGGCAGTTTGGGTGGACCCACTATTCCATACCACGTGAGACTGCTGATGCTGGGATAGCCCAATTCTTTGAAGGTGGGGATACCTGGCTGAGCTGGATTTCTTTTCTCGCTTGTAACGGCCAAGGGCTTGAAGAGTCCGCTTTTGATGTGAGGTGAGGCAGCCGAGAGGCCTGGAAAGATCACTTGAATTTGACCACCCATCGAATCGGTGAAGGCTTGCCCAATGCTGCGATAAGGAATGGCCAAGCTTTTGATTCCAGTTACAGACTTGAATTGCTCCATGATCAGATGGTTGAGTGTGCCAACTCCAGATGTTCCATAGTCCACTTTGCTGGGATTGGCCTTTGCGTATTCAATGAACTCCTTTAAGTTGCTGACAGGCATGTTTTTATTGACGACCAACACATTTGGGGTTCCACCAATCATGGCAATTGCAGTGAAATCTTTGACAGGATCGTAAATGTTTTTCTTGACCGCTGGAGTCGTGCCGTGGGTCGCAACATACCCAATCATCAGAGTGTACCCATCGGGTTTGGCCTTGTTGGTCATTTGAGCAGCAATGGCTCCGCCTGCACCCGCTTCGTTGTCAATTAGAAAGGTCTGACCCAAGATGAGGTGAAGTTGGTCTGCAATGACTCGACCCACCAAGTCAACTCCGCCGCCCGGGGCTTGTGGCGCAATGATTCGCACTGCACGGTTGGGGTAGGGGGCCTCATCTGCGCAAGCATCCAGGACATGAAATGCCATTAAAGAGGTCGCCAGGAGAAATAGATTTTTGATATTCATAGAGGGATTCAATTGTTTAAATGCATTCAATTTCACTCGGTTCCCAATATTTGTTTGGAAATCGGGAGTGTCACCACATCAACCACGGCACTTTGTCCGGCTCTCACGGTTTGCATGGCCAAAGCCAAGCTTGTTTTTAAATCCTCGTACTTTTCAACCCTGATCGCCAAGGCGTTTCCAGCTGCTTTGGCCAAATCGGCGAATTTGGTATTGGCGCTGACGGTGATCCAAAAATGGTCTGTGTTTTTCGCAACCCCTTCAGGGTGTACCAAAAGTGTTGATGCCTTGGGCGCATTCCATCCCTTGTTGTTAAAGACGATGGTGAGTTGAGGGGCTCGGTAAGTCTCGCCGACCCAGTAGCAACTACTGGGAACGCCAAAGATGTAGCTTCCATCTCCCACCACAGTGATCACCTCCGCTTGTGGATCAGCCAACTTCACGCCAATCGCAGCATTGATGCTCCACCCGAGCCCCGATCCACCATTGGCCAAATAACTACCTGGTCGGCTCATCTTGAGCGTGTACTGAAGCCGCTCAGTGGCCGTTGGCTCTTCAAAAACAATAACTGTCTTGTCGTTGACCAACTCCTTGATTGCTTCGCTCAATTGTTGAATGTTGATTGCTCCGTCGCTCGGAGTGGGCATATCCTGTAATTTAAGCTTGATTTTTGCATTGGCAATCCATTTCATGCGCGTTTGATGATCCTGGGTTTCAATGACCTCGGCTTGAATGAGGGGCAATAATTTACTCAATGTGGAGTGGCTGTCGCAAGTCCAGGTGTGGTGGCTAGGGAAATGCCAAAATCCAAAATCGCGTTTGAGTGGATCGCTGTCTAAGTGAAAGATTTGACATGTGGGGTTGGGCGCTACTTTGGACACAATCCAAGGTACATCAACATCAATGAGCACAATCACGTCGGCTTCATTGACCAATGAATTTCTTCTGTACCCAATGTGACAAACATGATCGCCAGGAAAATTCATGTAATGCGGGTTGACCTCGCAAACAGCTACTCCTAAATGGTCCACGATTTGGATGAGTGCATTGACTGATTCAGTATTTCGTCCCAAATAAGAAGTGATGATCAGTGGTCTTTGGGCTTGAGCCAAGGTTTTGGCAAGGTGAGCTAATTCTTCGGCTCCAACACTGGGTAGCGCTGCAGGAGCCCATGCGTTCAAGGCTTGGAGTGTATGCTTCGCTCGGCCTTCCCACAGTTCACGCGTGCCCGTGATGTATACAGGTCCTTGGGGTAGGGAGGATGCAATTTGGTGTCCACGAAGCAATACTTCTTCCATCATTTCTGGAGAGCGCGCCTCATAGCACCACTTCATGTATTGGGAGACAATCTCATGTTGTCGGGATGTGTCTTGGGTGTAGTGAATGAATTCGGTTCGAGCGCCCACTTGGTCGCCAAAAACAGAGGTTGGGGATAAGCCCGCGACAATGATCGCTGGTATTCGGGCTCTTGCCGCGTTGTGCACGCTGCACCCAAGGTTTTGTGTGCCAACATCCACATGCACCAAGACCATCTGTGCTTTTTTGGTGATCATGGCATATCCATGCGCGGCACTCAATGCGGTCATCTCGTGAGGACAAATAATAACCTGCGGCATGGCTTGTCCAGATTGGTGTAGTTCTGCAAAAGCCTCAATGAAAGCGGGATGATCGCTGCCCAGATTCGTGAATATGTACTTGATGTCAAGTTGTGCGGCAAGGCGAAGCAAGCGATTGGCTGCAGTTAAATGAGAGCCAAGTTCTGGGGATTCCATTTTTCAAATACCTTTTAGACCTGAGTAACAAGATTCTCAGTAATGTACTGTCTCAAGCTGCTTTTACCATCTAGGGTAAGTCACATTGATTTATCGACTTGAGCTTGAATAATGGGACAAAAAATTGTAGCGATCCAAGGTGCCAACCTTTGGAGCGACCCTTTACTTGTCTCACCGTGAACCCATGAACCCATGATGATTGCTCTTCGTTGTAAAAAAATCCTACCTTTGTTTTTCTCGTGGCTCTTGGCTTTGACTGTCGCATTGCCTTCT
>Ga0164297_10004210_pt1 | contig 13017 bp, 13 predicted proteins | sample GEODES058metaG_FD_113539 | JGI IMG/M metagenome (GOLD analysis project Ga0164297, IMG submission 113539) | Dystrophic lake water microbial communities from Trout Bog Lake, Wisconsin, USA - GEODES058 metaG | ecosystem: Environmental > Aquatic > Freshwater > Lake | place: USA: Trout Bog Lake... | reverse complement strand
GTCCATGCCGGGCATGTTGGGGTCCATGCCGGCCATGGGGTCGGCGCCCTGGTAGAGGGCGTATTCGCTTTCGAGCAGGTAGGCGCCGCTCACCACCACTTTGGCGCCGGCGTCCAAGCCTCCGGTGATGGCCACGGTCTGGTCAGTCTCGGGGCCGGTGGTGACTTTGAGGCGGCGAAAATTGTTGGCGTTCAGTTGCTGCCACACGTAGCTGCCCTGGCTGTCGCGCAGCACCGCGTCTTGGGGCAAAGCCAGGGCCGTGCTGCCGGGGCCGGCCAGGTTTACGTTGGCCTGCATGCCGGGCTGTAGCCGCCCATCAGGGTTGGCCAGTTGCACTCGCAGCAGCGTCACCTTGCTGTTGCCCTGCAGCTCGGGGCTCAGGAAGACCACCTTGCCGGGGTAGGCGTCAGCGAAGCCCGCCACCTGCACCTGCACGGACTGCCCCAGCCGGATGCCGGCCACCTCGCCGGGGTAGAGCTGGGCCTCCACCCACAGCGAGGAGAGGTTGGTGAGCGAGACGAGCAGGGTTCCTTCGCCCACGTACTGACCTTCAGTAACCCCCACTTCCTGCACCAGCCCGGCCTGCGGACTGTAGAAGGTGAGCGCCGGCGTGGGCCGGCCGGTCGCGGCCAGCGTGCGCAGCTGCCCGGCCGACATGCCCAGCAGGCGCAGCTTCTGGCGGGCCGCCTCGACCAGGCGCCCGTACTGGTTCACGTTTTCGCCCACTGCCCGCTGCTGGGCCAAGCTGAGCAAATACTCCTGCTGCAGGGCCTGCAGTTGCTCGCTGTATATAGACACAAGCGGCGCGCCCTTGCGAATAGGCTGCCCCGTTTGCCGCACGAACAGGTGCTCGACGCGCCCGCTCACGCGGCTGCTGACCGTACTGGTTTGGGTGGCGTCGGCGGCTAGGGTGCCCGTGAGCACGGTGCGCGCCCGTTCCGTGTTCGTCCCCAAGGCTTCCACCCGAATGTTGGCCAGCTGAATCTGCTGGTTGGTAAGCATGACTTCGGGGGCTGGAACAGCCCCAGCGCCAGTGCGCTGGCTGGCCGGGACCGTGGGAGCGGCATGCTTGGTGGCTTTAACCAGGTCCATGCTGCAGATGGGGCACTTGCCGGGGCCGTCTTCGTGCACCTGCGGGTGCATGGGGCAGGTGTAGTAGCTCATATCAGCAGCGTCGGCTCCGGTTTTTGCAACCGGCTTGGCTTTCTGGCAGGCCGTTGCTGCGAGGCCAAGCAGGCCCACGAGCAGCAACAGCCACACGTGCCGACGCCCTAGTTTCCGGCGCAGAGAAAGGAAATTAATCATGATAGTCGGTTTTTGACGTTTGGACGAAGCCTTCGCTGTCCACTAAGAATTGGGCGTTGGCCGCCACCCGGTCCTGGGCGGTTACGCCCCGCAGCACCTGAACCCGGTCACCGCTGCGTAGGCCGGTTTGCACGGATACGGCACGAAAAGCGCCGCCCGAGCGCACGAAGGCCACCTGCCGGTTGCCCAGGTCTACCACGGCGGCGCGCGGCAGCCACAGGCCCCCGGCCGGCGCCACCTCCACGGAGCCGGTCAGCAGCAGGTCGGTGCGCAGGCGTCCACCGGGGTTGGGCAGGTGCACCCGCACGGCCCCGGTGCTTTGCCCTTCGCGAAAGAAAGGCTCCACTAAATTGATGCGGGCGGTAATGGGCTTGCCCGCGCTGCCTTCGGGCAGTACGCGGATGGCCTGGCCCACGCGCAGCCCGGCCAGTTCGTCCGGCCGGGGCTCGAACACGCCCCACACCTGGTCGGTGTTTACTACCCGAAACAGGGACTGGCCCGCCGTGACGTAGCTGCCTTCTTTCAGTTCCAACGCGGATTGGGGCATCGTCGAACCCGGAGCGGCCCCGGCGTCCGCGGCCCCTGGTCCCATCTCACTGCCTCCACCCATGCCGCCGCCCTCGGCGGGCGCCGGAGGGGGGGGCAGGGACCCCAGGCCGGGCGCGGCCTGGGGTCCCTGCTCCACCACGTAGCCCGTGTAGGGGCTGTAGATGGCCACCTGGTACTGCGGCTTACGGGTGCGGATGACCTGGCTGATTTGGCCATCGGTCAGCCCCAGCAGGCGCAGCTTCTGGCGGGCACCCTGCAGCAGGGTGCGGTTTTCGGCGTCGTTGGTCAGGATGAACAGCAGCTCCTGTTGGGCCGTGACCAGCTCGGGGCTGTAAACCTCCAGCAACTTCTGGCCCTTGGTCACGGGCTGGTAGTTGTAGCGGATGTAAAGCTTGTCGACCCGGCCGCCGAAGCGGGCGGCAATGGATGCGTTGCGGCGCACGTCGTACTCCACACGGCCCGGCAGGGTCAGCGACATTGGCGGGGCGCTGGCTTCCGGCTGTACCGTTGCCTGGGAAGACACCACCGTGGCATCGGGCGACTGTAGCAGGTTTTGCAGCGATTCGGCCGCCGGGGCCTGCGCCGCTCCATTGTTTTTAGGCTTTTTCACCAAGTCCATGCTGCAGATGGGGCATGAGCCGGGGGCGTCGCGGATAATCTGCGGGTGCATCGGGCAGGTGTACAAGTCCCCTACTGTGTCCACGTGCGTGGTGGTGGAAGCAGTGGTATCCGCCTTCTTTTCCGCATTTTGGCAGGCGCCCATAAGTAAGGCCAGCGGCAGGGCGACGAGCACGAGCCGGGCCCGCCAGGGGCTATTGTTCCAGCTCTTTTTCATATGCGATTTGCTGGGTGAGTTGCTGTTGTAAAGTGTCCAGGTATTCCAGACGGGTTTTTTTGAGGGTGGTCCAGGCTTCGAGCACCTGAAACAGCTGCCCCGTATTCTGCTCGTAGGCCAGCAGCGTGGCCTGGTAGCTGCGGCGCAGGGCCGGTAGCAGGCTGCGGTTGTAGGCTTGCAGCTGCTCGCGGCGCAAGTCCAGGTCCCGGCGCAGGCCCGCCAGACGGCCGGCGGCTTCGTTGAGTACTTCTTCCCGCTGCTTGGTCAGGGCCTGGCTTTCCAGGCTCAGGGCCGCCACGTTGGCTTTGTATTCGCGCGAGGCCCAGGGCACCAGCGGCAAGCCGATGGAACCCATCAGGGTGAACTGCGCGGCGCCCGTGCCCAGAAACGGCATGTGGTCGAACTGCACCCCGAAGTCGGGCAGGCGCCGGGTGGCTTCCAGGCGCTGGCTCAGCCGCACCGACGTCAGCGAGCGGTCCAGGCTGCGCACGTCGCTGCGCCGGGAAGCCAGCGCGGCCGTGTCCACCACGGCCAGGGCTTGAAAGGGCACCGACAGCGCGGCCGTGTCGACTTGAAAGGCTTCGTCGCGGGGCCGGTTCATCAGCGTGTTGAGGGCGATAGTGTTCTGGTCGGCCTGCGCCACGGCCTGCCGGTGCTCGTTCAGGTGCATCTCCAGCCGGGCCTTGGCGTCGTAGATGCTCGGCAGCGTGCTCTGGTTGTAGGGGTAGCGCGCTTCCGAGAGCTTGATGAGAAAGCGCAGCAGCTCCTCGTTTTCGTCCAGCACCCGCAGCTTTTTGGTGAGGATGGCCTGGTCGTAATACAGAGTGCGGGCTTGGGCACGCAGCTGCACCACTTTCACCTGGCGCTCGGCCAGCACCACGGCCCCCTGGCTGCTCAGGTACTCGCGCCTGGCCCGCTGCTAGGCGGGGTTGGGAATGGCCTGCTGCACCGACACGATGGCCTGGCCCTGGGCGCGGGCATCGGGGCCCACCAGCTCTTTGGCTTTGCCCTGGTTGTAGGGCGTCATCCACAGGCCGGCGGCCACGCGGGGCGCTTCCCAGCTGTTGTAGCCGGCCACGGCGGCTTCCTTGGCCTGCGCGCGGTAGGTGTACTGCGGCAGGGCGGGGTTGCGGCGCTCGACGATTTGCAGCACCGAGTCCAGTGGCAGCAGGGGCGCCTTGCTGCCCCGGGGGGCCATGGACATGGATTGGGCCCGGGCCGCGAAGGAGCCAGCGGAGAGCATAGCCAGCAACTGGATTAGGATGAGCCAGCTTTTCATGGGCCGGGGGGAACGGGGCGCGGGCCCCGTCCGACGATTAGTGTTTGACGGCGAGAACATCGATTTTTCCAAATTTGCGCAACTCGTACTCCTTGGTGTACAAGAAGATGAGCGGCGTGACGAGCAGAATGTGAGTAGCCGAGGTGAACACCCCGCCAATCATGGGCAGCACGATGGGCAGCATCACGTCCGAGCCCGTGCCCGTGGCCCAGAGCACCGGCACCAGGCCGAAGAGCGACACCGAGACGGTCATCAGCTTGGGCCGCAGGCGCTTGGCTGCGCCGTGAAACACGGCTTCCTGCAAGTCCTCGCGGGTGATGGTCTCGGCCGAGTTGCCCTTTTCGGCCACCAGCTTCTGCATGGCGTCGTTGAGGTAGATGACCATGATGACGCCGGTTTCCACGGCCAGCCCGAACAGGTCAATGAAGCCCACCGCCACCGCCACCGACAGGTTCACGCCGTAGAAGTAAATCATGTAGGCCCCGCCAATCAGGGCAAAGGGGATGGTGATGAGGCTCATAAACGCTTCCCGGATGGAATGGAAGGCGAAGTAGAGGGCGCCGAAAATGACGAGGAGCACCAGGGGCAGGATGAGCTTGAGCGTGCGCTGCGAGCTAATCAGGTTCTCGTACTGGCCGCTCCACTCCAGGTAGTAGCCCTGCGGGAGCTTTTTTTCCAGGCTCTGCAGCTTTTGCATGGCCGCATCCACGGTGCTGCCCAAATCGCGGCCCCGCACGTTGAAAAGCACGGCCCCGCGCAGCTGCGCGTTTTCTGAATTTATCATGGGGGGCCCTTCCGTGTAGCGGATGGTCGTCACGGCTGAGAGCGGCACCGGGCCGTAGCCGGCCGTCTGGATGGGGATGCGCTTGATATCGGCCAGGCTGTTGCGGTAGTCCTGCGCCAGGCGCACGTTGATGGCAAAGCGCCGCCGCCCTTCCACGGTGTTGGCCACGGGCGCCCCGCCGATGGCAGATTCCACCACCTGATTGATTTGGTCCACCGTCAGGCCGTAGCGGGCCAGCTCGGGGCGGTTCACGTCGATTTCCAGGTACTTGCCGCCCGTCACGGGCTCCACGTAGAGGTCGGCTACACCGGGCACGCCCTTCAGGGCCGCATTCACCTGGTTGCCGATGTCGTTTATGGTGTTCAGGTTCTGGCCGTACACCTTCACGCCCACGTCGGTGCGGATGCCGGTGCTCAGCATGTTGATGCGGTTGATGATGGGTTGCGTCCAGCCGTTCACGACGCCGGGAATTTGCAGCTTGCCGTTCATCTCCTCAATCAGCTTGGCCTTGGTCATGCCGTCGCGCCACTGGTCGCGGGGCTTGAGCAGGATAATGGTTTCAATCATGTTGATGGGCGAGTTATCGGTGGCCGTGCTGGCGCGGCCGGCCTTGCCGAGCACGCTGAGCACCTCGGGCACCTGCTTGATTATTTTGTCCTGCACCTGCAGGATGCGCTTCATCTCCGTGTTTGACACGTCGGGCCGGGCCACGGGCATGAACAGGATGGAGCCCTCGTTGAGCGGGGGCATGAACTCAGTGCCCAAGCTCATGACCAGCGGGATGCTGATGAGCAGCAGCCCCAGGTTGATGGCGATGGTGGTTTTGCGCCAGCGCATCACCCAGTGCAGCATGGGCGAGTAGACCCGCTCCAAAAAGCGGTTGAGCGGGTTTTGCTCCTCGGTTTTGAACTTGCCCTTCATAAAGAAGGAAATCAGCACGGGGGCCAGCGTGACGGCCAGAATGGCGTCGATGATGAGGATGAAGCTCTTGGTATAAGCCAGCGGGTGGAAGAGCTTGCCTTCCTGGCCCGTGAGCAGAAACACCGGAAAGAAGGAAGTGACGATGATGATGGTCGAGAAGAAAATCCCTCGCGACACCTGCTTGCTGGAGGACTCGATGATTTCGAGCCGTTTCGTATTATCCATGGTAGGTGGGAGTTAACGTGGTGGGGGTGCTGGCCGAAGTGGCTGTTGTGCCCGTGGGCGGGGGCGAACCAGCGCCCGGAGGGCCACCCGCTTCTTCCTCGGCTTGGTGCAGAGCGAGGTTGCGGTAAGCGTTTTCGGTCATCACGATGCCGTTGTCGACGATAACGCCGATGGCCAGGGCGATGCCCGTCAGCGACATGATGTTGGAGGAGATGCCGAAGGCGTTGAGCAGAATGAAGCTCGTGGCGATGGTAATCGGAATCTGCAGCAGGATGCTCAGCGCGCTGCGCCAGTGAAACAGAAACAGCAGCACCACCAGCGACACGGTTATCATCTCCTCAATCAGCGTGTGCTTGATGGAGCCCACGGCGTCCTCGATGAGCCCGCTGCGGTCATACACGAGTTGAAACGACACGCCCTTGGGCAAGCCGGCGCGGATTTGCTCCATCTTGGCCTTCACCCGCTTAATCATGGCGTCGGCGTTTTCCCCGTAGCGCATCACCACGATGCCGCCCACGGCCTCGCCCTCGCCGTTGAGGTCCATGATGCCCAGGCGGCTTTCGCCCGTCATCTGCACCGTGCCGATGTCTTTGATGCGAATGGGCACCGCGCCTTTGGATTGCAGCGGCACGTTCTCCAGCGTGGCCATGTCCTGGATGTAGCCCGATGTTTTGATGATGTAGCCGACGCCCGTTTGCTCGAACTTGCGCCCGCCGGCCTCGTTGTTGTTGCTGCGCACGGCCGTGAGCACCTGCGGCAGCGTAATGCCGTAGTAGGTCATCTTGGTGGGGTCCACCGTGACCTGGTACTCTTTCTGGAAGCCGCCAAAGCTGGCCACCTCGCTCACGCCGGGCACATTCTGCAGCCCGAACTTCACGTACCAGTCCTGCAGGGCGCGCTGCTCACCCAGGTCCAGACCCGGGGCTTTCAAGGTGTACCAAAGCACGTGGCCCACGCCCGTGCCGTCGGGGCCGAGGGTGGGCGTGACGCCGGTGGGAAGCAGGCGCTGCGCGTAGTTAAGCCGCTCCAGCACCCGCTCGCGGGCCCAGTAGATGTCGGCGTCGTCCTCGAAAATCATGAACACGAAGCTCATGCCGAACATGGAGGCGCCGCGCACGGACTTGACCTTGGGCAGCCCCTGCATATTGGTCACCAGCGGATACGTGACCTGGTCCTCCATGATTTGGGGGCTGCGGCCCATCCATTCGGTGAAAACGATGACCTGGTTTTCGGACAGGTCGGGGATGGCGTCGACTTTGCTCGACCGCACCGAGTAGGCGCCCCAGGCAAACAAGCCGGCGGCCACCATCAGCACCAGGTAGCGGTTGCGAAGCGAAAAGGAAATGAGTTGCTCAATCATAGGTGATTAGCAATGGAATTAGCAAGAGATGAAAGTGAAATGGGAACAGCGGTTCCCGGGCGGTCGGCGTTGCTGGTGCATACGCAGGACCGGCCTTAAGGCGCCCAAACGGGTCCGCCCGGCCTTACGGGCCGGGGACGGGGCGCATCTCACTTTGCCCTTACAAGCGGAACGCGTGGCCGCGCACGTAGGCGGGCCAGGGCGGCGGGGCCGCCGCCCGCACCTCTACCGGCGCGCGCTCACGCTCCGGCTCCGTGGGCCAGGGCGTTGGCTGCGCGGTGGCAGGCCAGGCCAGGGGGGCCGGCACCAGCGCGGGCACGAGCGCCGCCAGCGAGGCCGCCGCCAGCAGGGTGGCGTCGTCGGCCGGGCTGCTGACGTGCTTGTCGTGGCAGCTACCGCAGGGCGCCTGGTGCGGCGGGCAGCACGTTTGGGGGGATTCTGCCAACACGGAAACGCCCGTCAGCACACGGCCACAGAAGTGCATGCTATACCCCAGCCCGGGGCTGGAGAGCAGGTACACAAGCAGCAGCAAAAAGCTAAGGGGGCGTTTCACGGAAGGGGTTGGGTCTGCTTGGCGCAAGACTGTCAGAACTTTAGATTACAAAGGTACCGGGCACTACCCCCGGCTTTCTCACAGAATTCAGCCGGGGGCTTGTAAGATTTGCGGGCTCCGGGGAGCTAGGCGCCCGCTACCAGCGGCGGGCCCGGGCGGTCCCGCAGCCAGTGCTCGGCTTGGGCCCGGGTCAGGGTCTCGGGCTTGGTCAGCCACGCGAGGCGCGGCAGCAGGAGTTGCCAGCCCCGCGCGGCATCGGCTGGCTGCGGGTACTGGTTGAGCGCCCGCCGCAGGAAAGCGTCGAACTCGTGGTCAGGGGTTGAGTCAGCGGAGAACAGCATAGCAGACGCGTTGTAAGGTGCACGGAGGCAAAGCCGCTACATGCCGCTCGTCATCGGGCAACTGGTGGTGGTGGTAGTGGTAGCTGCCGCAGTAGCCGTTTGACCTTCGCTGGTGGTCCGGGTCCGGGTCGGACGCGGGTCCTCGGTTTTGCAGTGGCCGCAGGCGGCGAGAAGCAGCCCGGCGAAGAGCGCGGGGAGAAGGAAAGCAAGCTTTTTCATGACGAATGAGGCAAAGGGTTTAGGAAATGAGGGGGTGATTTAGGTGGCTTCGAGCGTACTGATGCCAGGGTGGAGGAAAGCCAGGTGCGCCGGCCGCTGCTTTACCAGGGGCAAGCAGTTGCGGCCGGCGCACGGCCAGCCAGGAGCCTACATTTTCATGTTGCCCATGCTGCCCGACTTCATTTTGCCGCCTTTTTTCATTTCGCTCATGGTGGTCATCTTGCCATCCATCATCATGCACTGACCGTCCTTCATGGTCATCTTGCTGCCGTCCTTTTTCATGCAGGTGCCGTCGGTCATGCACATCGAGCCGTCGCTCATGGTCATGTTCTCAGTCATGGGCATCATTTTGCCGCCTTTCATCACCATCATCTTACCGTCCTTCATCAGGCAACAGTCCTTGGACATCTTGCCCATGGACATGGCAGATTTGGCTTTGGGCGTGGTTTGAGCGGTGGCGGCGGTGCTGAGGCCGGTGACGAGCAGCACGGCGAGGAGATATGCGAAATTTTTCATGGTTGAAAATTGAAAAGAAGTAAGAGGAAAAGAGAATGAGTTAAGGGGAACAGTTTCCCCTCTGGTTACTGGTTGGGCAGCAGGTGGGGTTCGTACAATTCCGACGTTGAGGCTGTAAGATTCGGAGTCGGAGAAGCAGCTAGCTGCCGGCGATAATCGGTTGGGGACACGCCCTTGATGAGCCGAAACTGCCGCGATAGATGGCCCAGGCTGCTGTAGCCCAGCGCCTGTGCAATGCGGCCCACTTCCTGCGTGGAAGTGCGCAGCAACTGTTCAGCCGCCGCAATGCGCATACCAATGATGTAGCGCTCCAGGCTCTGCCCTTCAGCGGCCGAGAAAACGTTGCTCAGGTAGGCGAATTTGCGCCCCAGTCGCAGGCTGAGTAGCTGCGGACCGCGGCCACAGCGCAATTCTGCCGGGGTCGAGTCAAGCAGTTCGGCCACTAGCCGCTTAATATCCTGCACTAGGTGGTGCCGGGGCGCCTGCCTTTCTAGGAGCTCAAACCCCTCCACCAGCAGCTGGGTCCGCAACCGGTCCCAGCCAATGGAGGATGGCGGCTCCGCGACTTCCACTACGCCCAGCTCCACCCGTAGAGGCGTTAACCCCAACGCCAGCAGCAGCTCGCGCATGAGCAGGATGCCCCGGGAGCACACCATGTGCTTGACGTAAAAAGTAGTGGCAGCGGCTCCCATAGTTTAGCTGCGCTTTTGCAGGTTCATGTGGCACTTGCCGCACTTGCCGGGAGTAGCGCTGGTTTCGGTCGGGTGCATGGGACAGCTGTAAGCCGCCTCCGTCGCCGGGCTGAGGCTTAGCGACTCAAAGCGGGCGCTGATGGGCTGTTTTCCGCTTGTCAGCTGCACGGTAGCCGGTCCCTTCTCGGCGCCCGCCGGTAGTTGGGCCTGCAGCCGGTCGCCGCCACTGGCCACGAGCGAAACCAGGACGGGCTTGCCGCCTTGTTCGAGCAGCACCGAGCCGCTGACCTGTTTGGTGGGCAGGGGTTGCATTTTGCCATCGTACATGTACACGGTCAGTTGCTGGCCTTGCAGCACGGCTTCGAGGTGATGGGCGCCGGCCGCGTGCACCACCCCGCCGTGGGGCGAGGGGTGCGCGTGCCTTTCGCCGGCCGCCTGGTGGGTGGGCGCAGCCGTGGCGGATTGCGGGGCCTGGGCCCACGCAGAAGTTTGAAAGCCAGCCAGCAGCGCCAGCAGGGCAAAAGTCTTTTCCATCAAAATAGGAATGGGGTGGGTGCGCCACGTGAGGCCTGCTGTGCCAGCGGGTTCAAGTGCAGCTAAGAAGAAGTAGTTGGTCCCAGCATAGGCGTTCCGGCTCCACTCCCTTAGAGGTTGGGAGGGACGTTCACCGGCTACGCTAATGGGCTTGGCCGTTTCCGTTAAGAAAGGCCAACGGGCCGAATCCTAAAGTGGATGAGGCACTGAGAAGGCCTGGGGCCGGGTTAGCCCAGGGATGCCCGTCGCTAGGCGGACACGCCAAAAAGCCATAGCGAAAGCCCCGGTACCTAAAAGGGCCGGGGTCGGTATGGTCAGCAGGATGCTAAACTAGGAAGGCGTGCCCGCGCACGTAGGCGGGGCACTCGGGCGGGGGCGCCGCGTGGGTCGCAAACCCGGTTTCCGGCTCATCGACCGGAAGCGAAAAGGTGCTCAGGTGCCAGACCAGCGGTAGCAGCGCGGACGTGGGGACCACGGCCGGTGCGCTGACCTGCACCTGAAGGGTGCTAAGCTTGATATCCTTGACGGAGCTGGTCACGACTTGGTCGTGGCAGCAGCCGCAGGCCGGGGCCCGCATGGTGTCGCAGCAGCAGTTGCGCTTGCCGCCCTGCTCCAGGGAAACCGCCGTCAGGCTCTGGCCGCAGAAATGCATGCTGTACACCAGCCCGGGGCTGGAGAGCAAATAGGCAAAGAGCAGGAAAAAGCTGACGAGACGTTTCACCAAGCAAGCCACGAAGGCCAATATTGAGACCCACAAATATACGGAGCCAGTCCACGGGAGGTATTACATAATTCCTACTCAAAGCTTGTAAGATTCGTCTCCGAGTGGGGATATACCGGCCCTGCTGGGCAAGAAGGAGCCCGAATGCCGGCACGTTCGCAAGCATTCGGGCTCAGCCAGGGATGACTGACCTGCTAGCTCTTTTTCACCAGGGTCATGCCGCACTTGGGGCAGTCGCCGGGCTTATCCGTTACGACTTCGGGGTGCATGGGGCAGGTGTACTTTACCGCCTCCGCGTCGGTCGCGGCCCCGGAAGTGGCCGTGGTATCGGCCTGCTCGGTGGTAGCCGTGCCGGTGGTGACGGTATTAGAAGCGTCAGTAGCGCTGCCTTTGTCGGAGCAGCCGGTCGCTAACAGCGCCACGGTAGCCAGGGCAAAAGCGGAGGACAAGAAGCTTTTCATAAGAGTTGGATTTACGTGAGGGAACCAGCGCGGCGCGGCGTCAGGACCTGCCGAACAGCGGAATGTCCTAGGAAGCCGGCTTGGGGCGCTTGCCAACCCAAACGAAGCCTGGGGTGCCAAAGTTAAGCGGGCCCACCGGCCCTTCGAAGGCTGGCTCTGTTTCCAATTTACTCTGGGCGTAGCTTTCCAACGCTGCTAAATGCGGTTTTCAGGTCGTTTTGCGACTTTAACTGCTCTGTTTTCAAACACCATTTCCTGCCGCCCAACTCCCAATCTTACAAGGCTGCCGTGGTAATTCTGCACGTGTAAAGGGAGCTGATGCTTAATCTAGCTAGCCCCGACGCGTATATACGATTTACCCTGCCATTGCTGGCGGAGCATTTTACAGTTAATTGTGGCCAGCATTGGCCGCGAGGTCGTATTGCAGCTAAGTGAAACCGACATTTGCAGCTATGCCTCCCCTTCCCGCCGGCCTGCCGCCCTCCGCGCCTGGTACCACCCGCCTCTTTATCGGCAATATGGTGTGCCCGCAGTGCAACCGCGTGGTGCAGCGCCGGCTGGAGGAAGTGGGCTTGCAGGTACAGCAGGTGGCGTTGGGCGCGGCCGATGTGGTGGCTTCCGCCGGCCAGGACCTGCCCTTAGACGCCGTGCGCGTTGCCCTGTCAGATGCCGGCTTCGCCCTGGTAGAAGACCCGGCCCGCCAGCTGGTGGAGCAAACCAAAACGCTGGTGCTGGAGCTGGTGCGCTATACCGACCCTGCCGACCTCGCTCATAACTTTTCCTACTACCTCAGCCAGCGCCTGCAGCGGGACTATCACTACCTGTCGCAGCTGTTTTCGGCCCACGAAGGGCTCACGCTGGAAAAGTACATCATCCGCCAGAAAGTGGAGTGGGCCAAGGAATTGCTCAGCTACCAGGACGCTACGGTGGCCGATGTGGCCCAGCAGTTGGGTTACAGCAGTGCCGCCTACCTGACCAACCAGTTCAAGCAGGTGACGGGCATGTCGCCCTCGGAGTTTCAGCGCTTGGGTCCCGGCAGCGCCGGCCGCCGCAGCCTCGATGACTTGATTTAAGTCCCGTAATCTTGTAAGCCCGGCTGTGGAATTAGGCTAAACACAGGCTTCTCAGACAAGTACATGCTGACGGCAGCCAGCCCGGCAAAATGCCGAAGGCTGTGCTCATTCACCGCTAGTAACGCTTCGCTACCTTATGAAAAGTTTTCTATTCATCCTGTTCGGCTCGCTGGTGCAGGTGTCCGTTGCCTACGCGCAAACCTCGCAGGGGAACAGCGGGCTCTACCGTACGGCCGCCGATTTTCGCCAGCGTCGCCTCACCCTGGCCGGCGATTGCAAAACAGATGGTCACCGGCTGCGCCTGCACGAGTTCATTTCCCGCCCTTACGTCACGGTGAAGCACCAGGGGCAGGAGTATCGCGTGGCCAAAGACACCCTGTTCGGCTTCCGGGATTGCGACGGCCACGAGTTCCGCTTTACTGCGGAGAAGCAGTACTACCCCATCCTGAATCCGAAGGAGGAAATCCTGCTCTACAAGGTCGAGCAAGCGGCCGTGGGCAAAAACCCCGGGTACGTGCGCCGCTATTTCAGCGCCTCTGCCGAAGCGCCCGTGCTGCCGCTGACCCTTCAGAACGTAAAGAACGCCTTTTCGGGCAATCGGAAGTTTCAGGAGCTGCTCGACGCGCAGTGCAAGCAGGAATCCGACATG
>Ga0164297_10004209_pt1 | contig 13018 bp, 13 predicted proteins | sample GEODES058metaG_FD_113539 | JGI IMG/M metagenome (GOLD analysis project Ga0164297, IMG submission 113539) | Dystrophic lake water microbial communities from Trout Bog Lake, Wisconsin, USA - GEODES058 metaG | ecosystem: Environmental > Aquatic > Freshwater > Lake | place: USA: Trout Bog Lake... | reverse complement strand
GGTACATTTAATTCTTCACATGGTGCAAGTATTAGTCGTCAGACTAAAAAATATATGCGTTACCAGTCCGGTAAAGGTATCCTATGGACATCGGGTGTATTGTTTAACCCAGTTCTTAACCTAGACCAAATTAGTTCAACAGCTACCGCAGTTGGATCTACTATTACTGTAGTAACAGAAGTTGACCATGGTTTACAAGCAGGTGCTACAATTGTTATTGCTGGTGTTACCACCGCCGGCTACAACGGAACATATGGTGTTGCCAGCATTGTAAACGAAAATACATTTACCGTTTTAGCTACTAATATATTAGGTTCAGCAACAGCAGTACTCACAAACTTACCACGTGTCACTGTGATCAAGTGGCACGGCGCTACTACACGCTGTGGAACATTTGATGAACAAAACGGCCTGTTCTGGGAGTTTGATGGGCAGGAGCTTGCTGTAGTAAAACGTGCAAGTACTTTCCAAACTTCGGGATTCGTTAGTGTTACTCCGGGTAGTCAAACGGTAACAGGAACAAGTACACGTTTCACCCAACAATTAAAAGTTGGCGACAATGTGATCATTCGTGGTCAAACATACAAGATCAATGCTATTGCAAGTGACACATCAATGACAGTTAACCCGCCGTATCGTGGAGTTAATGCATCTACTTTGATTAAAATGAGTTTGACCATTGACTATCGTATTCCACAAAAACAGTTTAATATTGACCGTATTGATGGTACAGGTATTAGTGGATATAATCTAAACATTAACAAGATGCAGATGATGGGTATCAGTTGGTCTTGGTATGGTGCTGGCTTTATTGACTTTATGTGTCGCGGTGGTGATGGTAATATGATACTTGTACATCGTATGCCAATGAACAACATTAATGATAATGCGTATATGCGTTCTGGTAACATGGTTGCACGTTATCAAGCTATTAATCAAAGTGTTATTGATCGACTAGCAGCCAACGTTGCTGTTGGTGATACTACAATATCGGTTGTTGACGTAAGTCGTTTTCCAAATACTGGCGGTGTAGTATATATTGACAACGAACTTATTGCCTATACAGCAACTAGTTTAACAAGCAATACTTTATTGAATTGTACTCGTAGTGCTGGCCTAACATACTTCATTGGTGGTAGCACAAGAACATTTACCGCAGGGTCAGCAGCCGCACACTATGTAGGCAATGGATTTAATGCAGTGACTCTAGTAAGCTGTACCACCAGCCCGGTCGTTAACCACTGGGGCTCCAGTTATATTATGGACGGTAAGTTTGATTCAGACCGCGGCTACTACTTTAACTACCAATCCTCAGTTACAAATCTACCAGCAGGTAATACAGTAACAGCGTTCTTTTTACGTTTAGCTCCTAGTGTAAGTAACTCAATTGCTGGACAGTTTGGTGATAGAGATTTGATTAACCGCGCCCAGTTATTGTTAACAAGTTTACAGATTCAGTCTGACCAGTCGGTTACTGTACAGGGTATTTTAAATCCTAGTAACATTGATGCAAGTACACTAACATGGACCAACGTTAATACTGTAGGCCTAGGATCGCAACCAAGTTTTGCACAAATATCAACAAGTACGTCTACTACAGCACAGCCCGGAGAACAGATTTTTGGTACATTGGGACAACCGGGTGGTTTTGCATCGATTGACTTGAACAACTTAAAAGAGATTGGTAATGGTGCAATCGGTGGATTTAGTAACTTCCCGGATGGCCCGGACGTACTAGCGGTAATCGTTAAAAATAATAGTTCAACAACAGCGGCTAATCCAATTATTAACCTGTTCTGGACAGAAGCGCAAGCGTAATAAATATAGAATAGAGAGAATAATATGTCATCACAAGTACAGTTTAGACGAGGAACAGCAACGCAAAATAACGCTTTTACAGGTGCTATTGGCGAGATTACCTACGATACTGATAATAAAACTCTACGTCTACATGATGGTACTACAGCAGGTGGTGGCGCAACAGTATTAACTACCGGTGCTACACAAACAGTATTGAATAAAACATTTAGTACAGGTTCTGTCTGGAACGGTGGCGCTATCCCGTTAGGTTATGGCGGTACTGGTAGTGCATTAACAGCGGCAGCCGGTGCAGTTCCTTACTCTACATCTAGTGGCATGGGTTTGAGTTTGCCTGGCACATCTGGACAAATTTTAACATCAGGCGGTACCGGTGCACCAAGTTGGGTCAGTGCCAGTACATTAACAGTTGGTACTGCTGGTACAGCAACCACGGCGCAAAACATTGCTGGCGGCTCAGCCGGACAGTTGATGATTCAGCAGGACGTTGGCCTAACAACATTTATTACAGCTGGTGATCCTGGTACGTTCTTAAAATCCCAAGGTGCAGGATATGCTCCAACTTGGTCCGCAGGTGCTGTTACTTATGGTAATACTACTGTATCATTGGGCGGTAATAGTGCTGGTGTTTTAAATGGCATCACTACATTAAACTTAGACTTACAGTTTGTTCCACTACCGGCTGGTAATACATATCAGCGTCCAGGTGGTAATGCAAGTATTATTAGTACACCTCGACTTGGTATGGTTCGTTATAACACAACCACAAGCCAGTACGAAGGTTATGGCGCTGGTAATGCCTGGTCAAGTTTGGGTGGTGTTACATCTGTAGACAAGTATGCATATATTACAGCAGAAGCTTATGCAGGCGCCGCCGATGACGTATTACGTTTTTACGCAGGCGACTCTGGTGCAAGCACACAAGTAATGTATGCTAGTTCAAGCAACGTTAATATTTTAAGTAACCTAGTAGTTTCAAATGCGACAATTGCCAATCGTTCAAATGTGGCAGTAGCCACAGCAGGTTTAGCAACATTAATTGATGCTTTTGTTTCAACGACATATCGTAGTGCCAAATATTTGATTCAAGCAAGTATTGGCGGATCATATCAAACAATGGAAGTAATTTTAGTACAAGACGGTACTACTCCAACTTTGGCAACTTATGGTGTAGTTAGAACTGGTGCCAACTTGGGAACAGTAACAACAACAATATCAGGTAGCTCAGTTCAGTTAAACTTTGTAGCGGTAAATGCAAATACTAACGTTCGGGTACAAAAAACTTATATGGTGATATAATGCAAAAAATAAAACAACTTTATCGCAGTTCATATGCAGGCGAAAATATCATCACACAGTTAACATATCAAAACGGAGAATGGAATCCTGAAACAGAAATGGTTCCTAATCAAGTTTTTAATACATACACTACTACACAAGCATTGGCAATCGGCAATGGTGAAAGTCGTTTACAGTTTAACTTAGAAAATATTGCTAACCACAAAGGCGGTTTATTTGGTACAAATAGATTACAAACATATGGATGCAATGCATTATATAGAGATTTTACTCCAGATTTTCTAGTTGCAGTGGGCGATGATATTGTTAAAGAAATTGCTCAGTCAAACTATGTAAACAATAATATTGTTTATACAAACGGTCAACATATTTTAGAATATCCGGGCAAGTTTTATCTTGTACCACAAAATCCAAGTTTTGACGCAGGCGCATTAGCAGTTTATTTGGCCTGCTTTGACGGACATAAAAAAATATTCTTAATGGGGTTTGATGGATACGACGAAACTAGCCCTATCAATAATGTTTATAAAGGCACCAATGGATATCCAGTTGAAGATGAACTGCAAAATGAAACTTTTTGGAACTTGTCTCTAAACACAGTTATCAATACCTATCCGGACGTAGAGTTTATCAGTGTTATGCCTACAGCACAATGGTACCTTGACAGTATGTTTGATAGTAAACCAAACTTCCGTCAAATTGACTATAGAGATTTTGTGTCAGACGCCGACATTGGTTAATTTAATATAGACTCTAAAGTCTTTATCTTACGTTTAACAATATCAAAGTTAAAACTACGCCATAGTCCAGGATGCAATGGCTTTGGATGGTCATCTAATGTAACCCAGCAATAACCACGATGTTCATCATTAAGCTGAGGAACAAATTCATCGTCAACACTAACTAAGAACGTATAGTAAGCAAATTTACGATTATCTGCGGTGAATGTTTCTAAAGGTATAAACTTTTTCTTACTGTAGTCAACACCAATCTCTTCGCGTATTTCTCGTACAAGGCCTTGAATAACAGTTTCGCCTATTTCAATTTTGCCGCCAACAATGCCCCAAGAACCTGAGTGTTTAGTTTTGTTACGTAATAAGAAAAGATATCGATTAGTTGACTTGGCGTAAACTAGTGCGCCACATCCTTCTGTATGAGCATTGGCCATTATAACACTAAACTCCACTCGCCAGCAGGATATTCGCCTTCGTAAGATTTAACCCAGTTGTTGCCGGTCCATCGATATTGTACCATAGTTGTAGCATTTGTAACATATTGTACACTTGGATTATCCTGGCTGTCAAATGACACAGTCCAATAACTTCCGTTCCATTCAATGATATCGTTTGCATTAGCAACTAAGTTAGTACCTGCAGATCCTGCCCATGCAACAGCACCAGTACTGTTTATATCACCAATTGGATTTAATATTAAATAACGAGCACCGGTTGCGGGAGATAATATGTTACTATCTACAGCAACATTTGTAGGGTCAATGATAGCTGTTACTGCGTTTAATGTATTTGCTGGTAAAGTTTCTGAAAAAGCAGTAAACAACAACTGTGTTGGATTAGTTGGGTTATAAGCAACAGTTCCTACGATCTCGTGTGGCCCGTCTGGATAATCAAATGTCAATCGCATCTGACTAATACCATTGGTTAGTTTACCATACAAACTTACTAAGTCAGCCCACGGCGTTGCAATACCGTTTTGTGCATTACCTGAGTTTTTGTATAAAGTTAATGTATTGCCTACATAAACAAGACCGTAGTTCATTGGTGTAAACCGTTGTTGACTGCTTGGCTGACTGTAAATAATATCGGGATTCAAGTCGCCGTCGGGGTTGTGCATGTTAGCAATAATCTGTGCAACCACACCCATCTTTTTAACTTTAGCGGGCAAGGTAATCCAGATTGGTAACTCAAACGTCATTGTTGCAATGTCGATGCTTTCGTCGCCACCCATTGGAACAGTACGACTAGTATAGTTTACATCGGTTAGTAGTACAGCACTTAAACTAGTCCAATCAAGATAGTTATCATTGCTCTGTATTTCCATGCTAGGATTAAACAAAGGAGTTAGCTGTTCTAAAATTTGATGTTTTTGATCAGTATTACTAGTCCATATATCCAGCTTGATGGTTATCTTATATGGTGCTGGCATTAATCGATCTACAGTGAATATACCATCTTGTGTACCAGTATATTCGTGTGCAGTTGGGTCATATGTTTGTTCACGAAAGCGTACTGTACTTTCATGATAAGGATTTTGTAAACGTTCGCGATCATACTGTAAGCCAGAAATATAAGCGGCCATTGCAGGAACTGCATTTAAAGTATTCTCACTATTTTGTTTTAGAATAGTACTAGCTTGACGACTTGGATCACCATAATATACTGGTACAGTTTGTAGCGTACGGTCGCCGTTGGCATCTTGTCCAAACTGAACTTGAAAGTTTGATACCATACGTATAAATTGTATTAGGAATCGACGTATTTGTCCGTCATAGGAATATTGAACTACTGACATTAGTTATCTGCCTTGGGTGTTAGTACCTTACTTAGACTTTGACGTTCATTCATAGTTTGTCCGTTAGCATCTACATAGGTATTAGTGTTGTTTACATAACCGCTCTTTTGTGTTTGATTATTTGTGGCACCCGGTGTTAAGTTGGTGCGTACACTATCCTCAATCTTAGACCAGCTTTTACCATTGAATCGGAATAGACGATTTGGCAAGTAGTCAAGACGTAAGAAATAATCGCCTTGCTTTGGCATAGCCGGAAATGCTACACCAGCACCAGTTACAATATTATTAGGAGCAGTACCATCTCCAGTTAAGTAACCTTCAATTTTACTAGTTGGACTAGCAACGCCTGTGTCGGCTGTATTGTTAGTATTATCCGCAGTAATAGCACCACTGTCAGCTGTAAGTGGGCTAGCTACTTGTGTACCTGCTTCGTTAGTTGCTAAAGTAAAGAAATCTTGTGTGTTAAATCCAGACTTTGGAACATCAACTTCAGCTTGAGCAATAATAGCTTCATTGATATTCATGTAAGTATCATATGTACTTAAAATCTCGCCAACTGGAGTTGTAGTACTATCACCGGCTTTGATGTTGTCTAGTATATCTTTGTACTCTTGACTATCTACTAATGGATTAAGTTTAACACGCCATAAGTGAGGCCACCAAGTTGGACTAAAACCTTCTGATGCAAAACTAGCATCTCCAACTACATAGTATCTTTTTAGTGCAGCCGGCACATCTTCATTTAAGGCATCATAATCTTTAAGGTGTTGTAGTTCTAATACGTCACCGGCGATTAGTTTACGACCAATGGTATCAACCATATCACGTAAATGAAACACCATAAAAATAGTACCAGTCTGTAGGAATAACCCAAACTGACTTAGGTCAAAGTCTTGATCGGCACGTTGATAAATGCCACGCATTTTATAAACATCATGATCATATTTACGGTCACGATTTTCTAACCATAGTAAGTCTTGTATGTTCTTTTCACTTTGGTTTAGATAGTCTGGAATAGTAGCATCAGTACTACCTGTTTGCTGAGTAGGTCCCAGATATTTATTAAGTAGTACACCTGTTCCGCCAATGGTAAACATTTCGGATATGCGTCTATCCATAAACTTATAATCGTTTGTATGTTTTCCGTCTTTCCAAAGCGATAATCTTGACATTCTAAATCCTAATATTTGTAGTATTTATCGCGACTTGCACCATAAATCCATTTAATGTATAATAGTAATATGGAGTTAAATTCAGAGCTAAAACATCGTATAGACACAGCATTTTTTGAAATAATCTCCTGCGACCCACTACAACGCAGGGATCTCCAAAAAATGTGGAGAGTAGCTCGTAGTAAATGGAATGATTTAGATCAAGAGCTAATTAACTGTCGTCGCCAAAATCGTTGTACACCACGATATCGAGAAATTGAAACAGACATAATAGAACGGGTAGATACTATTGAAAAATACCTAACTTTTGCATTATTGACAAGATAATACCAAAATGCTATAATATATTATTAGATACTGAAATGTAGTGATAATCATAAATATTGCTATAGGAGCATATTATGATATATAGCAGACAAGTAGTTAGTAATACTGGAAAAGTAAAAGACATAGACGACGATGGCATTTTACCGTATCGTGTACAGTTAAAATGCGACGAGTGCGATGCAGTTTGGGGAACATCGGTTGATAATTGGAAAAGAAAGAAATTGCGTAATGCACATAACGGATTAGACTTGTGTAAAAATTGTGTTAAAAAAGGAAATAGAAATCCTGCATATGGTAAAAACCCACATAAAAATATGTCCGAAGAAGAAATAAAAATCCTCCGGGACAATTTAAGTAAAACTTTGTCGGGTAAAAATAATCCTATGTATGGAAAACGACACAGCCCAGAAACAAGAGCGTTGCAGTCTAGGAGTAAAGTAGATCTGATTGCCGAAGGAAAATTTAATATAAAAAGTTGCAATAGAGGAAGAAAAGCATTTTATGTATCAACTAAATCTGGCATACAATTTTATGCCGATTCAATTTTAGAGTTAGCAAGAATGATAGAATTGGATAACGATGCAAGTGTAATAGAGTGGACAAAACATCACGGAATTCGAATTCCTTATGTATTTGACGGGGTTGATTATAATTATGTACCGGACTTCTTGATTAAAAATGAAAAAGGTAGTATAATAGAAGAAGTAAAAGGAAGAATGATGCCCCGAGATGTTGAAAAACAACAGCAAGCAATAATTTATTGTCGGGAAAACGGATACAAATATAGAATGATAACAGGAAACGATTTACAAGATTTAGCAAATTATAAAAAATTATTAAAGGAAATTAAATAGTGCTTTTGTTTCTGGATACAGAGTTCACAGATTTTGTTGATAGCGATTTAATCTCTATTGGTTTAGTGGACCTAAACGGACGTGAGTTCTATGCCGAACTAACAGACTACAGACAAGAAGCTTGCAGTGACTTTGTTAATGAAGTAGTTCGTCCACTATTAAAAGACTACAAGAATAGAGTTGAAGGTACTCAGTGGGAAGTAGCAAGAGAGTTAGGCAAATGGTTAGAACCATATCGTCGAGATTGTGCTACTGTATGTTATGATTATGCACTGGATTGGTATTTAATGGCCGACTTGCTTAGAATGTTGCCCGAAGAAGATCAACCAGACTTTTTAACAACTAGAAATATTTGGGGCGACTTAGATCAGCAAGCAATAGATTATTACTGGGCAGAGGCAGACGCCTTTGGTCATAAACCGCATCACGCTTTATATGATGCACGTGGCAATAAATATGCCTACAAACCTTTAGTGAGAGAACGCAATGGCTAATATTAAAATCAATGGTAAACCTAGCAAGACAAGAAAAGTAGCACCACGTACAAGTGCTATGCTTGACGAAAAGTACACAGGTGATGAGCCCAAGTGGGATACCGAACGTGCCAAATCAATGCCGTTTGAAGAATTTGATCACTTCATGCGTAAGAGCTTGAACTACTATAACTATTTCTACACACAAAAAGATTTAAAAAAGCATGTGGTTGCTTGGATGAAGGAAGTTAAGGACTTTACTCCAGAAGAAATTAAAGCGTTTGAGCGTGCCGGCGATCGTACAGTTAGTATGACCACTTGCGGACTTATTATGGCACACCGCCAAGGCATGCCACTACAAGAGCGCCATATTGAGTTTATTGACGCAAACATTCTTGAAAGTATCAATAGCAAGAGCGCAGAAGAAGTAGTTGAAGTTGTAGTAGAAGAACGACCCAAGGCCTATGTACCAACTATTCAGGACAGACTAAATGAAAAAACAGCAGACACTATCGGCGAACTGGAAGGACACTACGACGCATTTATTGGTGACCCTAAGTACAGCTTTAAACCTTACGATTATCTTGTGGCTAACAATGTTCCACAAAGTCAACTAACAAAATACGAAGAAGTATACCAAGCTCGCTTTGACGAACTTAAGGCCGCTTACGAAAAGCAAGACGAGCAACTAGTAGAAGGCTACAGCCACTACAAAGCCGCAGACTTCAAACGTATCTTTGCTTTCATTGATCAAATCCTAAACGACATTATTCAATATCGCGGAGTTAAAAAAGCCACTAAAAAAGTACGTGCTCCTAAGTCGGTAAGTAAAGAAAAAGTAGTTAGCAAACTCAAATATGCCAAAGAGGATAAAGTCCTTCGTTTGGTTAGCGTCAATCCCGCAGACATTATCGGTGCACAAGAGCTATGGGTTTATAACACTAAAACACGTAAGCTAGGCAAGTATGTAGCTGACAGTTTAAAAGGACCCTTAAACGTCAAGGGAACCGGTATTACCGGCTTTGATGAGTTCAAATCCACGTCAAAAACACTCCGTAAACCTGCCGATACTCTGAAAGAATTCTCTAAGGCTAGTAAGGTACAGTTACGTAAGTTTTTAGACGATATTAAAGCAACCGAAACTAAACTTAACGGACGTATTAACGCAGAAACGGTGCTACTCCGAGTTCAGTAATAAATACTGTATAACGGAGTAATCGATGGCCACACCATTTTCTAACGCAGTAAATGTCGAACCTGGATTTGACGCTCAAAACAATATAACAACCAGAAGCCTGTTTGATGCCAATACAGGCAGCCAATCTGGTGCACATATTGCTTTTGATGGCAATCCTGCAATATCAAATCCTGGTGTTACTGATCCTAACTGGACCTATGGTAACACAACTGACAGTATGCGAGCTAGTATCGTTGACTATGTTCGTATGCGCTTAGGTGACGGCATTGTTGATGTTGAGTTAGAAAAAGAACACTACGAAATGGCGATTAATCAAGCCCTGATCAAGTATCGCCAAAAAGCACAAAACTCTACAGAAGAAAGTTATGCGTTCTTAAAGCTAGAACCAGAAACACAAGAGTACATTCTTCCTAAAGAAATACAAACTGTTAAAGCTATCTATCGTCGTGGTATTGGTAGCGTAACAGGAACAACTGCCAGTCAGTTTGAGCCGTTTGCATCGGGTTACTTAAACACTTATATGTTAACCGCAGGCCGTGTTGGTGGATTAACCAACTACGAATTATTTGTTGACTATCAAAAACTAGCCATGCGTATGTTTGGTGGTTTTATGAACTTTACATTTAATCCTGTAACAAAAAAACTTACACTAGTACGCAAGATGCCATTCCAGGGTGCTAACCCAGATCAATCACAACAAGAAAGTGTGTTACTACACATTTTTAATACTAAACCAGATCAAATGATCTTTAATGACACTTATGCTTTTCCTTGGATTCAAGAATATGCTTACAGTTTCTGTAAACGTATCCTAGGACAAGCATACAGCAAGTTCAGTCAAATTGCTGGCCCACAAGGCGGCGCAAGTCTAAATGGTAGTGCTATGATAGCCGAAGCACAGGCTGAGATGGAAAAACTAGAAGACGATCTTAAAACCTATGTTGATGGTAGTCAGCCGCTGACATGGATAACAGGATAAGTATATAATATGAAAATTACAGAAATTATTATAGAATCTACAAATGATAAAAACAATGACGGAATCCCGGACAGCCATCAAACAGCCACTCCTGGCCTACGCAGTCATCACAAACTAGATAACTCAAGTCCATATGCCCCATGGCGCTTTGGTGCTTACTTCTTAGGCGGTGCAGGTGCGGCAGACGGAAAGTATGATCACGAGCCTAAAAAAGAAGGCCCAACCGGACAAAGTCTAGTTACTGGTGCATATAGCGAAGGCGAACGTGCTATTTTAGATCAAGCGGCAAAAGCGTTTGGACCAGAAGCAACAAACTTTATTCAGCTTACACCGAACGGATCTTCGGAAGTAGATGATGTACACAAAGTTAGTCCACACCGGAATCCGGGTCCAATCGCATTGAAGAAAAAAACTAAAAAATAGTTTGACTTAATCCATAAAATATGTAAAAATAGCCCTTATATATTGAGGGCTTTTTTATGATCATCGGCATTTGCGGATTCATTGGTAGCGGTAAAGACACTATTGCAGATTACTTGGTAAACTTTCACGAGTTCAGACGTGACAGCTATGCCGGCACACTTAAAGATGCAGTAGCGGCTGTATTTAACTGGGATCGTGAACTACTTGAAGGACGCACTAAAGAAGCACGTGCCTGGCGTGAGCAAGTTGACCCATGGTGGGCAGAACGTTTAAATATGCCCGACTTAACGCCACGTTTAGCATTACAGCTTTGGGGTACAGAAGTATGCCGTAAGGGATTCCATGACGATATTTGGATTGCTAGCGTAGAAAACAAACTACGTACAAGCCAGGATAATATCGTTATTAGTGACTGCCGTTTTCCTAATGAAATAGCCAGTATTAAGAAAGCTGGCGGACGTGTTATTTGGGTCAAGCGTGGCCCGTTGCCTTATTGGTACGAGTCGGCAGTGGCCGCAAATCAACAGGTACAAAGTGCTGTGGCATACCTACAAGCACAAGGTGTACATGTTAGTGAAACTGCCTGGGTAGGCACTGAGTTTGATGCTGTGATTGATAACAATGGCAGTATTGAAGACCTGTACAATCAAGTTAAAAGTCTGGTGTTACCGGAGCTGCCTTCCAACTCAACCGGGATTTATAAACCTCTGGCTGACAGTTTAAACATACTGTCTTGAGATTGAAGTGATTAGTATTCTTTAAGTTGCCATCAACATAAAATACATTTAGTTGTTCTGGTAACCGAGCTCGGAACCCACATTTTTCACATGTGGGTTTTTTCTTATAACCAGCCTTCTGCCACGCAGGAGGTTCTTTCTTTAACGATCTGCCTTTTCTGCTACAACTAGAACAGGTGTTACGATAGTGATGTTGACCATCACGAATATAGTTCACCGCTACAGGATTAACGTGACATACAGGGCATAAATTGCGTGTTAGCATGCTATTATTTACCCCAAACCTTCCCAAAGGCACCTACAACCGGCATCATTTTACACCTTTATTATAAATAACTATAACATGTATTTTAAAGGATAACATACCATGGCACTAGTTTCCCCAGGAGTATCGATCAGCATTAATGATCAGAGTCAATATGTTGCAAGCAACGTAGGTTCTGTACCATTAGTAGTTTTGGCAACAGCCCAAGACAAGACATATAACAACGCTGCCGCTACAGGCACAAGTAAAGCCAACGCTGGCAAGCTACAAGCATTTACAAGTCAACGTGACTTAGTAACAGCAATGGGCACACCATCATTTCAGTTAAGTTCTGCGGGTACACCAGTTAATGGCAGCGAACTAAATGAATATGGTTTATTAACAGCATACTCAGCATTAGGTATTAGTAATCAACTATTTGCGATTCGTGCAGATGTGGATTTAAATGAGCTTGTTGGTACAAGCAATCGTCCAGTTGGCGCAGTTGCAGACGGAACATATTGGTTAGACTTAGGCAATACTGAGTTTGGTATTTACAGCCTAGCTAGTGCAAATCCAGCAACATTTAATCATATTACTCCTTTGCTAATCACTGACCCAACACAGGTAACTGATATTTCTAGTATTCCAACCCCAGTACAAGCAGTTGGTGCACAAGGTAGTTATGCATTGGTATTAATCGATACAAACAATACTCCTGTAAATACAGTTCGTTTGTTCTACAAAGCTACAGCAGTTAATACAGCTAGTGTAACAAATAACTGGGTACAAGTTGGTTCTACAGCATGGCAACAAAGTGTTCCTGTAGTACAAGGTACAGTACCAAGTCCAACAGTTCCATTGAGTGCTACATTTAAAATTAATAATACAAGTATTATTACCAGCAACACTGATACTAGTTTAAGTGGTTTAGCAACAGCCATTAATAATGCTGGTATCACTGG
>Ga0164297_10004208_pt1 | contig 13022 bp, 9 predicted proteins | sample GEODES058metaG_FD_113539 | JGI IMG/M metagenome (GOLD analysis project Ga0164297, IMG submission 113539) | Dystrophic lake water microbial communities from Trout Bog Lake, Wisconsin, USA - GEODES058 metaG | ecosystem: Environmental > Aquatic > Freshwater > Lake | place: USA: Trout Bog Lake... | reverse complement strand
GCGCGCGGCATGCCGTAATCCATAAACGAGCCACATAAGGGTTGACCATCAGCGCTGATAACAAATTGCTCAAACACGGCTTGGCCCAGACCCTGCACAATGCCCCCATGGGTTTGCCCATGCACAATCAATGGATTGATACAACGGCCGACATCATCAACAGTCGAATAACGAGTGATGGTCATTTCATAGGTGTCGCGGTCAATTTCAATTTCACAAATCGCTGTACCATTTGGAAAGACAGGATCGTGCATTTCATTGGTGCGCTTAGCGTTCAGCCCACCTTGCAACTCTGGAGGCAGATCCATTTCAACGGCATATCGAGCGAGCGTCCGAATATCAACGGCTTGATTGCTCTCACGCACAATGAAGCGGCCATTATCAAACTGAACTTGGTCACGCGGAACGTTGAAATGATGCGCAGCAATCGCACAGCCTTTTTCAATCAAATCTTCCGAGGTCATGGCAATCACTGTTGCTGCATGACGCATAGAGCGACCAGAATGTGAGCCGCCGCCTACGGACACAATATCTGTATCGCCGATAATAATGGTCACAGAGTCAACAGGCACGCCAATCATATCGGCTGCCACTTGTGCAAAGCTTGTTTCATGGCCTTGCCCACTTGGCTGCGTGCCAATCACAACCTCGGTTGAGCCATCAGGCTTAACATAGATTTCAGCACGTTCATTTGGTGAGCCAATGGATGATTCAACATAATTAGCAAAACCAACACCAAAATATTTATTGCGCGCCAAAGCATTTTGACGGCGCGTTTCAATGCCTTCCCAATCCGCCAAACGCATAGCGCGGTCCATATTCGCTTCATAAGTTCCGCTATCATAGACGGCGCCAACAGCATTTTCATAAGGCATTTGGTCAGGTGCAACCAGATTTTTGCGGCGCAATTCTATTCTGTCCATGCCAAGTCGGCGAGCCGCAATATCAATTGTGCGCTCAAGCGCAAAATTAACTTCAGGGCGACCAGAGCTGCGATAGGCCTGCGTTGGCATGGTGTTAGAAAATACCGCGCGTGCGCGCAAAATAGCGCAAGGGATATGATAAGACCCCGTGATGAGCCCTGAACCCTTACCAAGCGGAGAGAGGGAGACAATGCGCGCCCCGACATTGCTTAAATTATCAGCCTTCATGGCAAGAAAGCGGCCGCTTTTATCAAGAGCTAACGACACTTTGCTGACCAAATCACGGCCTTGATAATCACTCAAAAAAGCTTCAGAACGTGTCGCTGTATATTTGACGGGGCGGCCTAATTTTTTAGATGCCCACAATACCAAACCAAATTCGACAAATAATCTGTTGCGGGTGCCAAAATTGCCTCCCACATCATAAGATAAGACGCGCAATTGATCGGGCTTAATATCAAGAATTTTGGCGAGCTCATTTTTTTGCCGCACCGCACCGCCACTGCCGGCATAGAGTGTATAACGACCGGTTTTTTCATCATAGGATGCCACGGCTGAACGTGGCTCCAGCGGTACACCCGTTACGCGATCAATATGAAACTCAGTTTCAATGATATGATCAGCTTGCGCAAAGGCTTTCTCAGTAGCTTCGACATCACCAAAGATAGTATCAACGGGAATATTATCTTTCACTTCGTCCCAGATAATTGGTGCATTTTTGCTCGCGGCCTCGCGTGAGTCCGTGACAAAAGGCAAGACCTCATAAGTGACGTCAACCGCTTCGGCTGCATCATAGGCTTGCATCTGCGTTTGCGCCACAATCATCGCCACCGCTTCGCCGACATGGCGTGCTTTATCGGCCGGCAATAACATATGTGGGCCGATGAAAATGGGCGTGCCATTGGGCCCAGTCAATTTCATGTCATATTTTGTTTTCGGCACGGGATCATGCGGGATAGGCGCGAGCTTATCAGCAATGACATCTTTGCCATTGAAAAATCCAACTACGCCCGGCATTTTGAGTGCTTTGCTTGCATCAATGCTCACAATGCGCGCATGCGGGTGTGGTGAACGAATGATGGCAGCATAGGTTTGTCCATCAAAACGAAAATCATCGGTAAAGCGTCCTGCACCAGTGATGAGGCGCTCATCTTCTTTGCGTTTAATTGGCTTACCGATGGCGGCGAGCAAGACTTTTTCAAGTGGTCTCATTTGTCCTCAGAGTCCCTAATGGACGTTATTTTAAATTTTGTTCAATTTTACGAACGGGTGTTTCAGGTGTCACACCTGAGACGCGGCGTGCAAATGTATGCGCGCCATTCTCGTGCCATTGACCTTCAGTTGCAGCTTTTGCAAATTCTGACCATAAATCACTCCAATCCCCCAAATGCACACCATGCCAAGGTGGGCGAGGTGTCAGCGAGGGCAGTCCGAGTTCATCCCAGATTTTGCGTGCACCTTCCATATATTCGCGAGCAGGTAGGGCGAGTGGCGGCATTTTATGTTTTGCAGTTGCATCAATCAGCAGAGTTGAATTGGCCGCCCCGCCTGATTTCGGGCCATGCCCGCCCGCACGATTAGGTACAATCAATACATCTTCGATCGGGTTTGAGCGATAAGCCATGGACCAAAAAACGGCATCGGCATTATTTGGGTCCACATCATAAGACACAGCAACAACGATTTTACCACATTGCGCTTGTAATGATGATGCACCCTGCAGAGCGCGCCAGATTTCAGATTTGATGGCGCCATGTTTAAATTTTAAAAAGATAATGGGGCGTAGATTTGACAAGGGCTCATGCATCACAACCCCTGTAATGCCCTTAATGTTGAGTGCCTTTTTAAGATGTGTGAAATAGAGCGGCTCATAAGCCACTTTTTTCATAACACTTGATTCACTTGGTGTGACTTGGCTGATGATTGAGACCAGCATGGCGTTGCGCCGATGCGTTATGGCTGTCACGCGCATCGATAGATTGTAATCCTCCAAAGCCACATGGCCGTGACTTTCGCCAAACGGCCCTTCTGGCTCAAGCATATGCGTATCAATCAAACCCTCGATCACAATTTCAGCATCGGCTGGTATTTCAAGATCAATTGTTTTTGCTTTGCATGTGCGCAATGAATAACCAGCTAATCCGCCTGCCACTGCCATTTCATCTTCATCAATGCGTAATTTTTGCGGGCCTGTATATTGAACAATCGGTGATGTGCCCACAACAATTGCGCAGGGCATGGGTTCGCCACGTTCTTGATATTTTAGCCAGTGTTGATAGCCTCCCGCGCCACTCAACCGGCTTGCCATACGGACACCCAAACGATCATTGGCTTTAAGTGCAGCACGATAAGTGCCCATATTGCGAACACCTGTTTCCGGATCTTTGGTCACGCATATTGTTGCCGTAAAATAAGGAGCTGCATCAAATCCAGGTGTTGAAATTGGCACAGGCAGCGCGTCAAGTCCGCCCCCTTTTTTAGTGAGATCATCACCGGTAATGATGATTTCTTGACATGGGGCATTGTCAATTAATGTTGGGGCTATGGGATGATCAATGCCGCGATCCCAGACATCGCCAATTTGATCAACAGATACACCCATACCCAAAGCGTAAATTTCAGGTGAGGCAGCAAGCGCGCCAACGAGCACTGGCATTTCGTAGTGCTGGCCATCAGAGCCATATACATTTGTAAATAAAAAAGCGCGCCGCGCATCATCGCTCAGTCCACCTTGAAATTGCCAGCGTGCCAAAGGATGCAATTCTGTATCTTTGTTGATAGGCCGATCAACGCGCACAACGAGCCCGCGTTCTTCCAATTGTTTGAGATGCTCATGCATGTCCATTGGAGCTTTGGCAGCTTGGGCGCTTGGTCCTTTGGGGTGGGTCATAATGTGTCCTTTGGGCGCGTAATCAGTCTTATAGCTTGGCAGCAGGGCCGATCGATAAATCTGAGGTGAGGGATCTCACAACCAAGACCAGCCGCATAGGGATGATTAAGTCATAGCCGCATGCTATGCAAGGGAACAGAGGTGCAAGTCTGTGCTCCCCACAATCTTGTTTAGACGTCAAAGATTGCGGTTCAGCCATGGCCCCAAATTGACTTTGCGGCTTTGCTGGTTAAAAACACTGAGCAATATATATTTGCTTTTCAAACAGGGAGAAGCGTCCATGATGAGCAAAAGCGCGGTTTTTTTATCAACGACATCACTTATTTTCGCGCTGTCGGCTATTGTTTCCGCTCATGCTGAGACTGACTTTTACAAAGGTAAAACTGTTGAAATGACCATCGGCTATGCCGCTGGCAGCAGCAATGATATTGCGGGCCGCGTTGTTGCCAAATATCTGCCCAAATATATTCCGGGCTCACCCACAATTATCACCCGTAATATGCCTGGTGGCGGCAGTTTTGTGGCGGGAAATTATATTTACAATGTCGCTCCCAAAGATGGAACGATTCTTGGCCTATTGGCTCCCACCATTGCGATTGACGAAAAGCTTGGTACATCCGGCGTTAAATTTGTGGCGTCTAAATTTAATTGGATTGGTCGTGTCACCACTTCAATTGGCGTGTCTATGGTCTGGGCTGGCCGTGGCATCACAAACATAAATGATGCCTTCATCAAAGAAAGCAGCATGGCGGCAACCGGCGCTGGCTCAACAACTGCTATTTACCCAAATGTTCTCAACAATATTCTGGGCACAAAATTTCGGTTGATTATGGGCTATAATGGTTCGAATGAGGCGATGTTGGCGATGGAGCGCGGGGAGGCCGATGGTCATTCCGTAGCGTGGGAGCAAGTCACCTCTCAACACATGGATTGGTTTCAGAGCAAAAAAATCCTTGTGCTGGTGCAGTATGGTTTGAAGCGTCATCCAGATTTGCCTGATGTGCCAACTGCGGTTGAGCTTGCCAAAACACCTGAGCAAGCAAAAATCTTAACAGCCGTTGTCAGTGCGAGCGATGTCGGCAAGTCCATCATCACCACACCTGATGTCCCGCAAGAGCGTGTTACCTTGTTGCGCCGCGCTTTTGACCAAGTTGTGAAAGATCCGGATTATCTTGCGGAAATGCGTGCGCAACGCATTGAGCCTATTCCGTTGAATGGTGAGGACTTACAAAAAATTATTAGTGATTTGGGTACTATGTCACCTGAATTAATTAATGAAGTGAAAAAAGTTTATGTCATGCCCGGTGCACAATAGATTGGTTTGGAAGGGTTAGATATGTCAGAGACAACATCATTTATAACCACCCGCGATGGCTCAAAAATCGCCTATAAACTTCATGGCAATCCATCCGCGCAACAGCGTGTGGTGTTGGTCCATTCCTTAGCAATGGATCATCATTACTGGACCTCAGTTGCAAAATTACTGATCTCAGGTGCAGCAGTTCTCACCTATGATTGCCGTGGCCATGGTCAATCCGACAAGCCAAAAGGGCCTTATACCATTGATCTCTTCGCTGATGATCTCGCCGATCTCATGGCTCATCTTGGATGGTCCAAGGCTGTGATTGGTGGCTCGTCCATGGGCGGATCGGTGACACTTGCTTTCGCTATTCGTTATCCCCAGCTCATCGCAGGCTTGGCGCTTATTGATACCACGTCTTATTATGGAGACGATGCGCCAACGGCTTGGGCAGGGCGTGCGGCAGCGGCGCTTGAAAAAGGCTTGGGGTCATTGATTGAATTTCAATTGACACGCTGGTTTAGTGAAAAATTTAAAAAGACAAATGCAAAAATTGTGCAGGCCTGCGTTGATACATTTTTAAAGAACGATGTTCACGCTTATGCAGAAACATGCAAAATGCTCGGCAATTTTGATGTGCGTTCAGGTCTGAGCACAATCAAAGTGCCTACACGCATTATTGTCGGTGAGGAAGATTATGCAACACCTCCAGCAATGGCTGAAGTGCTGCATAAAAACATAGCGCGATCAAAATATGATATTTTGCCAAAAGCGCGTCATTTGACACCGCTCGAATGTCCGGAGCGCATTGCGCAGGAAATTCGCGCTTTGCTCTAAGAGAAAAAAAGCCAGATGATTGTTCATCTGGCTTTTGTCATGTGTTGTTTGACTCAGCCAATATGTTGCTTAAGAAAAGCAAGGCTGCGTGACCACGCAAGAGCAGAACATTCCGCGTCAAAGCTTCCACGTTCATCACACATAAAGCCATGGCCAGCGTGGTAGACATGAATATCGCAGTCTTTGCGCTTAGAGATGATGGCTTCGACATCGCTCATGGGAATTGATTTGTCCTGATCGCCAAAATGCATTTGTGTTGGGCATTTGGGGGCGGTGTCAGCATGGCGCACGACTTGGCCGCCATAACAGCAAATGGCCGCATCAATCGGCAATTTCAGCGCACTGACATAACCAACCGAACCACCAAAGCAAAACCCCATCATGCCAATTTTGCCAAGGCCTTTGGCGCTTTCAACTGTTGCCTTAACATCAAGCATGACATGATCCCAATTGATTTTGGGAATGAAGCCGCGCGCGATCTCAACGTCCTCAGCTGAATAGCCACATTCAAAATTAGGCTGTAGCCGATCAAATAACGCTGGGGCAATGGCAATATAGCCTTCTTGTGCCACGCGCTCGCAGACATTGCGGATGTGATGATTAACGCCAAAAATTTCTTGCACAATGATAACAACCCCTTTGGCTGTGCCGGAGGGGTCTGCGCGATAGGCGCCAAACTGATGCCCATCCTCTGCTCGAAGTGTCAGATGTGTTCCCATAGTCAGCTCCTGTGAATTATTGTGTATCTGAGGCGCCAATAGCAGGGCAGGGAAGACGGATCAATGAAAATTAACGAGAGACATCAAATTCCTGATCTGTCTCACCCTCAAGTGCGACCCAGACATTTGGGCTTTCCTGAGATTGGCGCTTAATAAAATGATAGGGCGCCTCACGCCATGACATGACGTGATCGCTAAGGTTATCAAGGATCAAATCGCCCTGATCGGTTTTGACAGTCAAGACAGCATGGCCTTCGTTATGGCGGTCTTTGACAATGGTCATGAGTAGCGCTTGGCGTGGCAGACCTTCTTCAATCAGCATTTTACGCTTGAGCAGCGCATAATCTTCACAATCACCATAGCCATCAGTGGGAATGTCCCAGCGATCCGCCACACCCCAATGATCCTGATCAGACAAGGGCTGAATATCTGTGTTCACAAAGCGATTGATTTTATCAAGGAGTTTGAGCGTTGCGGGTGTTTGCACAATATCTTGAACAGGCAAACGCGGCACATCACATTCTGTGATGTAACGTGCGCAAAAATCGACCCAGCCACGGGGTATATTCGTTTCTTTGCTCACATGCGCATAATTCGTGCGCACAGCCTCGGCATTGCCATGATTGAGAACAAGCCCATAGGCTGAAGCAATGAGGAGGCTTGCAAGGCCCGCGCGAAATAAACGTGTTAACATCGGCTCTAATCTGTGTGCACCGCACACACATTACATCACCCCTCCTTATAAAAAAGATAATAAAAGCAGATATTTGTACTGTGGTTAGCAAATGGTTGATGTGGGCCCTTGCGCTTTGAGGCCAACTTAACCCATACTAAATTCTGTCAAAGACAAGCTATGGATTCAGCCAGAGATTCTTTTGCATCAGCAGGGCTAATCTGGATTGAGGGGGAAAAATGACAGACGCGGTAATAAAATCACGCTTGGGTGCGATTTTGCGCACCACGAGTGGTAATTTTCTGGAGCAATTTGATTTCTTCTTATTTGGCTTTTACGCCAGCTATATTTCAAAATCATTTTTCCCTACAGGAAATGAAGTCACTGCTTTGATGCTGACATTCACCACATTTTGGCTTGGCGCCTTGATGCGTCCTGTTGGCGCTGTTGTTCTTGGCTCTTATCTCGACCGCATTGGTCGCCGCGAAGGTCTTATTCTGACTCTCAGCATTATGGCTCTTGGCACATTGTTCATTGCAGTCTGTCCAACCTATGCCTCAATTGGTCTTGCTGCGCCGATCATTGTCTTGGTCGGTCGATTGTTGCAGGGTTTTTCGGCTGGTGTTGAATTGGGCGGTGTGTCCGTTTATTTGGCTGAAATTGCGACCCCAGGTCATCGTGGTTTTTACACCTCGTTTCAATCGGGCAGCCAACAAGTCTCCATTATCGTGGCAGCATTGCTTGGCTATGGCTTGAACCAGCTAATGCCTGCAAATGAGATTGCGGAATGGGGATGGCGCATTCCATTTCTGATCGGCTGTTTGCTCGTGCCGTTCATCTTCATCTTGCGTCGTTCACTTGAAGAGACGCCAGAGTTTTTGGCCCGCACACATCGCCCATCACCGCGTGAAGTCTGGCAATCCCTGCTCTCCAATTGGTATATTGTTTTGCTCGGTACATTGCTTGTGGCGATGACAACAGTGAATTTTTACTTCATCACTGTCTACACACCAACTTTTGGCAAATCCGTGCTCAAATTATCCGAAGCTGATAGTTTGATCGTGACACTTTGCGTGGCAGCAACCAATTTTGTCTGGTTGCCCATCGGCGGCGCCATCTCAGATCGCATCGGTCGTAAGCCCGTTCTCTTGGCAATGACAGCTTTGGCTTTTCTGACGGCTTATCCAAGCCTGCAATGGCTGGTGGTCGATCCAAGTTTCAACAAAATGCTGATTGTTGAATTGTGGCTCTCTTTCCAATATGGCGTTTATAACGGCGCTATGGTGGTAGCTTTGACTGAAGTTGTGCCTGCGCATGTGAAGACCACATCATTCTCCATGGCCTATAGTCTTGCTGCGGCATTGTTTGGCACATTCACACCACTTGTCGCGACATGGCTTATTAGCACCTCAGGTGACAGGGCCACACCAAGCTATTGGCTCATGTTAGCTGCGCTTGCAGGCGGTTCAGCAACTCTGCTGATTTATAAAAAAAATAGCGTCTATAACGCTTAATATAAATTGACCAGATAACACCTCCGGATGAGCTCGTTGATCCGGAGGTGTTTTAGTTTTGGACTTGAGGGGGAATCTATGACAGATGCACAAATAGCGCAGTTAAAGCGTGATGTGGCAGCGACAACGCGTATTTTGGAAGCAGAGCATATATTAAGCTATAGCGGACATATGTGCATGCGTCTGCCGCAGGGCGATCATTTGCTTATTCAACAACGCACGGATTCACGCGCAGAACTTGAGCCCGAACGGCTTTTGATTGTTCGTATGGATGGCACTGTTGTGGAAGGAGACGGCAAGCCGCCCTCTGAGCTTGCTATTCACCTAGAAATTCTGAAAGCGCGACCTGATGTGAATTGCGTTCTGCATTGTCACATGGATTTGGCTATTGCCTTTACCATGATGGAGGACACGCGTTTATTGCCTATGCGCGCGCGTGCGGTGCGATGGAAAGATGGTTTTCCCGTTCACCCCGATCCCTCACATATTAAATTGGCAGAGCAGGGCGCAGAATTAGCGGCCACTCTGGGCTCACATAATGCTGCTCTCATGCGCGCACATGGTTTGGTGATGGTTGCAGAATCCCCGCGTGCTATGCTCAGCGATGCCATTCACTTCAAAGAAAATGCTGAGGCGATGATGCAGGTGTTGCAAGCCGGTCGCAAACCCGTTGCTTTATCTGACAAAGAAGTCCAGATGATTTTACGCACGGAAACACGGGATCATCACATTCGCAAAATGTGGAATTATTACGCTCGTAAAGCCATGGCCTCTGGTCTTGTGCCGCAAACATGGTCTTTGGTGTAAGGCATAACATAAAGATCCCACATGAGTTTCATGCGGGATCTCTTGATGTCATCACTAGCGATGGCGTGTGACAGTATCAATCAAGGCAGGCTTGCCGGATTTGACAACCTCGAGCGCACGTTTAAGTGCGGCATTCACATCATCTGGATTTTCATACGGGCCTTCTGCCCAAACACCCATGGAGCGGGCTAGTCCGGCATAATCAGGCTCGGGGCCAAATAGATCCATGCCGATATGCGCTTTATCAATGTCTGTGCCGCGCAGTCGCGCCATGCGGATTTGGTGCTCCCAATCATTATAATAAGCTCTGTTATTATACATCACAATGAGCATGGGAATCTCATATTTTGCTGCAACCCATAAAGCGCCCGCGTCAAACATCAGATCGCCATCAGGCTGAAGATTAACAACAATGCGTTTTTCTTTTTTATGCGCGAGCGCAATACCAAGCGAAATACCGATTTGCGTGGCGGTTCCTAATTCACGTCCGGGATGACGATAGGCTTTATCAAAGTCCCATAATTTACGTACACCATTTTTAAGATTATTTGCGGTGAGCACCCAATCTTCATTTTTAATCACATCCCATACTTCGAGAGCTAAACGCTCTGTGGTCATGGGTGCAGCATCCCAATCTTTTTTTGCTTCCTCTTGCCAGCGTGCCCATGTTGCCGTGTGACGCGCGGCAATTTTTGCAGAGCGGGCTCGAATTTTCTCTTGTAAGGCGTGATCGCTCGCAATGCGCGTGCGGCACATATCAGTGAGTGCAGGAATTCCCAAAGATGTATCACCTAACGCACGCACAGAGACGGGCTGCATGCGGCAATAATCCATGGACCATTTACTCATCCCAATTTCGGCAAAACTCATCTCCACCCAATCCGCATCTGGGCGCACAAGAGGTTCAACTTGCCGCGTAGTAGAATTTAGCTCGCGCGTGGCTTTTTCCCAATCCTTGATGTCAAGGCCAACAACGAGATCAACATCTCGCAGTGCACCCTTATCAAGGCTGATGCACAAAGGATGTTTGTTGGGGAAATTGAGGGCATGATTGATATCCCACACGCCCGCGCCAATCGTTTCGGCCAAAGCGACCATATTCTCAAAACCGCCCGCTCGCCGACCGACATATTCAGGCAAGAGCATGGGCATATCAGAAGTCAAAATCTTATCTGCCATTGCCGTGAGGGCTGCGGGGTCGGGCATGAGGGGAGAGGGTGTTGCAATCGCATGAACGGGAGGTAAAGGAATCTCGCGCGTCAGCTTTTGCTCCTGTAGATCTGCATCATAACACATATAGACCGGTCCTTGCGGCTCGGTGGTCATGATCGAATAAGCGCGGGCAAAACTCTCGGGCACGCCATCAATGGAATAGGGTTGGTAATCCCATTTGACATAATCACGAATGGCATTGCCTTGCACAAGCGCAGTATGCGTCCAATCAATGTGCGGGCGGCGTTTGCCTTCATCCATAGGGCCCGTTGCGCCCATGATAAAGATCGGCACTCGATCAATATAAGCATAATAAATGGCCATTGTTGCATGAAGCAACCCAACCAGATTGTGCAATATCACCGCCATCGGCTTGCCGCTCGCTTTGGCATAGCCATGGGCGATTTGCACGGCAATCTCCTCATGATTACACAAGAGCATGGGCGGATCTTCTTTGCCATAATTGACAATTGAGTCATGCAAACCGCGAAAACTCGCCCCCGGATTCATGGCGATATAGTCAAAGTCATAGCGCTTGATGAGATCAACAATAATGTCAGATTGCCAGCCGCGCAGGGCATCATTGGTGGGACGTTTCATTTCTCTCTGCCTTTATCTCATTGTCAAGCCACTGAAGTGTTGTGACTATTCAATCAGACCTCTTCTTGCCTGTCGAGGCGATGAAAAAGGCCAAGATTTCTGCCAGATGCACTGAAAGAGGCTTGTCAGGCGCGCAAAAACAGCACATTCTCAAAATCATAATCCGGCAAACGGAATCGAGGGAGGGCGAGCTTTATGCGCCATTTTATGTCTGCGTCAGCGCTGTTTTTATGTTGTCTTATGAGCACACACATAGCCATGGCGCAAACCATTATCAATGAATGGGATAAGCTGAGCTTTCCGCCCGCTCCTGAGCTAAAAGCGGTGCATATTGATGCGCCAACAACAGCCTTGCTTTTATTTGATTTTACCCGTCAGACATGTTCGCCAGAGCGGCGCCCGCGTTGTGCGGCCTCAGTGCCTAAACTCAAAGCCCTGAATGATGCTGCGCGTGCACATAATATGCTGGTCCTCTATTCCATTGCGACACCAGATTCAACGCCTGCTGATATTTTGCCTGAATTCGCCCCTCATGCCGGTGAGACAGTTTTGCCGCCGCTTGGGCCAGATAAATTCATCAATAGTGATCTTGAAAAAATGCTGAGGGATAAGGGCATTAAAACCATCATCATCACCGGTACTGCTGCCAATACAACAGTTTTGCATACGGGCGGCGAGGCCGCCTTGCGTGGCTTTAAGGTGATTGTGCCAGTGGATGCTATGTCATCAAATGAAGCTTTTACGGAAGCCTATACCGCCTGGCATATGGCGAATGCTGCGCGCGTTAGTGCTGCCACAACACTCACAAAAGTTGATTTAATCAGCTATTAAAAACTTTAGGGGAGACGACGATGAAAACAACCAATACTTCCTTGCGCAGTGCTGTGTGGGCGATGTCCACATCGCTTGCCTTGGCTGGCTCTGTCTGGGCTGCGGACAAACCCGCCGACAAACCACATATTAAAATCAATTCCAAAGATATTGGTGGCGTTGTCAAAAGCGCAAATGGGCCTGAAGCGGGCGTGTGGGTGATTGCCGAAACGCATGATCTGCCTGTGCGTTACATCAAAATTGTGGTGACAGATGATCAGGGTCGATTTGTTGTGCCCGATCTGCCCAAAGCCAAATATGATGTATGGGTGCGCGGTTATGGCTTGGTTGATTCAGATAAAGTTAAATCAGAAACAGGCAAGCTTCTCTCGCTAACAGCAAAAATTGCGCCTGATGAGCGTGCAGCAGCGCATTATTATCCCGCACTTTATTGGTATGCGATGCTGAAAATGCCTGCGGCTGATCAATTTAGCGGCAAAGGCGATATGCCTCCCAATATTAAAAATCTGCCGCAATGGATCAATATGATCGGCAATAATGGTTGCGTGGGCTGCCATCAATTAGGCCAGCTTTCGACACGTACAATTCCAGCTGAATTTGGCACAGGTGCAGATGGCTGGGCGCGCCGCACGCAATCAGGTCAGGGCGGCGAGCCTATGACGGCTGTTGCAGCGGGCGAGTCTGGTGGTGAAATCTACAAATATATGGGCGATTGG
>Ga0164297_10004207_pt1 | contig 13023 bp, 11 predicted proteins | sample GEODES058metaG_FD_113539 | JGI IMG/M metagenome (GOLD analysis project Ga0164297, IMG submission 113539) | Dystrophic lake water microbial communities from Trout Bog Lake, Wisconsin, USA - GEODES058 metaG | ecosystem: Environmental > Aquatic > Freshwater > Lake | place: USA: Trout Bog Lake... | reverse complement strand
AATACAATTTTCAATAAGAACCCTTTAAGGGTGACTGCATGAATTGTTCTAAGGAACAATGCCTTTATTTCACTGATGCTTGATTCAATTTGCTTTCTCATACTCAACTTTATAAATGAAGCAGTCTGGCTATCCTTTCTTTTTGAGTTTGCCTTACGCTGTATGTGCAAACTGATTAATTCTGTTTCCCTCATTAAATCCTCTATTTCATAATTGGAGTATGCACTGTCCCCATAAATATTGCTTTCAGGAGGAAGGTCAAATGGCATCTGTTCCAAGGCCTTTCTGTCATGCTCGCATCCTGAAACAAAGCAGGACTCAACAGGGATACCACTTTTCTTGGTCAGCAGTTGCACTTTCACACCGTAAAAGTAGCGTCTCATGCTGGCTGTATAACCACGCCATTGTTCCCCACTCAACAGCTTGCAATTACTGATACGGATGTTGTCGCATACAGGCACTGGAAAGGAATCTATCACATAATCACGTTCACAGCTCACATCCTTTAAATAATGCCCCACCTGATGGAACAGGGCAAACAACAAGCCCTCCAATTCGTGTAGTCGCCTGCTGAACCTACTCTTATCAAGCATATAAGGAACAAGCCTTGTTTGTTTTACATAACCCAAGGCATGAACCTGATGCCCACCAAAATAAAGGGCCGATATGATTGCCGTAAACAACACTTCACTGTCACTTATACGCCTCCTGCTATCTTCTGAATGATGGATACTTTTCGACATGTCATCTATCAAACAATAAATCCCTATAAATTTATCTCCTGTGAGCATAATATCGAGTCTGAATCGTCTGATAACATTTCTAAACTCTTTTTATGCTCACTTATTTTACAACTAGAAACTTGAGTTAAATAGTAAAATGACAAACAGAAAACAAATAAAAATGAAGATGCTCGTGGATTGTGCACCTTCTTAACTGATGATGCAGCGGTGTAATTGGTGTAATAAATGAAAACAAAGACAGAACAATCGAACCACACAATAACCACACGGTTCAACATAGCCAACAAGCCAAGAAAGAAGAAGAGATTATGGGGAATCATAAATTATTATTGAATTTAAGCTACTTTTCCAACGCTTCAAACTTTAATCATAAAACACTAAACGTAAATAAGCAATCATTAATAATTAACCGTTAATATTGCAGTCATGGGGAAAATCATAATCACTATAGACGGATATTCATCTTGTGGCAAGAGTACATTGGCAAAACAAGTTGCAAAAGAATTGAACTATGTCTTTGTTGATAGCGGTGCGATGTATAGGGCAATTACTTATTATTTTATTACAAATAAAGTAAACTGGAACAACGCCGACGAAGTAGTGGATGCGTTGCAAAATATAAGCCTTAAGTTTGAATACAATTACGAAAAAGGCACTAGCGATATATTGATGAATGGCGAGAATGTGGAAGCCGCAATAAGGGAGATGTCTGTAAACGATAAAGTGAGCGAGGTGGCTGCAGTAAAAGAAGTAAGGGAATTTACGGTGGCAGAACAACAAAAGAACGCATCGAGCAAAGGGATAGTGATGGATGGAAGGGATATTGGAACAGTTGTTTTTCCGGATGCAGAACTGAAAATATTCCTTACCGCCGACCCCGAAGAACGTGTTGAAAGGCGCTATAACCAATTGATACACTTGGGCAAGAATGTATCGCGCGATGAAATAAGAAAGAACCTAGAAATGAGGGATTATATGGATACGCATCGCGAAATAAGTCCGCTTCGTAAGGCTAATGATGCAATTGTTGTAGACAATACCGACCTTACAACTAAAGAACAACTGGAAATTGTATTGAAGTTAGCTAAAGAAAAGATAGATGGCTAAGTTGTAGATTCCCCTAAAAAGATAATAAACTAACTATCTGTTCGAGGTATTGTTGGTCGGTTGAATCGAAGGTATTTAGCTGAGTACTATCAATATCCAATACCCCAACAACGGTTTCCTTGTTGAACAATGGCAATACAATCTCGCTTTTGGACAAACTGCTGCAAGCAATATGCCCTTCAAACTTCTCCACATCGGGCACAATTAAAGTAGAAGCAAGTTCCCAACTTTTACCACACACACCACTGCCCTTTTTAATCCTGGTACATGCAACAGGTCCTTGGAAAGGCCCTAAGACTAACTCGTTTTTCTTTACTAAATAAAAGCCTACCCACAGCCAATTGAACTGTTGTTTTAATGCTGCTGCAATATTGGCTAGGTTGGCAACAAGGTCTTCCTCGCCTGTTATCAATCCTTTTATTTGGGGAATCAACGACTGGTATTGTTCTTCTTTTGTGCCTTCGGTTAATGCTAAGTCTTCTGCCATAAATTGTTTTTTACAAAACTATACAATTGAATTATTTAAAGGTCAATTATTGCGATTAAAGTGTTTGTTACACAGATATTAGCATGCTTATTTTTTAATTATTTTGGGATGTTATTTAATTTTATCATTTCCTTTTTTTTTAGTGCCGTAAACTTGCAGATAATAATATTTGATTATGATTAAAAAAAGGTTCTTATTACTTATTTCGTTGTTTTTAATAACCATTTGCTGTACACTCAAAACTGTAGCACAAATAAATTATCAAACTACACCTATTGTTGCTGATGGATACATAAATGATTGGAAATTACCACTTCCTTATGCCAATAAATCCTATACGTTTACCTATAATATAACCAATGACAACAAGAATATCTATTTTGTTTGTAAATCGAACGACTGGAGAATGATGAAAAGGATATTAATACAAGGCATTACGCTTTATTTTGATCCCAAAGGGAAAGAAAGCAAAAAACGGATGTTTATTACGTTCCCTGAACAGAAACCCGATTTGAACAGTTTATTAAAAGATGCTGACTCTGTAACCCAATTAAACACATTGGTGTTGCAATCTGACGCTTATGATGCCGAAAACTTTATAAATATTGATAATGGCCAGTTTGGAGTAGTTGATAAAACAACTAAAATACAACTTGCATTAAAAGCAACTATGGACAGCGGGTTGGTATATGAAGCAATTGTGCCAATAGAAAATGTATTGCAAGATGGACTAGCAAATGCCAGTAATCTTAGAAAAAATATCAGTGTTGGGTTTGAGATTCATGCAGATGAATCTTGGAAGATTGTTCCAAGCGATGGTATCAAGAATAATAACAACACGGCATCGGCTTTTCAGAATGACAATAGTTCTGGTGGCATGGGTAGCGCTGGTAGTAGTGGTGGATTAGATAAAATGGGCACCAGACATATTAATGACAAGACATCAAGGTACAGTATGCTAAATCCGGGTAAGCACGATGTAGTTGAAGAAGGATGGCAAACCTTTAGTTTTGCTAAAAAGAATTAATCGAAATTCATAAGCTAAAAACAATAAAAACACTATATTAATCCTTTGTTGATAACATTTAAGTTAATATGATTAAAATAATTTAACCAATACATAGAAAAGTAGAAGCAAGTATTAAATTTACTTTCTAATTTGCACCCCGAAATAAACGTTGTTCGCCATGCTTTTATTAGGAATAGATATTGGAACTTCCTCCATTAAAATTGCAATAGTTGATGCCAATACCCAACAAACGATTGTTACTGCACAATACCCCGAAACGGAGTCCGCTATTACTTCTTTACAGAACGGGTGGGCAGAACAAAGCCCAGAAATGTGGTGGGAACACGTGCAACAAGCAATTTTAAAGGCAAATGCTACGGGTAAATACAATCCAAAAGATATTGCAGCCATTGGTATTGCCTATCAGATGCACGGATTGGTGTGTGTAGATAAAAATCAACAAATTTTAAGGGATAGTATTATATGGTGCGACAGCCGTGCGGTTCCTTATGGCAACAAAGCCTTTGAAGCCATTGGTGAGGAGAAATGCTTGTCTTATTTATTGAACTCACCGGGCAACTTTACAGCAAGTAAATTGGCTTGGGTGAAGGAAAATGAGCCACATATATATGAACAGATTGATAAAATAATGCTTCCGGGAGATTTTATTGCGATGAAGCTTACAGGAACTGTTACTACGTCAGCTTCTGCCTTGTCCGAAGGTGTTTTCTGGGATTTCAAGAATCAAGAACTATCCAAAGATGTGATGGGGTATTATGGTTTCAGTATAAACATCATCCCTGAAATTAAAGATGTATTTACTGAACATGGGTTATTGAGCAAAGAAATTGCGGAGAAACTTTCTCTTACCGCAAATGTTCCTGTTACTTACAAGGCTGGTGACCAACCCAATAATGCATTGTCACTAAACGTGCTTCAACCTGGAGAAGTAGCCGCTACTGCTGGCACATCTGGCGTTATTTATGGCGTTGGGGATACTTTAAGTTATGATAAGCAAAGCAGGATAAACAGTTTTGCGCATGTAAACCATACTTCAACCCAAACAAGAATAGGGACGTTGCTTTGTATCAATGGTACTGGGATTGCAAACAGTTTTACAAGGAAGTTATTGGCTGCTGATAAAACATATCCCTTGATAAATGAAGCTGCAAAACAAATACCTATTGGTTCCGAAGGTTTATCAGTATTGCCTTTTGGTAATGGTGCAGAAAGAATTTTCAATAATAAAACGGTTGGGGCACATTATCAGCATATCAATTTCAATATACATACAGAAGCGCACATATTCAGGGCGGTTCAAGAGGGAATTGCCTTCTCTTTCCGATATGGGTTGGATATAATGAAAGAAAATGGCATCACTCCTTCCGTAATAAGGGCAGGCAAGGCAAACTTGTTTTTGAGCGATGTATTCATCAGTGCTTTTGTAAATGCAACGAATGTTCCAGTGGAATTATATCAAGTAGATGGTAGTGTAGGTGCAGCAAAAGGGGCAGGTATTGGCGCAAAGATATTTACTTCGGAAAAAGAAGCTTTTGCCAATGCGAAACCCCTCGATTTGATAGAGCCTACTGTGCATTCGGCTTATGATGCCGAGTATGAAGTGTGGAAGGAATTGCTTTTGAAGCAAATTTAGATGCCACAAAGGGAAAAAGAAAAGAAAACAGCATCGGGCTAATCATTTTATCATTCAAATCATTGAATCACAATTAATAATAAACAAATATGAGTACAGTAATCACAGGAGAAAAAGAATTCTTCAAAGGTATTGGTCAGGTAAAGTTCGAAGGTTTAGGAAGTGATAATCCTATGGCTTTTCGTTGGTATGATGAAAATAGAATCGTGGCTGGTAAGCCATTGAAAGAACATTTGCGTTATGCTTGTGCCTATTGGCATAGCTTCTGTGGAAGTGGTGCGGATCCTTTTGGCGAGCCTACACATTTGTTCCCTTGGAGCGTAAAAGCAGATCCTGTTGAGCGTGCAAAGGATAAAATGGATGCTGCATTTGAGTTTATCACCAAAATGAATATTCCTTTTTATTGTTTCCATGATGTGGATGTGGTAGATTATGGCAATGACATTGTAGAAAATGAAAGGCGTTTGCAAGCATTGGTAGCTTATGCGAAAGAAAAGCAAGCTGCTAGTGGGGTAAAACTATTGTGGGGTACTGCAAACCTGTTTTCTAATAGAAGATACATGAATGGTGCTTCTACCAACCCTGATTTTCATGTGGTTGCACACGGTGGAGCACAAGTGAAAGCTGCGATAGATGCAACCATCGAATTAGGTGGTAGCGGATATACTTTTTGGGGAGGAAGAGAAGGTTATATGAGCCTTTTGAATACTGATATGAAGCGTGAACAAGAGCATTTTGCTAAATTCTTGCACGCTTCTAAGGACTATGCAAGGGCGAATGGTTTTAAAGGTGTATTCTTTATCGAACCAAAGCCTTGCGAGCCTAGCAAACATCAGTATGACTATGATAGTGAAACCGTTATCGGCTTCTTGCGTAAGTTTGATTTGTTGGAAGACTTTAAATTGAACCTAGAAGTTAACCATGCCACACTAGCTGGACACACTTTCCAACATGAAGTGCAAGTAGCTGTTGACAATGGTCTCTTAGGTAGTATGGATGCGAATAGAGGCGACTATCAAAATGGTTGGGACACAGATCAGTTCCCTAATAACATCAATGAATTGGTAGAAACGATGTTGATATTCCTAGAAGGTGGTGGCTTACATGGTGGTGGCATTAACTTCGATGCTAAAATCAGAAGAAACAGCACCGATCCTGCTGACTTGTTCTATGCACACGTTGGTGGCATGGATATTTTTGCTAGGGCTTTGATTGTTGCAGATGAAATATTGAATAAGTCTGATTACAAAAAGATTCGTTCAGATAGATATGCCTCTTTCAATACCGGAGAAGGAAAGGCTTTTGAGGAAGGAAAGCTTTCTTTGGCAGACTTAAGGGCTTATGCAATTGCTAATGGTGAACCTGCTACCCTAAGTGGCAAACAAGAGTACCTTGAAAACATTATTAATCGTTTTATTTAATTGGGTAAGGTTAGGATATTGTTATATCCCGACCTTTTCTTTTTTTAAAGAATTTATAATTGTCTGACTTACACTTCAACAAAGTATATACATTTGTCCGATAACGTTTTATTATTTTTTATTAATACTCACAAAAACAACAAACTTCTGCCACATGAAGACATTAGCATCACAGGATTACATCGTGTTTCTGGTTTACTTTATTGTAGTAGCCTCCTATGGCTATTGGGTTTACAATCGTAAGAAGAAAGCTGCTATCAGTGCTTCACACGATTACTTTTTAGCAGAAGGCTCCCTCACATGGTGGGCTATTGGCGCATCACTGATTGCATCAAACATCTCTGCTGAACAATTTATTGGCATGAGTGGCAACGGATTTAAAATGGGGCTTGCAATCTCCACTTATGAGTGGATGGCAGCAGCTACTTTGATGATTGTAGCCATCTTCTTTATCCCGGTATATCTTAAAAATAAGATTTACACCATGCCACAGTTCCTGAACACGCGTTACAATAGTACTGTAGCGATGATTATGGCTGTGTTTTGGTTGTTATTGTACGTAATTGTAAACCTTACTTCTATCCTTTATCTAGGAGCGTTGGCTATTAGTAGTATTTCGGGCATCAACCTGTATTTATGTATGTATGCCCTTGCCATATTTGCTATCATTATTACCTTGGGAGGGATGAAAGTAATTGGGTTTACCGATGTTATCCAAGTATTCTTTCTAATCTTGGGAGGATTGGTAACAACCTATCTTGCATTGGATTTAGTGGCAAAACAATATGGCAGCGAAGGGGTAATCAATGGTTTCAATTTAATGATGACCCATTCTTCCGATCACTTCCACATGATATTCAAGAAAGACAATGCCAATTTCCCTAGTCTTCCAGGTTTAACTGTTTTGATTGGCGGTATGTGGATTGTAAACTTAAACTATTGGGGTTGTAATCAATACATTACACAAAGGGCTTTAGGAGCTGATTTAAAAACAGCCCGTGGGGGTATCCTATTTGCGGCCTTCTTAAAGTTGTTGATGCCGGTTATTGTGGTTCTTCCCGGTATTGCTGCTTATGTATTGAATCAAAAAGGATACTTTACCAATGGGGAATTGTTAGATTCATCTAAAGAAATAGTTGGTGATAAAGCATACCCTACACTATTAAATTTGTTGCCAGTTGGTTTCAAAGGTCTTTCAGTAGCGGCTTTAACTGCTGCAATTGTAGCTTCTTTGGCTGGTAAAGCAAACAGTATCGCTACAATATTCACATTGGATATCTTCCAAAAAAAGATAAAACCCAATGCTACCGAAGGTCAATTAGTTACAACAGGTAAGATTACAGTATTGGTAGCAATGCTTATTGGCTGTATCATTTCTCCATTATTGGGAATAGACAAAAAAGGTGGTTTCGAATTTATCCAAGAGTACACAGGGTTTGTTAGTCCGGGTATTTTTGCCATGTTCATATTAGGATTCTTCTGGAAAAGAGCCACTTCCAACGCAGCTTTATTCGCAACCATTGGTGGGTTCTTATTATCTGTATTCTTCAAGTTCATCCCAAAATATGTAAGCCTAGCTTTCTTGGCTCCTTATGGCTTCTCTACGCCAATTGAGCAACCTGATAAAAGTCACATCTACGAGATACCATTCCTAGACCGTATGGGTTTTGTATTTGTAATATGTATTATCATGATGGGTATCATCAGCACCATCGACAACAGGAACGGCGTTACGCCTCACGGCTTGGAAGTTGATAGCAAAATGTTCAAGACCACCAGCAGTTTTGCTGTTGGGGCTTTGATAATTGTTGGGGTATTAGTTGCTTTGTACTCCTTCTTCTGGTAATAGTTTTTCCTACTTTTAACAATAAAGGCTGCTTCATTAGTTTGAAGCAGCCTTTATTGTTAGTTAGCAACTGTACTTTGTTGCTACTTTCCCATGTTAAAGTATTTCTCTATGGGTTTGTTATTCAATATCAAACCAAGGGAAGTGAAATTACCCTACAGGGATAGTTTGGGAAATGATAGTATTTTATAAAATGATTGTCCAACCTTTATGAAATTATCAATGCAAAACTTTAAAATGTCACAATAAGCATAGCAAAGGTTAATGGCACGGTTCATTACTTTGATAGTAGTTACCATTGTAGTTGATAGACTCGACCATCATGGTTCATCCCACCGTTCATTATTTTGGTGATAACCACCATAGTAATACATGACCCTGATAACCAATGTTCATGGAGCCGTCCATTATTTTCATGCAGCCGTTCATTATTTCGATGGTAACACAACCAACTATCATGGAGCCGTCCATTATTTTCATGCAGCCGTTCATTATTTCGATGGTAACACAACCAACTATCATGGAGCCGTCCATTATTTTCATGCAGCCGTTCATTATTTTAATGGTAAGATAACCAACCCGCATGGCACGGTTCATTATTTTGATGGTAACAACCATAGTAGTTGATGGTCTCGACCATCATAGTTCATGGCACGGTTCATTATTTTAATGGAAGCGTTCATTATTTTGATGGTAACAACCATGGTAGTTGATGGTCGGGATCATCATAGTTCATGGCACGGTTCATTATTTTCATGAAGCCGTTCATTATTTTGGTGGCACGGTTCATTATTTTAATGGAGCCGTTCATTATTTTGGTGGTAGCTACCATTACAAATGGTCAAGTGTATTTACCACAAAACAAGCCTTTCCCACCCATTTACAAGCTATTAAACACAAAAAAAGGTCAGTTCAATCAAGAACCAACCTTATCAATTATCAATTAGAAATTATCAACTATTTACGAACACACTAAATTGTCCTTCGCTCAATGTACTTACATTCGTAACCACAATCTTAGTCCATCCAGCCGTAACTAATATCCCAGAACCCGGATTAACTGTTATGGTTTCCGAGACAAGGGCACCCACTTTTAAGAATGAAAGAATAGTATTGCCAGAGTTTGTAAACATCTTTCTGGTAGTAACACCAGTAATAGTAATAGAAGCCCCAGGCCCAATACTGTAAACGGTAGCATACTTCTTCGAAGCAGCAGCTTTCTTAAAAAATTCATCCGTAATTTCTGCAACAATTGTTTCTATTACAGCATTTGTTTTGCCAATCATACGTGCATTGTCCAAGCACTGCAAAGCAAAAAACATCAAGTTGTTTTGTACTATCTCCCCATGTGCGCCACAAATAGCGGCCAATGCCAAAAACATAGCCTCCAACGAGTTGCTGTCCGTACCTTCTTGGATAAGGGCATTGAATTGTGCCATTGTGAATGAAGATGGTATGCATTCTGAATGAGCCATCATCAACTTTGTTTTAATTGCACCAATTTCAGAAGTTCTGATAGCTGCAACTTTATAGAGCCCTTTGCTTTGGGCGGGCGTTAATAAAATCTTGATTGGGTCAATGTCTGTGTGAACCCCCGCTATCAAAGATTCAATAAGGGCTACTGTTGCAGGGGAAAGCGGTGTTGCAATTGTGATTAATTCTGACATAATTTGTAAGTCTAAAAGTTAATTAAATAAAACAAGAAAGCGACGGGGAGATATGCTTTGTTTTAAGTGGTTGCATCGTAGGCAACTGTTAACTTTAAACTTTCATGACAAATACGTCTGTGGTCTGCTGGGCGTTTTTAAACCCGCTAACGGTGCAACATTAAGGTATTAAATCCACAATAATCATTTTGATGAAAATTCTTTTCTTTCCCAACGCAAAACCTACAACTTATAACGTATTAATTCACTCACCACTCACCACTACATCTTCCTCCTATCTATCATCCCCAACTTATCAGCCAAATTTTGTAATGCAGCCGCTTTTTTGATATTAAATTTCTTATAAACATTGCTGATGTGTTTGTTGAATGTAGGTTTGGAAATAAACAAACGGCTTGCCCCCCACTGGCGAATGTCGGACTCTAGTTCATGACTCCTGTCATGGGCTGCACGTTACTAAGGGTTGAATAGAAACAAGTGACTATCCTTACTAAACCAATTCACTATCAAGTACATTGCGAGAATATTATAAAAAAGCAATGAGCAGTAAATATAAGTTTGTAAATAAGGATGGCATTTATTTCGTTACAGCAACAATTGTCGATTGGGTAGACGTATTTACAAGAAATGAATACAGGGAAATTTTGATGGACTGTTTCCGCTTTTGCCAGCAAAATCAGGGATTGAAAGTTTATGCTTGGGTTTTGATGACAAATCATTTTCATTTAATTTGTTCAACAACAGATGAAAAAGGGATTGGGATGGTACTGAGGAACATAAAAAGTTTTACTGCCATGAAGTTGATTGATGCCATCATAAACAACCCTAAAGAAAGTAGAAAGGAGTGGATGTTGGACATATTTGAGAAGAATGGTTTGGCGAGTAAGAATAATCATCGTTTTCAGTTTTGGCAAGTTGGAAACCATCCAATACTTTTGGACAATGATACTACTAGGTTTGCACAAAGATTGCAATACTTACATGATAATCCTGTTCGGGCTGGGTATGTGACTATTCCAGAAGCATGGAGATATAGCAGTGCAATAGATTATTGTACAGATTTAGATGGAATATTGAAGCTATCAGAATAATTAAACGAAGGGAAGGAGACTAATAACGGAAAGCACATGACGGGAGTCATGCGCTAGACCCCAATTTTCGGGCAAGTACGAGTAGATAGTATTCAGGCGCTAGATGGGAATAACAATAATAGTCAAGGTAATTCTGTTACACCTAAAAATGTTAATAAAAATCCGAACGCAGTGCGGGATACACAATATGTAGAGGAACTTCCTGGCGTAACAAATACGTTTTATACACAGGAACAAAAAATATTGGAAGTAATACCCGAGATACACAAAGAACATTGATTATTAATATTAAATATAAAAAATAAATTATGTATAAGCTAAATCTCGTGTTTTTATTTTGTTGCTATCTCTTTTTATTTTCTTGTAACAATAAAAAGAGTATCAGGTATGTGGATACTGTAGTTGAAGGCGATATTCGTTTTGTCAAAGGGGATACATTATACAATGGATTAATTAAGATATATAACCTTTCCGGTAAATTAATATCAGAAATCAATTACAAGAATAATGATAAGAACGGGTTATCTGTTAATTACGATGAAAACGGAAAAGTTGTAGGTGAAACTAATTACTATTATGGTCTTAAAAATGGACAACAAACACATATTGAAGGGGATATGAAGTATTACAATAACTTTTTTTATGGGCAAAAAGCGGGGGAAGAGATACAATATAAAAATGGGAAAGTATATTATTATTCTTGTTCCAACTTAGAAGGTATTGACATTTATAGTTGTACTTATATTACTGATACCACTGCCTTACAAGGAGGTCGGCTACTTGATTATTTTACTCAAATTGTAGCTAGAAATGATAAAAAGATGTTACGTTTTTTTATCTATTTATTCAAGCCACCTCATATTGATTCTTTATATTACGAGGTTGTAGATAACGATTCAATTACAGGTAAACAATTTAATATCGCTACATTTAATTCAACAGATTTCTTTTTTAATGATACTTTATTTAACATGCCACAAATTGGACATAATTATCTTCTAAGAACACATTTAAAAGAGAAGAAATCGGCATTTAAAATAACAGAAGAAATAATAAAAACTAATTAGAGAACAGCTAGGCGAGGTGTTCGCAATCCAGCTAGGCGAGATGTTGCTGTTCGAACATGTTAAAGCGAAGGCAGGGGACTAATGCGCCAGATAGATCTCTAGTCTTGCGAGTCTTATAGTTCACCCCTGCTTACCTTTGAAAAATAATACTTTTTATTGAAATTGCAAACTAAAGGCGAGTGTTCGGCGATAGCCGTTCACTTGTGTCTATTAGTCAAACCAGTTTTTAACTGGAATATGATTAGATAGAGTTTCAAAAATAAAGCGTAGTTAAGAACTTACCTTCCCCAATACATACAATTGTGTTAAATCTGGTGTAGGGCTTCCGCCTTTTTTCTCTAAGGTGATAGCGAATATGTCTGCTTTTTGGGTATTCCCTCGCTCCGGGTACAGGTTATTGCATGAACATACGTGGCAATCGGAACAGTGGCAGTGTCACTTGCTTCAACCAATTGGAAACAGGGACCCCCACACCACCCGAAGCTGTCACCTTGAGTGCAACAGGCACGTTGACAACGGGGAATCTGTCAGTTGCGTTGAACAATCCCGCTACCCATGCCTACACATTGGTGGCAAACCCATATCCAAGCCAGATAAGTTTCACTGCTTTGCAAGCAGCGAACGGTATCATCAACAACAAGATGTGGATGTACAGTCCGTTTGGCAACGGAAACTATTCCACCTATTCTGCGGGCGTGATTGCCAATGGGGCTACTGGTTATGACAACACCCATGGGGACTATATTGCAAGTGGACAGGCTTTCTTTGTGGAGGCAAACACAACGGGCAGCATCACTTTCCACGAGGGCCACAAGACAAACGGTACTGTCCCCAACACGCAATACTTCGGCACCAATACAAACAAGTTGATAAGGATAGGGTTGCAGGCAACCAGTGACAGTAGCTTGTTGGATGAGATAGTGATCAGGTT
>Ga0164297_10004206_pt1 | contig 13023 bp, 20 predicted proteins | sample GEODES058metaG_FD_113539 | JGI IMG/M metagenome (GOLD analysis project Ga0164297, IMG submission 113539) | Dystrophic lake water microbial communities from Trout Bog Lake, Wisconsin, USA - GEODES058 metaG | ecosystem: Environmental > Aquatic > Freshwater > Lake | place: USA: Trout Bog Lake... | reverse complement strand
TGTCTGTAAACCAAGTAGGTTGAGCCCACCAAACAAAGGTAGCTACAGACCATACCGATACAAAGTACCAGTTACGGATTAATCCCTGGATCTTCCAAGAGATCTGCTCACTAAAGTTTAAAACATCGCCGGTATCGGGGTGGACGTACCGTCTTTTAATCATGTACTCCCCTTAGATAATCTCGGTCTTTACCTTCATTACTTCAATTTCAGTTCTAATAAGTTGCTGATGTTCAATTAGGTGATCGACTTTGTTGATCAAACCTGTCTTGCCATCGTTATAAAGCGCATACTCAATGCGGCTGGTGCGCTTATCCATCTCTGTAAGAACAGAGAGTTCTTCTCTAATATCATCTTTTAGAGAAGCTAGATGATTATCAATGACTTTATCTACACCGTGTTTAAATAACCACCAGATGCCGGTACAGACTGCACCAAAGGTAAAAATGTAACAGTAAGCTACGTTTGCCCAATCAGAAGTGGTCATAGATTCTCCTAAATACAAAACCGGTGTATGCATATTGTGCATGACACCGGCTTAAATGTAAGGCTAAAAATTACTGAACTCGAGCCTGAATTTCCTCTCCGCGGTACATAGTTTTACCATTGTGTATATGCACCTGGTCAAAATGGAAGCTATCATCATCGCCATCCTTGTAAAAGATGACGCTTACGCCTTGCTGCCAGTTTTCAAAATACTGAAGCGCATGGCCGTTGATATCCAAACCGCTCTTAACACTTGGAACTGCCCCATCCACCCGGCATAGGCATCCAGGTGAAAAAGCGACGCTCTTGATTGCTTGATCACGATCAAATATCGTTTTGGACTGCTGTTCCATCCGATGTGTATGGCCAAATAGCGTGGAAATGTGCGGATTCGAATTAGTATATTGAGCCGCGGTTGAGCCATTGCTATTAGCACGATCGCCGTGCATAGCACGAAGACGCTTATTAATCCAGTGAGCTGCTGCGGGATACCCATCAATAAACTCCACACCTAAGTCATCGCAACGCAAAAGGTTTTGAAGACTCATGACTGGCCAAGAATCTGGCAGGTTAGCTACTCGAATGCCATAAGCTGCGGCGGCGTTTCGAGTCATAAACAGTTGTAAACGCTTATCGTGATTTCCTTCAAGAAGGATGATACGAGCGTCTTTTCCAGCCTCAACGCGTTGCTGGGCTAGGAATAGATGCCCACGATCGATAGCCATCTGGGCTGTGTGAGCAAATGCAGCTTCTTGCTCATACTTTCCGTACATAGGTAGATCTAAGAAATCTCCTAGATTAATTACCTGTGCTAATGGGTGACCATGGTCTAATGACACAATCTGAAGTGCAACGTCCATTGCTGCTTCATCATGGAAAGGTTCAATGGTTCCGTCTTCAAATTTACGGTAACCAATTTGGGGATCAGGCAATGCGACTGCAACTTTCCAATCGCTGCTGATTAGTGAAGGAGCTTGACGCTCACGAGGAGTTACTACGGTTGGAGCTGCAGGTTGTACAGGAATCCAATCAGGAACCACATTCGGTTCTCTACCCTCTTCTTCTTTAAATGTTTGCAATGCTTCTTTAACAGCATAATAGTTTTCTTCTAGAGACATCCACATCGTCCATTTCTATGTTCGCCAAGGCTAGTTAATCCAAAGGTACATCCAGCGGTCTTATATAGTTCAAACAGTTTTCTAGTCGAGAAATCGTTATCTGCTAAAGACGTTTCAAATATCTCTTGGTCTTTATGACTTAGAGTTAACTTCCATTGATTTACAACGCAGTTATTTATTTGAAAGGAGTTGTTGTCTTTAGCTTTTGCATAAAGATCATCCAGCATTTACTTCCTCCAATGGTGGGCCTAGTACTAGGCCCCCGTAGGGGCCTAGCACAAAGCATACACTACATTGAGGTGATAATGCCCTGCCCGAAGCTATCTGCACTTCGCTTGGTCGCAGGTGGGAGGATTCGGCCATTAGCCTGTGTTGCGCCAGCAGCAGGTTCGGTTTGAACCTGGTACTTAGCTTTGATAGTGTGCGCAGCTCCGTCTTTATCCGGTGCTGATACTGAGCGTGAAGGCTTGGCTTGAAGAGCCGGATCTCCCGCTGCTGTGTTCTTCTTAGCAACGAGCTTGCCTGACGCAGGTTTTGCTGAGGGCGAAGAAAACTTTGCTCCTTCTTTACCCATTGTTTGACGTGCCATAATAGTTACTTCCTTAAGGTTGAGTTGAGATCTCTAGACAAGGATACGTCACATACCAAAAATTGTAAAGACAATTGCCGAGATAGCACCGTCTCTTGAGTCAACTGTGGTAAATCCAGGGATACAAGCTAGTCTCATGCCTCTTGGGGCAACGTATCCGCTGGCAATTGCGATGGCCTTAACGGCCTGATTTACTGCTGATGCCCCGACCGCACGTACTTTAACTTGTGGGTCTTCATAGAGGGCATGGGCTATAGCTGAGCCCACGGATTGCGCGTTTGATCCAGCGCCAACCCGCAGATATTTATCTGCATCTTCTGTCACTTTTTATGTTCCTTTGGGTTCGATTTATGTAGTGCCCTCAGGAACAAGTATTACGGCTTTTCTCTATATTTAGGGTCTAAAAGCTTCTTTAATATGTCTTTTTCATAGGTTAGGTCTGCTATCCCAGCGGCTATTCGAGCCAACCCATAGGAGTCAGCGGCGTTATCATCAGTAAACTCAACCCCCCATTTCTTAAAGGTGTGGAGAAGAATCTGGTTCTTTTGAACCCCCGTGCCCTTGCCAGTTATGAACTTCTTTAATACAGCTGGGGCGATGATCAAAGGGTATTTGGCCTCAGAGTCATAGAACCAGCTACGCATCTCTAGCTTTACTGTTGCCCCTAATTCCCCCGCCATATGGGCCATAGTGCTGTTATAAGCATAACCCTCCATGGCAGCGTCCTTGACGTTTAAAACCGCCTCAAAGACCTCTTCACCAAGGAAATAGCAGATGTCTACAAGCCGCTCTACCCCTTGCCCAGAGGACTTGTAGACAAAAGTTTTATATAAACCCTTATCATTTAAGATGGTTATGGCAAAACCGGTATAGGACTGATCTATGCCGACATACTTTTTAGAAGAGTCTTCTAAATCTAATCCGCCATCAAATACCTTGATCTTGCCTTTATAAGAGGTCATGATACAAATTTGCGTTGACGCGAGCGCATACCTACGTCAGAGGTTCTACGAGTAAGTTCACGGGATACTAGCTGAGAATCGCGCTCAACACTTTCCGCTCTAGTCTCAATTAGCTTTCTAAACGCATACTTTGTATCCAGGTCTTCTTTAAGAGCACGAATCTTACTATCAGAAGCAATCTGAGCCTTTACAATAGTGATTCGGTCTCCGCTTCCACCCTTCCAGTTATCAACCATAAGTTGAGCCTCGAGAGTATCTACGGCACGTTCTGCCTCACGTTCATTAATGGACGCAATTGCTTTAGCACCAGATAGGTGATCATTCCACTGTGTAAAGTGAACGAATAGCTCCATCAAGCCTTCATCGTCTAGCTCGGTAATATCCTCAGGAAGAGATGGGATTTCAAATCCCGGCTTTGGAGAAAGAGTAAATCCAAGCTTATGTAGTGAATCTACAGCTGTCTTACTTATCATTTGCTTCTCCTCTATAAGGCTTACAACGTGGGCATCCTGCTACAGAATCAATACTACATGCTGGTGGACGCTTATTTTCCACGGCCCACACAACATCTAAAGCGGCTGTGAAATAGGGCTCTGAATAACTTGGGTCATATGCTACGACAAACTCTTTGTAGTCCTGTGTAGCCTTTAATTCATAAATAAAGACGATCTCTTTAGGGGCTTCTTTAAGGTCTCCGCTCTCTACCATTAAGTGGCAAAGGTGCAAGTAGATTTGTCCCTGCAGGATGTGGGCTCTAAATGGGTTTCTAATTTGACCCCAAGCAACCTGGACATCGTTAGTTCCAGCAAATAGCTGAGGTGCTTCAAATCGAATTGTTCCCGGACCAATGGATTTAATCTCGATAAGGAAGTCATCACCTAATCCCTTAACCCAACCATCAGCCTGTCCACGAATACGGTGCTTTTCACTAAAGAGTGGGACTTCTTTATACTCTTTCTTCTTAGCACCAACTAGGTTTTTGGCTAATTCCCAGGTATAGCTCTTTACATTGCCGACTTGCCAAGCACCATAAAGAACGCCCATGTCACCAAGATAGCCTTGCCACTTAGCGTGGATTGCATGTCCTTCATCAAAGATAGATTGAAGACGAAGGGTGGGACGCTCTCGAGTCTCTATATAATTTCCGTTAAGCGCATGATAAGCTGCGAGAGCGCACCACTCGGGTTTAATAATATCAGATGGATGAAGAACCGTTTGGTCTCTATCATCAAATGGCTTTGCAAGAATGTGGCGCTCTACAGCGCCCATCAAACGTGTATCCCTCTTCTTAGTATCTAAATAGTTCTTTAGTTTTATACTAGATACAGCGCGTTTGTCCATTACAATTCCTACTCTCTTTCCAGCCACTCATCCAATGTTAATCCAAGCTTAGTATACTTTCTTTTAAGCGCATTTCTTTCTCGGTGACTCATGCCACCAAAAATGACGTGCTGCTCATCTGTTTCTATTGCTTCCTTTAAACAAGCATGTCTTACAGGGCATGGAGGTCTGCCATCTCTTCCATAACAGATTGCCTTAGCTCGATCAGCAATTGGTTTGTATAAGTCTTTATCTCTGGGAGGGAAAAAGATTTCTGTATCTTCTCCCTGGCACTTGGCGTTATATCTCCAAGCCCAAGAGGGTAGGTCATCGTTTTCGTACAATTATTCACCTCGAATATAGTTTCGTAGCTCAAGAAAGTCCTCCTCTCCCAAAATTACGTAATTTTCACCGTCGAGATGAATACCCAGTACCGGAGTACGGCTATCTAGAATTGCTTCTTTGGTAATCTTTTGCAAGACATCAGCCTTGATAGTTACCTGTTTCTTACCAGTCCACTTGTGCTCAATAAGCAAGTCATCCGTTCTTACGTCACCCTTTCTTGACCAAAAGGCGCCGGAGGCAGCATTACGCTTGCCCCCGAACGCCTTCTCTAAACGTTTCTCATGCTTAAGGGATTGTTTTTGTCCCTCACTCTTCATCTTCACCAACCACAGTCTGGATTACAGGAGCCTGCTTAATGGTGTCCAGAACCTCCCTAGAAAGCTCGTCCTTAAGGTCGATCTCTTCTCTAATGGAGTTGAGGAGTGCCACACTACCTTGCCACTTACGGTCTTTATAATACAGCCATCCACCACGGCGTTCTACCACCCCATTAAGGAGAGACATAGCGATAATCTCCTTACCGGAGTCATATTGTCCTGGATCTAGTTCTCCGCCCTCAGAGAAGTAGAAATCTAGGTATGCAGTCTGTTGTGGTGGAAAAGTCTTGTTTTTGATGGTGCGAACTCGAATAGTCTGACCTACCCGGCGTTTATTCTCGCCAGTACCCACATCAAGCCACTCATCACGCTTTACCTCACAGCGGATTGAATAGGCATAGTCTTTGCCCAAACCACCTGGGGTTGTGCGAGGGTCTCCGTGCATAACGCCGATCTTCATACGGTATTGATTGATCATGATTCCGAGGACAGGTCGCTCAGATCCATCCATTTCGCGCTTTGTGGCTCCCGCCACTTTTCTAAAGAACTTATTGGTAATAAGTGCGCCACGACCCACAGTAAATTCTTCCATAGTTTTTTCATCTTCAGCGCTAGGAACAAGGGCAGGAAGAGAATCAATAACAACCATATCAACAGATTTGCTCTCCATGAATTGAATAACTGCTTCAAAGGCGTCCTCCATGCTATTGGTTTCAATTAAGATAACACGGTCAGTATCTACGCCGCACATTTCTGCGTATCCCGAGTCAAATTGTTCAGCAGCAACCCACACGGCAGTAAAGTCTGGATTCTTGATTTGATTAGCTGCAATAGTTTTGAGTGCGATAGCGGTTTTACCGTGAGAGGCTTCTCCCACAATTTCAACCCAGTGATTCATGGGCCAACCACCACCAAGTACAGTGTCGAGAGTTAAAGAGCCTGTTGTAATACGCTGAGGGATTACGACTTGGCTAGCAAAAACAACGGTACCATCACCGTGCTTCTTATTTAATTGGGCAATTACTTTTAAGGCATCTGAGTTAATAGGCATAGTTTTCATTATCCAATTCTATCCACAATAATGTTAGGATTGAAACCACTTCCCATAGCGGGTTGACGTGCTGGGATTGCTTTTCCTCCACCCCCCGATGGTGTGCCAGTAGAACCTACACCGCTTCCAGCTTGAATCTTTGGATAACCGCAGTCATAACAACGCATTACCGCAAAAGAACCATTTTGAGTAGATTGCACACCAACCTTTGCATAGTTGCCGCTATTACATTCTGGACAACGTTCAGAAGAGTATGCACTAGAAGCCCTAGTGGTTAACTGATCTGAGTCGGGGTTGTATTGAACTTGGGTGTTTTGTCGTACAGGTGGCGGTGTGTAAGGCACCTGAGGTGCCGGTGAGGTTGCAGGCATAGATTGTTGGGGTTTAGGTGCGCCCATTTTACGAGCGTACCAATCGGCATTACTCATCTTCTTCCACCTTTACTGGGGTATCTAGTAGTTCGAGACTCATTAAAGTTGAGATTACTGACACGGCTGCAGATAATGACACAATTTTGAACAACCCAATAATATGTTCTAGATCTTCTTCAATAAACGGACCATCTTCAGGGTTGTTTTCTAACATCTCTAGTTGATATGCAGATGCTGAAACTCGAGCAGAGATATCTGAGTGCGCCTCTATAAAAGGAATTAGTGGAGCAAACTTTGAAAGGCGGTCTTCACTTGCACGAGATTCCATGCTAGATACCTCTTCAGAGATTGGTGGTAAGCCTAGCTTCTCTGCAATAGCCTCTGAGGCATCGTAGATTGAATCATAGATTACTTGACGCACCAGTACCGGCATGCGCATTTCTATAATCTTTGTACGAATCTTACGTTTTTTCTTTTTAAATAGACCCATTAGTCTTTAGCCTCTCCCCAGCGGGATACTAGTTTAACATCTGCAATAAGAGGTATCGACAGGGCATTGATACCCTCCATAGCCTCTCTAATTGCACCGATTGTCTCCTCAGCCAGGTGGTCTGGGGTGATTGTTACAAGCTCATCATGAACAGTCAAGATGAGGTTTGATTCTTCAGGAATAAGAGCCTGGGCCCTAACCATAGCAACCTTAATTAGATCTGCTGCGGAACCCTGGATCATGGTATTAAAGGCCTGACGCTCTGCCCTGGAACGAAGGATAGTGTCCCTAGAACGCAGGTCTGGTAGATAACGGCGGCGGTGTAGAAGGGTTGTTACATAAGGAATAGGGGCTTTCCTGCGGCAATCATTGATGACGGCTCGCTTATAACGATTAACCGCAGGAAACTTACGACCAAAAAGGTCTAGTAGATCGCGTGCCTCATCCATAGAACACCCAATATCGCGGGAAATCTTATCTGGTCCAATACCATAAGCTACGGCAAGTACAAGAACCTTACCAGCTTTACGATTTACTCCCATAATGTCACCAATAGTTGTATAAACATCTTCCCCATTTTGATACGCACTTACTAAGTTTCTATCCCCACTAAATGACGCAATAACACGCGGCTCAATCTGTGAGTAGTCCGCTACAACAAGCTTATGACCTTCAGGAGCAACAAATAGGTTACGAATAGCTTTACCGTTATCGGTGTGGGATGCGGGAACATTCTGAAGATTAGGGTTTCTACTTGAGAAACGGCCTGTATCAGCCCCGTACTGCACAAAGTCAGTATGAATACGTCCTTTGTACATAAGGCTCTCTTTAGCAACAACCTTTGATTTACCAGCTAAGGTACGCGTGATATCTCCACCAAGGTATGGGATTACATAAGTAGTCATCAATTTATTTAAGTCAGAGTAGATCAACATTTGATCAACAAGCTCATCTTTGCCTTTGAAAGCAGATAACGCTGGCTCAGATACAGAATAGTCTTTAGGAGAAGGTTTATAGCCAGGATCCATTGCACGCTTCTTACCTGCGTCTGTCATCTCTTTTGGCTTGATACCTCTACCACCATCTTTCTTGGGGGTAAACAAAAGAGTTTGCTTTTCAGGAACTGAGTTCATATTGAAGGGGCGCTTTGCTAGGGCAAAGATCTTCCCCTTTGCGTCCTCAATTTGCTTCTCTAGATCACTCTTTAAAACCACTAACTGATCTACGTCTATATCAGCACCACGAAGTTCCATGCGGCAGATAACGTCAAGAACGTCCATCTCTAAATTAAAGATTGGCTGTAGATCTTGTTCTACCAGCTGGTCTTTGTAACTTAAATAAAGTTTCCAGGTCCACTCAGCGTCTAATGCAGCATAGGTTGCCACATCCATAAAGGAGTGGGCCTCTACCTCTTTACCAACACCCTTAACCATCTCGTACCCGAATTCACGCTTCAAGCAATCATCTAAACCTAGAGAGATTCGATTACGGTTATCCAGAATAAAAGCAGCATTTAAGGTACAGAAGTATGGGCCATCAGGCAGATTCTTAATATACTGAGTTACGCTCTGTAAATCAAACTTTAGGTTATGCCCTACCTTTACCTTGTCATTAGAAAATAGGGGCTTTAATGCAGAGAATACTTCACCGGGAGTTAGCTGTTCCGGTGCTGGACCAAAGATCTTTGTTGCCTTGCGCCCGTCTTTACTATAATCCTGTGGGCGTGCCTCTTGTCCTTTTTCTACACGAGTTACTCCACTAGAAAGAAGTGGGTACTCAGTGCGAAGGTACTCTCCATTTGGATGACCTAGGGGAATAACATCTACTCGACCCTCGGTGGCTAATGCAATCCATACAACTTTGTTACGACGAGGATCTCCACGATGATCTCCAGTGGTTTCTACGTCAAATGCAAAAGCAGACTGCTTAGAGTAACTAGCGACTAATTCGTCTAGTTGTTTCTGTGTTGTAACTATATTCATTTAATCCCCGTCTATTGAGAAAGACTAAGGGCTCGGGAAAAGGAGGGTAAAACCGAGCCCTTAGACTTAATTGTTAGCAATTACTCGGAAAGCAGTTCCCGAGCAATTTCTTCAAGTTCGGCCACAGAAGAAATGCGAAGTGCTTCTGGACCCAATGGAGACATCTTTGAGATGATTCCAGAGAGGTGAACTGGGTCAAGATCCCAGTCCTCCGCTAGATCGCGCTCCTTTACAGGAACGATTGAGTAAGCGGTTTTTGTACCTGAACCTGACTTGCTAACTGCCCAATAAATATCAGGACGATCCAATGGACCGGTCTTCTTATCGGAGTTGAGCTTCTCAAGTTGACCGCAGAGACGAATACCAACAGTCATAAGTTGGATCTGTGCTTGCTCATCTGAAAGATTAACAACACTGAATGCAAACTTACGCTCTGGCTTATTGCCTACGCGAGATAGTGGATCATCTTCCCAACCGATAAAGGACTTCTTGCCCTTACGGTCGACCCAATGTTGCAAAAAGCTAATTGGTTCGGAAGATAAGAACTTAACAAGTTGAGGCTCTTCTTCGAACTTAAAGTCATTTGTATAAGACTTTGTTGCCTCAGAAACGGCTTTCTTAGCCGCTGCCCATCCTGTTTGAATTACTGAAGAACGCTCTGGGAACTCTGTTTCAGACTCCTCTTCAAAAAGATCTTCTTCAGCAGATACTTGTGGCTTAGTACCGACGTATGAATCTACGTTTGGGACCTTGCGCAATGTTGTTTCTGGTGCCATTTAACCATTTCCATTCCATAGGTAGAATCAAGAGCTTGTCTCTTGATCGTGAATCTTACCCCAAAGTTCGACTAATTCAATCGACAGATCTGGGTATCGATTCCAATCAATCCGTGGGGCTTCAAGAAGTCCTCGTGACTGAAAGCTTTGTATTGCAGACTCTATCATAGCACGACTGTACATACGCCAGCCGGGTTTCTTCTTTCCGTCTACAATCATTGACTTCAGGCGATAAGGTGCACGTGGTATATAACCTTTACGTTCCCAAAGTCTTACCGTAACGAGAGGCCGACCTAAAGCTAACGCAAGCGAACCTGCGGGGAAAAGCTCCACCTCTTTGCCGTTAGGTAATTTTTTTACCTGAGAGTTTTGATCCCAGGATTCTTTTTCCTCGTGTTTCTTTACAGGATGTGATAAAGATTTACGAACCTGCTTAGACCCCGGATAGGTTTTACCCAGGGGACTAAACATAGCATCAATTACATCATCCTTAGCCATTGCGTGCCATCTTACGAAGTCGACGCTTGCTTATAGGAAACTCTACTTGAATATAAAAAATAATCAAATCTAAGGAGCACTGGATAGTAGATAGGTGAATTCCTACAGAAAAGGCTTTCATCCAACCCCACTGAATCCAAACGCGCTTTATCTTATGCTCGTGCATTTTGCCCCCTACTCTTATCACTTCTTTGTATAAAAAGCGTAAGTCACTGTCTTAGGGAACATCTTATCAACATCTCCCTCGGTTAGCAAACCGTCATAAAGACAAGCCATAACCTCATCTTCATCTACGGTTGGGAGGGTCTTAATACAGCGATCTGCCAAACCTTTTGTAGCAAGGATTGCTACAGCGGCATCCATGTCAAGCTTTGAGCTGACCTTACGCTGAGCTTGAAGTTGGGTTACTCCCTCTACCTCTTCAGGTAGTGGCAACCAGATATGGCCCTTGTCGTCTTCAACGCCGTGCTCTTGAACAATCTCCATAAGATCATCTCTAATAGCCTTTTGTTGTGATGACATGTCATCAATCTTCTTCTTAAAAGCTAAGTATTCCCGCACCTTTTTAAGCATTGGGTTTACAGAAATTTTGCGTGTTGCTGGTTCAATCTTTGGCATGATGCCTCCTCTATTTTCTGTGTTGATTGTTGTACTTGACCCAAATATACATAAGGACCATTCCAGTTGCAAGTCCGGCATAACCGGCGATAAAGGCTAATACGTTCATACCCCTACAATAACAGAAAACCCCCCGGTGTCAAATCCGGGGGGCTGGCTGTAGACCTACGGTCTTATTCTTCTTCCCACTTATTTACATAGGCTCGAAGAGCCTCAATAATGACATCTGTAACTGTACGGTTATCATCCGCAGCCTTAGCCTTTACGGCATTCCAAAGCTCTGTCGAGACACGAATAGTACGCGTAGGGGTTTTTGGTGAGTTTGGCACTCTAGCTCCTAACTTGTAAGAAAGCCCTCAAAGTACCCACGGTGAGGTTGACCCCACCACGGTCATTAATTCCCTCTCCGTCTATAACAGCCTGTGCTATAGCCGCCTTTTGTAGCAGCATTTCACGTTGGCGCTCTTCTAGAGAGTTTTCCATCAAGATGTCTTGTATAACGATCTTTTCCCATGTACTGGAGGCTCTCTTGATACGACCATTGCGTTGTACAGCCAAGCCAGCATTCCATGGTAAATCATAGTTGACTAATAAGTTTGCCTGCGGTAAGTCTACACCATATCCCCCGGCATCTGAGGATATAAACACCCTAACATCTTTATCTGTTTGAAAGAGTATCTTTGCATCTTCTTTTTGTTTTGCATTCATCTGTCCCGTATATACAACGGGGTTGTATGCACCCAACGCTTCTTTTATGATCTCTGTCATGCCAATAAACCCTGTGAATACAACTACTTTGTTTCCCTCATATTGTGAAAGAAAATCATCAACGTATTGTTTTAACACATCAAGTTTTGGTGAGCTCTTAACACCATCTAACAACCCTAAAGACTTTAACTCAGAGGCATAACTAGATCCGCCCTTATACCCAGGAATATTTAAGATATGCCCATCAACAACTACGTTGCCTAAATCAAACTTTTCAGCACTTTGAAGCAAAAGATTTGTATCATCACAAAGTAAGCGTAAACAAGTCATTTTAGACATTATCAGGCCGCGAAGCTGATCCATGTCTCCTCCCTGGTCACTTGCTTGACCATAATGAGAAAAAAGATCAAAACCAGAACCAAAAGATTCCAAAGCCTCGTCTAAATTGAGAAGTAGATCACGAACTATATAAGAGTAGATTTTTCTACCGGCACGATCGAATGGGACAAGAATTGGCTCTGAATGAATAGACTCCGGTAGATACGGTGCGACGTCTGGATCAGATTGTTTTTTTCTTACACAGGCCGAGGACAAGGTTTTATTTAATGTAGGCAGATTTCGATAACGCTCTACACCACCAAACTTATTTCTAACAATAAATGTAGAATCAAATAGATCAAAACGACCCAATACTTTAGGGTCTACAAATTGCATAATGCTGTATAGCTCTTCTGGTTTACCGTTTTCTACCGGAGTGCCTGTAAGAGCAAACTTAACCTTGCTATCTAGTTTCTTTACATATTTAGAGCGTTTTGATCTAAAGCTCTTAATAGCAGTAGCTTCGTCAATTACTACGAATGATCGGTTAAGTTGCTCGACCCATTTCCAGTCGTTAACAACTTGCTCGTAGTTAATAATGACGTAGTCAACGAGGGTGTGTCCCCAATCAAGGGCTTCTGCGTATTGCTCTGCTCTCTTACTTGGGGAGCCATCCACGACCACAACGTTTGCAGAACCATCGGTAAATTTCTTTATCTGTGAAGCCCATTGATATTTAAGGGAGGAAAGACAAATTATAATTCCTGGCCCTAAAAGTTTCTGGTCTTCTCTAAGCTTTTCTATAGCCGCAATCGTTAGAACAGTCTTACCTAAACCAAGGTCGTAAGCCACAAGCATCTTCTTGCGGTCTACCATAGCCTCTACGGCCTCAACCTGATAAGGTAAAAGTGTCCCCGTAAACAATTACTCTAACTCCTTCTCTATGGCTTGGATAGTAGGGCAGGGGTAACGGGCGGGGTATATATCGCCTTCCTCACCACTGTCGCAAGCAACGCAGCATACCTGTGGGTTGTTGGAATTCCATGTAAATGGTCTATGTATCGCCACTACTGC
>Ga0164297_10004204_pt1 | contig 13025 bp, 6 predicted proteins | sample GEODES058metaG_FD_113539 | JGI IMG/M metagenome (GOLD analysis project Ga0164297, IMG submission 113539) | Dystrophic lake water microbial communities from Trout Bog Lake, Wisconsin, USA - GEODES058 metaG | ecosystem: Environmental > Aquatic > Freshwater > Lake | place: USA: Trout Bog Lake... | reverse complement strand
CTGTTGTAGGTCGGTATTGGTAAAAATTGTTGCTTATAACCGTTCAAATTTGGTTGCTGTTGAAACGCACCCAGCGCACCGGCCACAATATAACCAGCGGCCAAGGCTGTAGCAATATCTGTTGCACTCCAACCTGATGTATCTATTGGCGAACCGTTGGGCAAGGTATATGGTGTTGTGGGTGGTTTGATACCATAATTGGTTGGTGCGGTAGGCACCTGTCCAGGTATTGTGGGCACCGGAGTATTGGCCGCCGGTGTTGATGTTACGGGTGTGCTGGGCGTGGTTACCGGAGCAGGTCCAGGTGTTATTCCAGTGCCTGTAGTAATGCCTGTAGTAGTGCCTGTGGTAGTTCCGGCTGTGCCTGCACCTGCACTGCCTCCTCCTGCTGTTCCTGCTACAGCACCACCTGCAGCCACAGTGCCAGCGGCTACAGTGCTAGGACTAACAGGTCCTGTAGTGGTTGTATTGCCATCTGGTGTAGTAGTGGTAGAAGTTCCATTAGGCGCAGTTGTAGTAGATGTGCCATCTGGTGTAGTAGTGGTAGAAGTTCCATTGGATGCTGTAGATGTAGTAGTGCCATCCGGCGCAGTGGTTGTAGATGTGCCAGTTGTAGAACTAGTAGTAGTTGTAGATCCAGTTGCAGGATTGGTAGTTGTTGCGGTTCCGGGATCTGCTGGTGTTACTGGTTGAACTGGAGTGGTTGTTACAGGTGCAGTTGTAGTCGGTGGAGTTGCTGAAGTTGTGGGAGCTACAGGCGCACTAGCGGTCGGAGTTGTGGGAGCTACAGGCGCATTAGAACTAGCAATAGTTTGATTGGCCGCAGTAGCAGCTCCACTAGCTCCTAAACTGGCCACAGCAGCAACAGCAGCGGCTGTGCCACCCAATGCAAGAATTTGTGTAGCAGTTAAACCACCCGTTCCTGGTAATGCTGCCAATTGCTCTGGAGTCAACGACGCCAATTGACTAGAAGTAAGTTGAGATACTTCTGTCGGTGTCATTTGCGATAAATCTTCGGGTGTATATGTAGTTAAATCCAAATTAGATATATTGGTTGGTGCTGATGGTGCAATTGATTCTGTAGGTGTAGTGGTAGTCCCTGGAGCAACAGGCTCAACAGGTTCCGGTGGTTGTAATTGAACAGTAACACCGGTAGTCATCATACCATCAACACTAATGGGTTGACCACTAGCTTGTGCCGCTTGATAATCAGCTAAATTAACTACCTTGCCTGAATCTAACGCAATTTCTTGTGTGCCATCAGCATTGGTGAATATTGTGCCAGGGCTATCACTGGTAACACCCGGTATTGATTGAATATTATAAGGTGCTTGTGTAGCATTTGGAACTTGTGGACCTTCACTAACCGGAGTTGCGGCTTCTGTAGGAGCCACAGGACCTGTGGGTTCGGTGACAGGTGTGGTTGTAGCCTCTGGCGTAGCAGGTGTAGTAGTTTCAGTTGGCGCAACTGGCGCTGTTGGTGCAGTTTCTCCGCTGGTAGGCGCAACTGGTTCTGTGGGTGTTGCAGGTGTGGTTGTAACAGGTTCGGTAGTTACTGCACCAGAACTATCGGTGGTTGTAACAGTGTTTGTTGCGGGGTCAACTGTAGTGGTTGTGCCTGTTACAGGATCTGTAGCAACAGCTGGTTGACCTGAAGCCAAGTTGTCAACACCTTGGGTTACTTGATCACCTACAGTAGAATCAATAGTTCCGGAACTTACACCAGCATTAATAGTATCAGATACAGCAGAACTTAATGCGTCAATGCCATTGGCGGCCACATAGCTGGTAAGACCTGATTTGAGTATGTCTGTTAGGCTACCGCCCTGGGCTTCGGTGGCAATAGCCGATCCCATGGCAGCACCCAATGGACCGCCGGCTAGGCCACCCACAATAGCTAAAAAAGTATTGGCACCAATGGTCTTGTCAATAAAATTGGTAACACCAGACAAAAATCCATCGCCACTTTGAGAAGCTTGATATTTGGCTTCGGCTGCGGCTTGTTGTGCCGCTTGATCGGCAGCAACTTTGGTTTCAAAAGTGTTGTAAATATTGGCACTAGTTTGATTATTACCTTGAACAACAGCTTGTTTAACTGGCGCAACTATGCCATTATAATCAACTGGCGTGGCTGTTGGATTGTTTACTGGAACATATTGTAAAGATTGATAGGCAGTGCTGCCGTAACCATTGGCCGACAATGGAGTTGTAGATTTTAACCAATAACCTGTAGCGCCTGTATTGATGTTGGTTGGAATGTATGTGTAAACAGTATTATCGGGTCCAATTTGATTGGCGTAATCAAGACTGTAACTTTTACCATCTATAACAACAGGAGTTTGAATTGTTTCCATGCCCAAATAACGATTCATTCCAGTTTGGCCAGCATATGAACCAACACCCATCCATCTAGGATCTAATTGGTTTAAATAATTGGCATCCAATGATCCGGGCAAATTGGCTTCAAATGCCTTGACATCGCTGGCCATCTTGGCACTTGCAGCAGCCTGTGCCTCAGCAGCTTGTTGTGTATAATAATCCTGAACACTGGTTTGAACCGTGTTGTTAAATTGGTCACTGGGAATAACTGGGCCTGTCAACTGTCCTGTTGCAGGATCAACCTGTTGATATCCACCATTGTTTTGAGCATACCAGCCGGCTGCTGTGCCTGTTTTTGAATCGGCAGGCACTCCTACTAGAGTGCCATAAGCATCACTATAATGTTGGGGTGCTTGTGGTTGGTTGGGACCAACAGTTGGAGTGCCAAAGGATTTGATATCGGCCGCACGCGAAGCCCAGGTCTGTTGAACTTGATCGGCCTGTGATTGTAATGGAGCTATGGGCAAATTGTCTGTTTGAGCCTGTGATAAAGCCGATTGAATCTGTGCAGAATTTGATGCACTGCGAATTTGTTGTGTTAAATTGGTAGTTTCGGCGGCCTGAACATTTTGTTGTGCAGCAGACAAATTGGTGTATTGACTCAAATCAATACCATCGGCCTTGGCCTTGTTGACAAGATTGTTGAATGCTGTAACACTATTGGTAGTGTTAGAATCATTCAGCTGATTGACATAGTTTGAGGCAATATTTTTTTGTGTTTGTTGTGCTGTGTAAGTCAAAGCCTGAGCCACTTGGGGATCTTGTTTTTGAGCCTGCGCTAAAATGTCATTTACTTGTGTATTGGTTGTGGCCGACTGAATCTGTTTGGTATAACTGTCGGTCAATTGTTGGCGAACCTGTGTCTGTTGTTGAGCCAATTGTGCTTGTTGTTGAGCCAACTGTGCCTGCTGATCTGCAATTTGTTGTTTTATTGCCGAACCAGCATTGGCCACCAGGCTAGGATCCAAACTGACGCTATCGGCCTGAATTTGTTGATTCAATGCGTTGAGTTGATCAAGTGTGGTGGCTGATTTGATTTGATTGGTATAATTTTGTAAAATACTTTGAGTTTGGTTGGCAATGTCACTGGCAGCCAAAGAAACACCTTCGGCCTTGGCCGCATTGACCACAGTTTGAACACCTTTCATTGTGGAAGCGGCTTGCAACTGTGATTCAAAACCTGGCAATTCTTTTTGTCCGATAGCGGCCAAGGTGTTGCTGACCAGACCTTGATCGTAACCAACCTTGTTGGCATCGGCTTGAGCAATGATATTTTTGGCCTGTGCTACCGTGGTAGCCTGATTCAAATTGGAATAAAAATCCAATACCTGTGCATGATTAGTGGCCTGGGTTACAGTAGAAGGATCCAAGGTAACGCCACTTGATTTGGCCTGGTCCAACAAGGAATTGATCTGTTGACTGCTGGTAGCATTTTGCAACTGTGTGGTCAGCGCGGCCTTTTGTGCGGCCTGTGCCTTGGCTGTAGCCGCGGCCTGTTGTGCCTGTTGCGCCTGTTGTGCCGCAGCGGCTGCAGCGGCTTTGGCCGCGGCCTGTTGTTGTGCTTGCTGTTGCAAATAGGCTTGACCAGCGGCCAGCTGAGCAGTGGATAGAGATTTACTTAAAGCAACCTGTGATGATTGCACCACCGATGGATCTAATACTATTCCATCATTTTTGGCCTGTCTGACGATCGTATCAAATTGAGCCTGTGTAGTTGCCTGAGCCAATTGCTGTTGATACGCGGCTTGTTTAGCCACAACTTGTTGTCCTGTAAGTGCCATATGAATATTTAGCGGTTCCTTATAACCATGTGGGTTTAGCGGGCCATGTTACATCAATTGGAAAGCCTGCCTGTTGGGGCACATCCAACAACTGTTGTCTATATGCCGCAAGAGCCTGTTGTTGATCCACAGTCAATGCAGCATACCAAACAGGATTGATACGATCAACTTGTATCAACAGTTGATTTCTTTGTTGTCGTGTTAAATTAATTAAAAGATTAGTGTTAATAATCCATTTTTTTAAATTATAATCAAATTCATAACATTCTCCCGGACATGGACCTTTAGACACAGCTAAATTATCTTTTATATAATAATCTTGTTCTGAATAATGTCCTTCGATATAAGAATCTGTTTGAATATTATCTTGCAATAAACTTATATCGTTGATTGACAAATTAGAAATAATTTTTCCAGTGGTAGCATTAAAAATAGTATAGTTCATCGTTTTAAACTTTGTATTGTTGCGCTCAGGGATGAAAAATTAATTGCAGAAACAACATTAGTTCCAGGTGTGCCATTTACATATTGATATTCAAATGACAATGTGTAACTAACATTTTGTCCCAAAGTGTATCCAGGATTAGAAATATAATATCCACTTACTATACCTGGAACAATTAAATTATTGTTGCCATTGATTGGAAAAGGACTCAATGCTTGGTATACAGTTGCTATAGTTGTCCATCCTTGACCGTTAATATTTTGTTTTAATGCCCAACTTACTTGAATAGTCCAGGTAGATTGATATGGAAAAATTGGAATTAATGTTGCTGTGGCCTGACCATAAATCGATATACCTTGACCCAATATAGATGGCGTTATAACCGGTGCCATGGTAGTTAAAATATATTCAGTATTTGGCCCTAAAGTTGTTAATTGAAAATCACTTGCTGTTTTTCCAGCAGTTTGGCTAACAGCAGAAGAAATAATATTTGTAGTAGTTACAGTGTTAGAAATTAAATTGCCACTGGTTACCAATCCAGCAACTGTTAAATTACCACCTATTGATGCATTGTTGCCAACCGATAAACCAGTTCCGATACTGACGGTATTGCCAAAGCGTGCATTGCCACTAGAACCATCTAACCAAAAACCCGGACTGGCAAAATTGCCAATGGTTGCACCGGTGGATACCACAGTGTTGGCAGTAATGGCATTGGCGGCCAATTGATTGGCAGTAATACTACCGGCTACAATACTGTTACCATTGATAGTGTTGGCAGCTATAGTTCCAGCTTGAATTGCACTGCCATTGATGGTATTAGCTGAAAAGGTATTGGCAATAATTGTGTTACCGCTTATGGTGTTGGCAATAATAGCGTTGCCATACAAGGTATTGGCTATCACAGCGTTGCCATACAGGGTGTTGGCTATCACAGCGTTGCCATACAGGGTGTTGGCTATCACAGCGTTGCCATACAGGGTGTTGGCTATCACAGCATTACCACTTAAGGTATTGGCAGTAATGCGATCGCCGGTAACGCTGCCAACTATAATATTGTTGCCGGTTATGGTGCTGTTAGCAATAGCATTGCCGGTTATGGTGCCATTCACAATGGTATTGCCGGCCACCACCTGTGCTACGGCCGTGGACCAACCAGATCCATCAAAGGTATAGGTGCCACTGGCATTGGTCACAGGATATAAAAAGTCTGCGGTATCGCCGGTTACCGGAGTTAGGCCAGTTCCAATTGGAGGTGAAACATTGGTTCTGCTGGCCGCAAACCAGGTGCTGAGCGCAGTATTGCCGCTAGTATTAGGATCATTAGGAGTCAACACATAGGCCATGGCAATGGCACCGCGTGAGCCAGGTGTGCCATTGGCAGTGGTCACAATGTCTAAGTTGATAGGTGTGCCATTGACCGTGGCCAAATAACCTGAACTGGGTGCCGAATTGGCAGCAGCAAGTTGCACTTGTCGACCACCATTGCAAAGATAATATAAGGTTTTGGTAGTGCCAAATCCGCCTGTGACCTGAAACCATTGATAGTTAGCTGGATTTGTAGCGCCAGGATTGGTTGTGGTTACAGTGTTGAATACACCATAATAATTGGCATTGGCCTGATTAGTGCTGAATCCCGAACTACCTGTGCCGGAATTGGCATAGCGCACATTGAGATATTGATTGACATAACTGATAGGTGTGCCACCACTGTAGGTGCTGATGGCATTGGTGGTAGTATTGGCCACCAGGACATTGCCGGGTATAGTGACATTGCCTGTGACATTGCCGGTGTTGAGATTACTCAAGGCATAGTTTAGGGCAGCAATGGTATGTGCTGGATCAGTAACAGCAAAGGTGGTCATTAACGAGCATCCTGTGTCTGTGTCATCTGCACGCTGACTGCACTACACAACCAGGTATCTACATTGCTGGTATTGCTTATTTCTAGCGTGTTGATACGGTAGGAATTTTGATTGATCTGTGTCCAAGGATTGTCGGTAGCGACCGGTATGGTAACCGCCGGTTTGAATGTGGGAGTCTGTCCCACACTGTTGGCGCCACCAATGGCCACAGTGATATTGCCGGTGGCAGTGGTTTGAATACCACTGGCATTGATATTAATAACTTCGGGCAAGATGCGATGCAGGAGCAATTGACCTGAATAGTCTTTGAGCAACTGTATGTTGTCGCGTCTAAACTGACTTGAAATAGCTACATTGCCAATAAACTCTGTGCCTTGATCTTTTTGCACCAAATAGGTATTGGGCACACCTTGGCTATAGATAACTGTTCTTGAAGCAGGATTGTATGTGGTGCCGGTCCAAACAGGTGATTCTGTGGCCTGACTGGCATCGGCCACATCTCTTGGAGACTGAAATACATCTAGATCATAGCGATAGGCCAGCATCTTGTTGCACCAACCTGTAGAATTCAAGTCGGGAAAATAAATTTCAATTTGATTCTTTTGTGTGTTGTTGATCACAAACACACGATTGGTATAGAGTGGATTTAGGTTTTCATAGAAGTAATTTTTAACCCGCTGATTGCCTAAAGGTTTAAAATTACTGCCATCAAATGACCAAAGGTCACGAGCATCCAGGCCGTAGACCAAGGTATCAGCATTGGCCCAGCAATTTTCATTTAACAAGCCACGACCTTGATTTAGTAGGCGCACACCCAAGATAGGAGCCGAAGTTGAGGTATAGTTGATTGGACTGAAGATCACTGTGTCCCAGTATGAGCAAACATAAAAGTTACCATTCATTGGAAATCCATCCAACACAGGGCCACGCACCGGCACTTCTAGTTCGTTGGCTGTGTTGGCAATGGTAGGTTCCCAACTAGTTGGACCTGCATTGAGTCCAAATGCCTGCGACCAACGCACTGTGGTTGGATAGTTGTTGGTAGTGCCGGAACTGATCACATCAGCAGTTAGGTTGCCAGCAACCAGAATACTGCCTACATTGGGAGTGCTATACAGGCGCATGAATCCAGCTGACAATCTTGACCAATCAGAATTGTAGTTCCAAACATAGGTGTTGGGAGTTTGATCACCATACGGCACATCATACAGGCGTAATTGTCCTGCTGTAGACAGCAAATACATGGGTGCGTTGATGCTGTCCATTAAGAACAACACAGTGCCATTCCAGGCTTCAGTGATAGGCATGCCTTGATAGTAACCGGTAAGACCACCTGCAGGAGTAATTTCAGTAATGCCAGCTGAATCCTGCATATACCAATGTCCGGCACCGGATGATTCTACTGTGGCAAATACCAACCAATAGACCTGATTGCTGACACCACGATATCCCGAAGTCAGGTAGATAGGCGTGCCTACCACACCGTTGGCACTACTTAATTGTTGTAAAATGTATTCATCACCAGATACGCTACGAATACCTCTGGTATCGGTTTCTACATTGTAACCGGCATTGTATTCGTTGGCACCCAGAGCCGATGCCGGAATATCCGGTGTAAAACTCATGTTGCTGAATGGTATCTTTGCTTCGTTAAATGTGTTTGCCATGTTTTTTCTTAGAATGAGCTTAATGCCACACGACGCCAGGTATTGGTTGCCACACAAATATACAAATAACTGGTTCCACTTACTGTTGCCCATAACATACTACCAGCCGATCCTGAACTGGTGCTGTTGGCCGGTTGAGTATTTGCCACAGTAGACAAAGTAAAATTAGTTGACTGTAGAGATTGAGCACCTATATAATTTCCATATACAGGGGCTGAAAATGTTGCTGACGCAGAATTCAGTGTGGCTCCTGTGCCGTTAAAGTTTATATACAAAGTGCCGGTAATATTAGTAGAATTACTCAAATTTGTATAATTAGCAGGCGAAAGATTGATGTTACCATCTGGTGGTAATTGAATAGCAGAATTTATACTATTAGTATTTTGTTGAATTAAAATACTGTTACTGCTTATATTTTTTTGTGAAACATCAACATTTTTTCCAAGCCATAAAATTCCAGTGCCGCCTAATCCACCAGTGCCATTGGTATTGACAAAAGTATTACCGGTGTTAATAGCACCTGTATTACCAGTTCCGCCTGTGGCAGTAATTGTAACAGCACCGGTTGAACTGTTAATGCTAATTCCAGATCCGGCTGCAATACTAGTAACCACATTTGACAAACCGGCACCATTGCCAAGCATGGTGCCGGTTATGGTAGAACCAACAATGTTACCAGTTGTGCTAATTGTGCCGGCTGTGAGATTGCCTGAATATGTGGGCAGGTATGCAGCCACATTGGCATTGGTATATGGTGTAGGATTGTTGTTGGTAATGGTAACAGCACCGGTAGCAGCACTAACACTGATGCCGGCACCGGCCACAATGCTGGTTGGAATACCAGTTAGATTAGCACCAGAACCAGTTAGGTTACCAGAAATAACATTGCCTGATATAGTTCCGGTGGCAGTCAAATTGGTCAATCCGGTAATACTGTAACCTGCACCAGCAATGTTGCTGGTCATGGTGCCACCAAGACTGGCTGAAATACCAGTAAGCTGACTACCATTGCCGGTAAAGTATTGACCGGTGATATTGCCTGTGGCACTGAGTGATGCAGCAGTTATTGTGCCCGAATAGGTCTGCAACACAGCCTGCACATTGGCATTGCCATAACCGCCGGTGGCCTGACTGATATTGCCTTTTATATAGGCACCTGTGACATTGCCAGAAACACTGATATTGCCGCCGGCTATGTTGCCTGAATAGGCCACCAATTCTGGTCCAATGTTCAAATTGGTCAAGGCTGATCCATCGGCAATCACATAAGCGCCACTGATATTGGCCTGTGTTACAATGTTGGCAAGATTGGTGCCAGATGCTAGATAACCACTTACATTGGCATTGCCATAGTTGGCCGGTAAACCGGTCAATAGGCTACCGTTACCTACAAAATAACCTGCTGTGATATTGCCGGTAGTTGATACGGTGTTTGACCCAAATGCGGCCATGAGTGTTGTGACATTGGCATTTGAATAGGTAGCTGGTAGGCCTGTAAGTTGACTACCATTACCAAAAATATAATTGCCTGTGACATTGCCCGTAGCTGAAATGTTGCCACCTGTGATATTGCCGGTGGTGCTGTTGACATAGGTTTTGAGATTGGCACCGGTCACAGTATAGTTGGTTCCTGCACTGACCGTAGGCACAATGGTGGTATCAGTCATTGTGGACTGATTGGGTAGTTGTGTAAATTTAATGTTGGCCATTGCTGGTATCCTTAGTTTTGTTCAATAAAATTGTTGCCAGATTCATCTGTGAGATAATTTGCACCATCCTCGGTAACAAAATCTGTTACGGTCACAATGGCTGGAAAATTGCCCAGGTTTATGCCAGGTCCAATTTGTATGCCAGGTCCGACGATTATCATGTGTTATCCTTAACTAAAAGCAGGACTGATATTGACCAGGTATTCAGTCTGATTGTCGGCCAAGTTCCAATAACCGGTTACAGTTATGGTAGTCACTGTGTTGGCTGCTGTGCTAGGAACGGTGTTGCTGCCATTGGCATATTTGAATAGGCCACCCATGGCCGGCAAAGTCACATTGTAACCTCCGGTTTGACCTTGATTTATGATCAAGGTCACTGTGTCATTTTGATACACAAAGCCCACGGTGCTGTTGGGACTAGATACAAAACTTACAAAATTGCTGGCACCTGTAAAGGTTACATTGCCAGTTAAATTATACTGTTGCACCTGACCTAAATTTTTGTTAATAACATATGAACCTGATGCTGTCGCATTGGCATATTGATAGGTATGATATTGATACAGACTGCCCAGTTTGGTCAAGGCCAAATTGTCGTCGTTACGGAAGGCAAAATAGTTGGGCAGGCCTGAAGTAGAACCGGCTCCACGAGCTATTGAACCCATGGCAGCACCGTTGAGAAATACGCTGGTATTGCCGGGATGGTAATAGCCCACATACAAATTGGTGCCTGTGACCGAACTGTTGGACACATTGTTGCTCATAACATCGTAAAAACCATACACGGCCTGTGCGTTGCCGTAACCGGTGGCACCACCTGAATCAGACGCATTCATCTGTGCATAAAATCCGCCTGTGACATTGGCTGTGCTGCCCGGACTGACTGATACGCCGGTAAATGTTCCAATAACACCGCAGTTGACAATGTTAATATTGCCCACCTGTGTAAGAGCATTGGCATTGGCACTGCCATAACCGCCCACATACACCTGTTGTGTGGCCGCAGTGGTCATGGTAAAAGCGTTGCCGGTTATGTTACCGCCTGAACTGCCACCGCCCAGCACGGTGACACCGCGAAAATTGTTGAAACGAGTAAGACTGTTATTCATGTTGCCATTGGTATTGGCCCACATATAAGCTGTCAATATGTTGTTACGCACACCCTGAGCAGCTACCAGGTAATCCGACATGACCACACGCGGATAACTTACACTGTAAGGCGTGGTATAATCATAATAGGGACTAAACGAACCCTGATATCCATTGCCTATGGTAATACGCCAAGGCACTGTGTTGCCGTTGGCAGTGGTGCCAGTGGCTGTAGACATGTTGATGGGCGACACAGTATTAATATCATTTACATTGATTACCAAATTGCCTAGACCAATATTGCCTGTGGTGTTATCAAAGGTCATTAAACTGTTGCCAGCAAAAGAACCAGCGTTGTTATACTGTATTTGTGTGTTGCTGCCACCAGGTGATCCACCGCCACCTGACACTGTGCTGAAATAAGTGGTGCCGTTGCCGTATGTGGTCAAGACCTGGCCACTGGTTCCATCTGTGTTGGCATAAGTTACAGCACCGTATGTGGCTCGTCCAGTTGAACTAATAATACCGGCAGTTAAAATATTACCACCGGTAATGTTGCCGACAATGGTAGTTACATTGGCAATAAAGTTGTTGGCATTGACCAGATTGGCCACTGTGATATTGCCAGCTGTGATGTTGCCTGTGGTCACAATACTATTGCTGCCAAATGAGGCCAGCAAGGTGACCACATTGGCATTGCCATAGGTTGATCCACCACCGCCACTGAATGGTGCACCATTGGCATAGTAGTAGCCATTGGTTAAAATATTGCCGGTATAGATATTGCCGGTCGTGCTGATTGTGTTTGAACCAAAACTGGCCAACAAGGCCGTTACATTTGAATTGGCATAGCTGGTATTGGCATTGACATTGGTCAATAGGCTACCATCTCCCACAAAATAACTGGCAGTCACATAGTTAGCACCGGTAATGTTGCCAAATGCGCCTGTGGTCTGTAGGTTTTGTGCCGAAACATTGCCCGTGGCACTGATGGTATTGGGATTTAAATTACCGGTATAGGTCGGCAGGTAAGCAGCCACATTGGCATTGCCATAGGTAGCAGGTAAACCTGTGAGTTGACTACCGTTACCTAGCACATATCCTGCTGTGATATTGCCGGTGGTTGATACAACATTGCTGCCAAATGCGGCCAACAAGGTAACCACATTGGCATTTGAATAGGTAGCAGGTAAACCAGTCAATTGACTGCCATTACCGATAAAATAGCTACCGGTAATGTTGCCTGTGGCCGATACAGGACCTGCAACAGCGACCTGTCCTGTGGGTGCCAAATTGATATTGCCTACACTGTTGATTTGTAAATCGCCAGTGGTATCAAAAATGTTGCCGGAAATGATCAGGTTGCCACCGGCCAAGTTACCCGAGTAGGTAGGCAAGAATGCAGCCACATTGGCATTGCCATAGGTGCTGGAACCGCCACCGCTGAATGGTTGACCATTGGCATAAAAATAATTGTTGGTATAAACAGCATTGGCCACCACATTGCCTGCGGCCGATACATTGCCCAATAGGTCACCAACAAAGTTGGATTCGGTTGTGATTGATCCATTGGCCAGAATGTAGCCGCCCACTGTGACATTGCCAGTGGCCGATATATTGTTGGCCAAGATAGTGTCGTTGACCGGAATTGGTGTGCCAGTGGTGTTGTATAGACCAGTGTTGTTGTTTGGTGGAATTGTGGTTGACATGGGTGTTCCTTATTTTACAGCATACTGGCGATCACGGCGTGGTTGCCAGACCGATACCAAGCGAGTATTGCCGCCAGACCATTTGGCCAGATTGTTTTGATTTTCTACTGTGGCCCAGGCCAAGTCAAATTTTTGTTTGTAAATGGCCGCATCATCGGGGCTGTGCCGTTTGACATAGTATTCGTGTAGGCTACCGTAGATGTAACCTTCAGGCCAGGTCTGCAGGACCTCATTGGTCTGCACTGTTTCGCCGGGTGCGCCGCCTGTGACCGGAGTAAACAACAAGTTCCAAGCACGATAGTAATACAGGTTTAACACAGTGTTTTCACCAATGTAAGGCAGGAACTGATAGTTGTCACCCACTTCTGAGAACTTGCCGCG
>Ga0164297_10004203_pt1 | contig 13031 bp, 14 predicted proteins | sample GEODES058metaG_FD_113539 | JGI IMG/M metagenome (GOLD analysis project Ga0164297, IMG submission 113539) | Dystrophic lake water microbial communities from Trout Bog Lake, Wisconsin, USA - GEODES058 metaG | ecosystem: Environmental > Aquatic > Freshwater > Lake | place: USA: Trout Bog Lake... | reverse complement strand
GGGTTCGCGCTGCTGCTGCAGCAATCGCTCGTGGTCTCCAGTGATTTCATCGAACAGCTGCGCCAGGGGCTTATCCATGGACCTGGGCACGGCGGCAGCAAACAGCGTGGCCGGCAACTCGAGCTCCAAGAAGGCGTCGATCAGCATGGAGACCTCTTCGCTGGTCATGCCTGAGATGAAGAGGATGCGGGGTACTCCGAGCGCAGGCCGCCTTCTGTCAGCAGGTGACTGGTTTTCAAGAAGCGCGTCTCCGAGTGGCAGATTCTCCATCCCTGGACAGCAGACTACCAGCTTGACGAAGTCTGCGCCCAGCTCGCGGAGCATGACACTGACCACCTCGGTTTCCTCAGGCAAGAAGCCGCAGAGAAGCAGCGCGTCTGGACCGAACCGAGTCTCGGCAGAGTCTCCCAGCACATTTCCAAGGGGCTGCATCAACTCACCGTCAGAGTCCTCTGGCTCTACTGCGTATAGCGGGCCCGCACGGCGAGTGCGATGGGCGATCGCCTGCCACGCTGACGGCATCCTTGCGCATGCTGCTTGGCGAAGTGCTTGACGCAGCACCCGTGAGGGGCACTGCTGTGTGCGCCGCGAAGCTGTGTGCACAGGAGCGCCCATTGAGCATGACTTCCCGCCGGAGAGCAGCATCCTAGCGTGCAGGGTTGGAGGCCCTGCTCCTGCGAAGACTGGAAATGTGTGACCTTCCAGAGTGTGTCACACCGTGTGATTACAGCGGATGTCCCGATCTCGTCATCCTTGCTATTATTGCTTCGCGTATGTCACCTGCATCGTATGTGTCGGTGTAATCTGGAAGCCGGCCAGGCCCGAGAGTGCAACTCCGGACTGCAACTCTGATTCGAACTCCACGAAAGCGATGCCCGGCTTGGCCTCGACCATGCGCACTTCCACGAACCTGATGAGCAGCGAAGGATATTCAGAGCGCAGTCCGCGAATCAGAAGACATGCCACAAAACAGCGCACCCAGGGAACTGCTTGAAGAGCAGACCCAACATCGCGCTCGTCGTCGCTTCGGGCAGGCCCTCCACGAAGAGGATGCGATTCGGCTTCCCTGCTGCACTGGGCGGCGCAGCTCCTGTCGCTTGTCCAGCAGCAGCGGCATCGCCAGCGTCCCCACCCTGCGGCCTGGCTCTGTGCGCGCCTCGGTCTGGTTAAGGCGGCACAACAGACGCAGGGTGAGCCTCAAAAATATAGAGGTATACGTCCAAGAAAGCTGCGGCGCCGCCACCGTCCAGGTAACCCACCCTAGAGGCCCACTGCACGCACCTGCTTGCGGCCCCTTCACTCGCTTGTGCGGCGGCAGCCACGACCCGTCGAGCTTCGCCACGGCGTCTGACTTGGACACGGCGAACGAGAGTCGCTGCGTTGGACGCAGAAGGGCGGGGAGTCAGTCACATTGCGGCTACCAGCGCTCACACCCTTTCCACGCACCAGCGGCCTGTCGTAGAACGTGAACCCCTGCAGAGCTCGCAGCGCACTAGTAGCTGACGGCACATCTGCGAAGACCACCCACGCCTGGCCGCGCAGGGCCGAGGTTTTGAGGCAGACGACGTCAAGGACGCGGCCATGGGCAGAGAAGCAAAGGTGCAGCGCTCGTTTCAACTCTGTGAGGGAAAAAGTCGCTCTCTTCGTCAGCAACAATGCACGCGTTGTGTGCGACGCAGCCCTGTGCGTGCCTGTCTTCTTTGTCTTGTGATTCAGGTTCTGCAAGTACAGCGTTTGCGACGGCACGTTCATCACGCCTTATCGATGGGGCGAGCCGGGCACAGACAATGCGCAGAGCGGTATGTGCGTTTGGTTCACAACAACCGATGTACAGTACAGGCGAAGAATGCAGCACTGCCAGTGCCCCTTGCGGCAAGGTCGAGTGGACTAGGAGGATCCATCCCTCCTCCCAACGAGCTATGCCACGATTTGCCACGATGCCGAATCATGACGCTGGCCGTGTGACTGGTGGCAGCGCAGCGGCCAGCTGAGTCCCCCTCAACTTCCTGTACCGTGCAATCATCTCGGCTCGCAGCTGGTCGTCTCCACCACGGCGATGGGTCTTCTTCACAGCCTTCTTCGAGCCGCGATTGACGCCTTTCGACGCACTTGCGCCAGGGCCAGCAACTGCGGTCGCCAACTGTTGTTGGAACAGGCGGCCTAGTCTGTTACCTGCGTTGGCGGCATGTGGTCTCATGCGTGCTACAGGCAGTTCTGGCGGAGCATCGGCAACCTCCCCGAAGGCGGGCCCGTCTGAAGGCGCCATCCGCTCCTCAACCATCTGTCGAGCCTCTTCACGTCGGGCTTTCTTCAGGCGCTGCTTGCGACTCAAATACTTTACTTTGCGTTTACCTTGCTGCTGCTCCGATTGCGTCTGCGTCTGCGTCTGCGTCTGTCGCTTAGGGGGCTGCAAGGCCGCTTCCCTCACTGAGCCTTGAGGAGCGCTCTGGACGCCTGCAGCTGGGACTCCAGGTCTGAGTTGCGGCTCGTCTGTATCGAGGTCCCGTCGGCGTACTTTTTGGCCGCGATGTAGCAATTCCCTGGCACGCATCAACTCTTTAAGCCGCCTAGGCACGTGTTGCTGCTCGTCTATTGGTGGCGGCGGCAACACTTCAACTGCGCGCTCAAAGCCATTCAGTTTCTTTCGGAAGACGCCGACATCCGCTGCCTGCCGCTGGTCGCCAATCAAACGTTTCATTTTTCTGCGAAGCGAGACTGCTGTTCTGCAAAGCAGTTCTGCGAAGTGAGACTTTCTGAGCTAGCACGAGGGGTAGCTATTGGCATCATCGAGCATCATCGTCAGACGGTCCAGCGAGGGCATCCACTCGCGATCGCTTGAGCGGTTGAAGCAGCATCTGCCGCCTAACCTCGCCAAACTGTGGCTCACCTCCCTCCACCGTCTCCATGTCTTCCCCAGCCACCGCGCCATCGTACGGGATTTGCGCCAACGTCTTGGACGGTGGCAAGACCTGCGCGGGGGCGTCAGCGAAGGTAAAAAGGAGGAGAGTTGCAGACGTTGAGTTGTACCTGGAACGCAGGCGCCAGCAACGCAACCTCCGCCGGGTAGACAAGGCCTTGACGTCGCGGCACCGGCGGCAGCGGAGTTTTGTTCAGCAGCTGCGCCATGCGGGCCAGCTCGTCGCCGCCGAGGGGCTCTGTGAAAGTGTGAGTGCTGCTGCACTGCGCAGCCAGGCGCACGTCGTCCACGGTCAGCGGGGCGCTGCCGGGTGGCTCACGCGTACGGTGTGCCGCGTAGTGCTGCGCCTCATGCAGCACCGTGCCCGTGTGGCGGTAGCTGAACTCGAGAAGCTGTGCCACCACGCGCGGCTCCCAGCTCGTGGCACCCTGGCTGCGCAGTATGGCCTCCACCGCCTCCACCTCACGCGGACGGCTACTCGACATCTCTCGCGATGGCTCTCATATTGCGGCGGCGGTGACGTCAGCGCGCCTGAGGCAAAGCGTCTCCCTTCGAAGACGCCCTCCCACGGGGCATCGCGCCACGATGCCGAGGGCTCAGCACATTGAGACTGTCGGGCTCGTGGCGGGTCTGGGGATCGCACTGCAGAAGCTGCGTGTCAACGCCAAGGACGCAATCCACCACAACGTGCGCGTCGTTGCCCAAGACAAGGTGAGCGCTGAACTCAGTGCGCGTGCGTGCCAGCCACATCGCTGACGGATCGGTATCGCCGTGGCGTGCTCCGCTGCACAGGTATTCCTGCTGTTTCTTGCTCTCTCTGTTGCTGGCTTTGCCCGCCTCGCAAGCACAGAGGCACAGGAGTTGTCACGCGACAGACGTGCCGCCGCCAAGGTCGCCAAGGCGCGAAGCGCATCTGGGGCGCTGACGCAAGGACTGTTGGACACGCAAGAGGCGCCCAACGGGACTGTTGTTAGCAAGAAGCGCAGCAAGGGTGCTCGAGAGCCTGGATCGCCAGGCTTTTGGCAGGAGCTGTCCTTTCTGCTGCGCTTGGGCCTCAAGTCTCGCAAGGGTGGCGCGCTGCTGGGCACACAGTTCGGGCTCCTCGTCCTGCGGACACTGTTGACCGTGAGAGCGACAAAGCTCTCCACCTTTTACCTTACGAGAGCCATCTCGGAAGCATCCTGGAAGTATTGGGCTCGCTGGACGTACCATTTCGGGATGTGGATGAGCTCGGCAGTTGTGGTGAATAGCGGCCTTCGCTACACAGAGAGCCTGATTGCCCTGGAGATGCGCAACAACCTCACTCGCGCGGCGCATGCTCGGTACCTCGCCAACAACGCGTTCTATCGCACTGCGGTGCTGCACGCGGGCAGCCTCGACAATGTGGATCAGCGCATCTGCTCAGACATAGAGGCCTTTGCACGTGAGGCTGCGTTCCTCTATGGCCACAGCTTCAAGCCTCTGCTCGAGTTTACGCTCACGCTGCAGGAGTCGTCGCAGCAACTGGGCATGAAGCGGCCACTGGCTCTGTTCGCCAGCCAGGTGCTTGTGACTGGGGCTCTGCGAAGCATAACCCCGCCGCTGGGCCGCATGGTCGCCAAAGAGGCCGAATTAGAGGGCGTCTTCCGTGCGGCGCACAGTCGTCTGATCAGCCACGCGGAAGAAATTAGCTTCCTGAAAGGCGCTGATGCAGAGCGTGGCATCTTGAACACTAAGCTGAGCGCACTGATGGGCGCGCAGCGCTGGCACGCACTGCAGCGCATCAAGAAGTCCATGGCAGAAAACATTGGCAAGTTTCAAGGACTTTTGGTGGGCGGCATGTTCGTCCACATCCCTTTTCTCCTTCGCAGCTCCCAAGGTGAGGGCGAGCGTATCAGCACGTTTCGCGCTACGGAAGAGCTCATGCTGAAAGCCGGCCAGTCCTTCGTGGAAATCCTACTTCTGAGCAAGTCGCTCGATGAGTTGGCTGGCCACACGCACCGCATCGGGACGCTCTTCCGGGCACTGGAGCCGCAAAAGGGCAAGGACAGCAAGGATTGGGCCCAGCACCATGTTGCTGGCGAAGCCATTGCCTTCGAAGCCGTCACCGTGTGCGCTCCGGAGCCGAACGCGGAAGAGGCGCGCATCTTGGTGAAGAACCTGAAACTCTCAATTCCTAAAGGGAGCAATCTATTGATCACGGGGCCCAATGGCTCCGGCAAGAGCAGCCTCCTGCGAGTGCTTGCTGGCCTGTGGCCGCCGACGGAGGGCACGGTCACGTGCCCCACCACCGGCGTCTTCTGGCTGCCGCAGCGCCCGTTCCTGGTGAGCGGCACGCTGCGTGACCAAGTGACGTACCCCACGCTTGCGGGCTTCCAGCGACGATTCGACGAGCGCGTCCTCGAATGCCTCCGTGCCGCTGGCCTGGAGAAGCTGGCTGACACGCCAGCTGGTCTAGATCGCGAGCACCCCGAATGGGATGACGTGCTGTCTGGTGGGGAGCGCCAACGCATCGGCTTTGCGCGCATGTTCTATCACAAGCCCACGTACGCCATTCTCGACGAGGCGACGTCTGCCATCAATCAGCAGGGTGAGCAGGCGCTCTACACTCAACTGCAGCAGAGCAGCAGTATCACCTTCGTCAGTGTGGCGCATCGCCTCGAGCTGCGCCGTTTCCACAGCATTGAGTTGAAACTAGCAGGGGACGGGAACGGGGGGTGGGAAACAGTGAAGCTTTGAGTCAAAGCCTTTGACATTAGGAACTGCGCCTGCCGCGCCCGCCACCTCTCCCCGTCCGGCCTCTCCCACGCTCACCTCCCCCGCGTCCTCCTCCGCGCGCGGTCTTACGCTCCTCCAGCTTGCGATGCTTCTGGATTTGGGCGGTGGATTTGAGCTCTTCACGGGCGTGTGCATTGGGCACCCCTCGGCCTCTCCCCCGTCCACGCCTGCCACCACGACCACGCCTGGCTGGTGCGTCCTCGTTCTCCATCTCAACACCTGTGGATGTCACCGACTGCTTCGTCTTCGCCTGCCAGCGCTTGTACAGCCCCGTGCTTGTGGACGGGATCTTACCCGTGATGAGAGAGCCGCTCTCCGTGCGCATACGCTTGTTGCCGCGCCGCGCAGCCGCGTCTGCGTCCCCGCCGTGGAGAGACACGTAGCGCCGCTTCCGTGCATCCCACTGCACCAAGCGCCGCGAGCGCGCTGCCCCGTCCGCATCATCTGCGAGCAGGTCCATCACGCTCTCAGCAAGTGCCCGGCCGGAACCGCCCTCGCGAGCTCCGCCGGCACTGCGCACAGACAGCGCCTTGTCTGTGATGTGGCCCGCCTTTGGAGTGGCGTCCAGGAAGAAGCCGTCATCGCGGAATCGGCCGCTTGCGAGGGGCGCTACAGGAGGCAACGAAGCACCGCGGCTGCCGGCGGGGGCAGCGTTCGATGTGTTGGCTCGCCTATTCATGGCTGCTTGCTCAATGGCCACCTCGTGAGCTGCACGTTTCGCACGCATGACCTCGGTCTTCATGGCGCCAGCAGATGCCTGAGTTGCAGTGACTGGTACGCGCCCTGCAGGTACAGCTCTGACGGGTGCGACGTCCGCCTCGAACACTGTGGCTGACGGCCGGTAGCGCCCCAGCTGAGCAGCCACACGCGCCACCGCCGCCTCGGCTGCGGCCTGCGCATCTGAAGCTGCGCCTTGCAGTGCTAGTGGATGCGGTCCCGGTGGCGGCAGCTCCTTCGCGCGCCGCACCGATTCCAGCGACGCGGGAGGGCGTGTCTTGTAGTATTGCTGCATGGCATTGATGGCTACGCGAGAAAGAGCCTGGATGTCATCGCCATTGCGAGTCAGCGTCCGCACTCGCTCGCAAGCAGCCTCCAGAGCTGCGCCGGGTAACGTGCCCAGCATCGATGGCGGCAGCTGGTCCTCATGCACCTCCGTCGCCGCCACCGCTTGGTCAGTAGCAGCAGCGGGTGCAACACCAAGTTTGCGTCCCAGGAAGAGGTGGACGTCGAGCAGGTAGGCCACCTCCTCTCGAGTCACCAAGCTGATTGCATCCCCCGGTGCACCTGCGCGAGCGACCCGGCCTGCGCGGTGGACGAACAGCTTCGCAGAGGGCGGGAAATCATAGTTGATGACGGCATCGAGGAGCGGGATATCGATGCCGCGAGCAGCGACGTCTGTGACGATCAGCACCGGACACTGCCCGCTCCTGAAGCGCGCCACCTGCTGGGACCGCGCCGCCTGGTCCATGGCGCCATACACGGCACCAGCGGGCAGGCCATCGGCGCGCAGAAGCGCGGCCAGCCACTCCACATGGTGACGCGTGGCTGCGAACACCAGTGCCTTGCCCCCGGGGCACACAGCCTGGCTGTCCCGCAGCAAATGCAGCAGCGCTGCCGCCTTGTCACCTGGCCGGCAGTTGTAAAAGAGCAGTCGGAGGTGCTGTGGCAGCGTTCCGGCGTCATCTAGGCGCACAACTTGGGGGGATCGCAGGCCGGCTGCAGCAAACTCAGCAACCTGGCGCGGCAGTGTGGCGCTGAAGAGCAGCGTCTGTCTTGACTCGCCCAGGCGCTTGAAGATGTCTCGAATCTGGTCGAGGAAGCCCATTTCGAAGAGGCGGTCCGCCTCGTCGAGGACGGCCACCTGCACGGTGCGCAGCGACAGACCTTCCACTTCCGCAAGGTGGTGCAGCAGCCGCCCCGGCGTGGCCACCAACACATCCGGCGCGTCTGCCAGCGCCTGGAACTGCTCCTCCAGGGAGTCGCCGCCGACGAGGGCGCACGCGCGGAGGTCGGTGAAGTGAGCAAAGTCGGTGATGACGTGCAGCGTCTGCAGCGCCAGCTCGCGCGTCGGAGACAGCACCACGCCGCGCGCGCCAGCGACAATACTGTGCGCACGGAGACGGTGCAGCATTGGCAACACAAAGGCGGCGGTCTTGCCGCTTCCAGTGCGCGCCATGGCAACCACGTCATGGCCTGGACCCGGCGGCCAGGTGGACAGCGGTTAGTGCCTGCGCTGTGACACCTATGACACGGTGAACGCACCCGCGAGGATGAGCGGGATCGTCTTGCGCTGCACGGGCGTCGGCAGGCGGTAGCCTTTGCGGCGCAGAGCGGCGAAAAGTGGCTGGTGCAGCCCCATGCTCTCTGCGTTCCGAGCGCCCTCGTCAGACGATGCTGCGACTGGGACACACCGCGCACAGACAACGCACCGAAGCCGCCAGCTTTGGCTTTCTTGGAGCCCTTGCGGGTTCTGCGCGTGCACGCACGCACGAGTCAGAGATGCCGTCATCACTGGGAGCCTATGTTCGCACCCGTCGCCAGGCACGTCGTAGCCGCCGTCATCGAGCGCATCCGCGTCGCCGCCCGGGAACGCGGGCGGGAAGTCATCCAAGTCCAACGCGGGTGCGCGTGAGAGCCCCATCCTGATAAAGAAATCTGCGGAGGCAGAAGAAAAGTGAGGAGTGGCGGACGAGCGTGAAGACAACGGGTGTCGGAGCAAACTCGCGGTTTATCTTGAGCCGCGCGCACTCTGTCTGCCTGTGCTGTGGCAAGAAGCCGGTACCTGTTGCAGTGACAGGTAGCCGCCGTCCGAAGCACAATGGATGTCAGCGTCCTCTCGCGCGTGGACAGTTTGTCTCCGCTTCTTTTCTCGCGCATCCAGTCGGGCCTTGCAGCTGAAAAGCAGAGAGACGACAGCCCGCGGGTGGTCTCGCCGACTGCTGATCCGGCGACTCCAGACACGCGTGACGAGAGCAAGCGGGACCGAACACGCTCATATGCCACTCATATGGAGTGTGCGCTGCGTAATTTCGGCAAAGGCGCTGCTCTAGGCGTCGGAGGAAGGACCGCGTTCGCACTCCTTGGGACTCTCATGCGGAGTGGCCGCCACGAGCGTCCGATGCGGGCCGCGTTCGTGTCTAAGGAGCATGCGCAGTGGGCTGCATTCCTGGGCTCTTTTCTAGCGCTACACAACACCATGCTTCGATGTCATCCGCCGGCCATCCCCAGGGACTTCCGCTACCGCCAAATGATGGCTGGGACGCTCGCTGGCTTCTCGCTGAGACTGGCTCCCTCGTATGCGCGGCCATACCTGGCGCTGCTGCTGTCGGTCCGCGCGATGGAGGTGGCGGGACGCTCAGCAGCACAGAAGGGCATCATGCCTGAGGTCCTGGCAACCAACGCAGACATCAAGCTCATGATGGCGTGCTCCGCAGTGGTGATGACGGCGTGGATTTTCGAGCCCCAGCTGCTAGAGCCGGCCTACCTGCGCTTCCTCAATAAGCAGTCCGGCAAAGACACTCGTCTCCTCAGAGCAATTGCAGCTTCCTTTGACGGCGATCTGCATAGCCGCCCCGGCGTACTGCCGGCGTTGAATGCTCTCCGAGCTGAGTCGAGTTTGCCGCCACTAGATCTGGCGCCGAGCTGTGGCAACCTGCATTGCAATGTCCTGCATCTGCCAGTGCAAAACTGCACCGAGCACCTGGGCTTCTACTTTGCGTCCGGCTGGCTACGTGCCGCGACATTATACGCACCGGTGCACCTGCTGCCGTTGGTGCTTCTGCGTCCCTCTGCGCTCATCTCGAAACCCATTGGCGTCACAACACAGGCGGCGCTAAAGATTACCAGGAGCGCGCTCTTCCTGTCGAGTTACTGCACCACCGGCTTCGCCGTCTTATGCTTCTGCGCGCGGGCAGCAGAGAAGGCTGGCACAAAGCCGAAGAGATGGCACGCGACTGCACTGTCAAGTGTCTGCGGGCTTGCGCTGTATTTCGAGAAGCCAGGTCGCCGACTCGAGCTGGCACTGTACACTCTTTTGCAGGCCATGCGATGCTGGCCCCACCCGCAGGCCAAGGAGGCCATGCGCAAGCACTTGTCGGTGCCGGCGTTTGCCATCGCGGCGGGCATTGTGTCGCACCACTACGCAAGACATCCAGCGTCTCTAAGACCAAGCTACCGATCCATCCTGGGCCGCTTCCTGGATGCGACTGGTGGCGACAACCACAGGCGCCTGTTGTCATAGATATAGATCCTAGATTATGGGCGCTGACCAACTCTGAGAGAGCACAAGAGATTATTTGTTATCTATGGGCGCTTCGGGGGAAGAGAGTCAGGTGTTGTAGTAGCCCCCTTCCTCTTCTTGGCTCCTCTAGAGGCAGCGTGCGCTGCTCTCAGCACGTCCAGCTCCTCAGGTGTGCCATTCAGCGGCAGAACCTTCTGCGAGTCAAGTGTCTGTCCCCCAAGCAGCTCCTCCACGGCATCCGGCACCTGCTTCAGCGCCCGCTCAGCCACCACCACGCCGCTAGGTCGCAGCGCCACAAAGCGGTGTCGTCCGTTCATCGGTAGCGCAGAGACGGGGCACACGAAGCGCACACTATCGCTCTCCTTGAAGTCTGCTGCATCAGCCATGGACGGCGCTGTCCGCATGCTCTGCGCGGATGAATGCGTCAACTGCAGCGCCGTCAAATCTTTCAGCGAATCGATGTGCGATGCGAGTGGTGGCATGGGCTGCTCGTCCAGCAGGCGGTGCTTCAGCGCAACCAGAACAGCCTCGCGGTCATACAGGTACCCCAGTGGACAAGCGACCACATCGCGTGTCCCATCCTCTCCACCCAGAGGCTGCCGCGTCAATCTGCAGCACGTCCACAAAGCAAGGTTCTCCTCCCGCGCGTCCATCTGCAGAAAGGTGGTGCTGCCCGTCAGACCACACGCATGGGTGACGCGCTCGCGAGGAAAACGCACCTGGCCCGTCTTCTGAGTCTTGTACATTTCCAGGTAAGACGAGCGCGACTCAGCCCCGGTCGCGCCGCCGTCGCCACCTCCTGCTCGGAGCGAGCCGACAAGCTAACGTGCGACCAGGTTAGTGCGTGCCTGCCGAGCGTTATGGGCACGCACGAGGCGCACCTGCAGAGTGTCCCCGCGTCGAACGCGAGAAGCAACCGCGCAGTTGTCAGCCAAGACGCGTCCCTGGTGCCAAAGAGTCTGCACAGCACCAGAAGTGAGTTGTTTCTCTCTGCCCAACGTTCGTCAAACAGCGCGACGCACCAAGGAGGACTGAGTGCTCTTGGGCATGTGTGGCATGACCAGATGCACGACGTCCGCGGCTGTTGCTGTCACGGGCAACTCGACAAACGTCAAGCCCGTGCCTGGTGTCTGCACGTACACGCTGCTGGTTGCTTCCTCCATGGATGCAGCAGCGTGTGTACACAGAACTACCGTTCGCCGCCGGGGAAAGTGCGTTGGCGACCGGTTGTTCGTGTTCCTCCGGGGGTAACTTCAGCCCCAGTTCCACGGATGGACAACCGCACTCGCTTGGCGATTGCCATGATTCCGAAACAACAGTTGGAGACGTGAGCAAGTCAGCCTTTCTTTATCCATGGACTCCTGGCCGACCTTCTTCGAAGTTGCTGCTGCAGATTCCCTCACTCCGAGTCTCAAGGCGGCGCTTGCATACTCGCTATCAGTGCGTGTACCGTGCTGCGAGAAGACAGCACATGCCTCGCCTTCTGCTGTTTTCGCGCCTTGCTGCGCGGGAGAGTGACTCAGACTGACTTTCCTTGTAGGTGTTTGCCCAACGCCACACGGGGCTGCACAGACTGCTTGCCCACGAAGACGAGCTCTTCGCGCTGCTGACAGCCGTTGTGGTGCGTGTGCACGACAAGGCAGCGAGGGCCTTTGTATGAGAGCCACTTCTGACTGTGCGTCTTGCAGGAGTACCAAAGCTTGGCTTCAGGAGACGCGTCGCTGGCCGAGTCTTTGTATGGTGCGTAGTAAAATGCACATGGGCATGGAATTGTCGTCACTGAGGGCCTTCATGCAGGCCTCCACCGGACATCCATGGATGGCAAACAGCTGTCGCAACCGCAGCGCTTGCTGTCGCTGCTTGTCCTCGTCGGTTTGCCTTACTTGCGTGCAAAAGCGGAGAGTGCATACCTGGCGCGGAATGGAGGCGATGCGGCACGGCTTGGCCTCGTTGACACTGACGAGGTGGATGCTCCGCAGCTTCCGGGCAGACAGGTGAGCGTCAATGCTGGCTCACGCACCGTGTGTGGATGTAGAATGATGCTCACACCCACTGCTTTGTTGCCGCAGGCGGTGGGCTCAACGACACAGATGTCGAGGCTGTCGGCACACTTGCCATCTGCACGCATAGAGCGCCTGCTCGTGACGGCGTTCCCCTACTTACACTGGGCCTCGGAAATGTCATCCTTTGTCATGGGGTGCGTCGCTTGCATTCATTGTCGCTCGTGTTGCTGATATTCAGTTATGCCATCCTCCACTGCAAGGCTCTCTTACGTGTTCGGCGCCTCACGCTCCCACTCTCTGATGCTGTCCCTGCTCCGGCTGCGCATGGTGCGCACGGGACAGGACCATGTCACTGCCTTCACGACACGGACATCGGCAAGACGAGCAGCCGCAGTGCGAATGGCACGCAGCAGGCATTTGGGCGCGGCACGCGCCCTGCTTCTGCGCACTTGGTTCGCAGCAGTCGATGGAACACGACCCGCTCTCTTGGCCGCTGTCCTGGGCTTTAAGCTGGCGGAGTGGTGGTTCGGTACTGCGGAGGCAGCCCTGCAGCAGGAGGCCAGGCTGCCGGTACCGCCGCCACCACCGCGGCTGCCTCTCGCGCCGAATGGCCTGCCGCTTCCGCCGGATACGCGCCAGTGTCCTGTGTGTCTTCGACAACGCGTGAATCCGGCAGTTGCTGCGCCCTCGGGTATTGTGTTTTGCTATCCGTGCATCCGCGACGCTGTGGACCGCGCCGGGCGCTGTCCTGTCACGGGAGTGAAGGTTCAAGCTTCCCAGATTAGAAGACTCTATGTCCAGTGACGAATTGAAGCAACTGCAATGAATTCCAGGCTGGCATAGGCTTTGCCGCAGTATGCTAGCATTGCTTTAGCATTCCCTCCGCCAGCCGCTCCACCAGCATTCTAGCATGAGCATCAGCATTCTGTCCGTATGCTGCCGCCGTTCACACTGTGTGTGGGGGGCTGGCAGCCGCAGTGCTCTCGTGGCAACGTGGGTGTGCACCAGTGCAAAGCGTGCGGAAGCCTCTTCCATGACAGCTGCGCATGCCTGCGTGGCCAGGAGTGTGATAACGGCGACCTTTGTTGCGTGGGTCGCTTCGACACTTGAAAAT
>Ga0164297_10004202_pt1 | contig 13031 bp, 10 predicted proteins | sample GEODES058metaG_FD_113539 | JGI IMG/M metagenome (GOLD analysis project Ga0164297, IMG submission 113539) | Dystrophic lake water microbial communities from Trout Bog Lake, Wisconsin, USA - GEODES058 metaG | ecosystem: Environmental > Aquatic > Freshwater > Lake | place: USA: Trout Bog Lake... | reverse complement strand
CTGGCAATGAAATGATTAAAGAGCGGGTGACCATCCCAAGGAGTCGACTTGAACTCGGGGTGAAACTGCACGCCCATGTACCAGGGGTGCACGCTTTGGGGGAGCTCAATAATTTCAGTCAAGTGCTCACTTTGGGTGATGGCGGAAATCACCAAACCCGCTTTTTGCAATTGCTCTAAATAGTTCACATTCGCCTCAAAGCGGTGGCGATGACGCTCAGTCACTACGCTGCCGTAGATTTGATAAGCCAAGGTGTTGGGGCTGACATCCGAGGATTGGGCTCCCAAGCGCATGGTGCCACCCAAATCCGAGTTGGCATCGCGCTTTTTGATACTGCCGTCAGCGTCCTTCCACTCATTGATCAAGGCGATCACAGGGTGAGGGCTGTCGGGCTCGAATTCAGTGCTGTTGGCATTGTCCAAATGGGCCACGTGGCGGGCAAACTCAATGGTGGCCACTTGCATCCCGAGGCAAATGCCAAGGTAGGGAATGTGGTGAACTCGGGCAAACTGGGCTGCTGAGATCTTGCCCTCAATGCCGCGTTTGCCAAACCCGCCGGGGACCAATACCCCATCCACACTGGCCAACTGACCAATGTTCTCAGGTGTCAGTGTCTCGGAGTCAATGTATTGAATTTTGATACGAGAGCGGTTCTTCATGCCCGCATGACGCAGTGCTTCATTCAATGATTTATAGCTGTCAGAGAGGTCCACGTACTTGCCCACCATGGCGATGGTGAGTTCGTTTTTGGGATCCTCAACTTCGCTCACCAATTGGTCCCACCTTGAGAGGTTGGCAGCAGGCGTGTGCAAGTCCAATTTCTTACAAATGAGGTCATCCAGGCCTTGCTCGTGCAGCATCCGTGGAACCTTATAGATCACATTCACATCCCACATCGAGATCACACCCGATTCGGCAACATTGGAGAAGAGCGAAATCTTGCTGCGCTCCTCCTCAGGAATGGGGCGATCAGCCCGGCAAATAAGGGCATCGGCTTGAATACCGATTTCTCTGAGTTTTTGGGCCGTGTGTTGGGTGGGCTTTGTTTTGAGCTCCCCCGCCGCGGCAATCCAAGGCACGTAGCTCAGGTGAACAAAGGCCGCGTTTTGAGGCCCCATTTTGAGGCTCATTTGTCGCACTGCTTCTAGGAAAGGTAAGGACTCGATGTCACCCACCGTGCCACCGATCTCGACAATGGCCACATCCACAGCGCTCTCACTCCCCACGCCAGCACCACGTTTAATGAAGTCCTGGATTTCATTGGTGATGTGAGGAATCACCTGGACTGTTTTGCCCAAGTAAACACCGCGACGCTCTTTTTCAAGGACGCTTTGGTAGATTTGACCTGTGGTGAAATTGTTGGCCCGGCGCATGCGAGTCGTGATGAATCGCTCGTAATGGCCCAAATCCAAATCCGTTTCAGCACCGTCATCGGTGACAAAGACCTCACCGTGCTGAAAGGGTGACATGGTGCCCGGATCGACGTTGATGTACGGATCGAGCTTAATGAGGGTGACTTTCAAGCCGCGAGACTCTAGGATCGCAGCAAGGGAGGCTGAGGCGATTCCCTTACCCAGGGAGGACACCACACCGCCAGTGACGAAGACAAATTTAGTCATGCCAATCGGGGACGAGTGCCCAAGGAGGTGGTAAAGTGAGATTATAGGGCTTGTTTGAAGTCAAGAGATGAGGTTGGAGTGGGCATGAAGTCGATTCGGGGTAAAAAAATTATTTTGGGTTTGAGTGGGGGCATCGCTTGCTATAAGGCTGCAGAGTTGTGTCGCTTATTGATCAAAGCGGGTGCTCAGGTTCAGGTGGTGATGACAGAGGCTGCAACCCATTTCATCACCCCAGTCACTTTGCAAGCGCTCTCCAATCAAACGGTGTACACCTCACAATGGGACGCCCGAGAGCCCAATAATATGGCGCACATCAATTTGACGCGCCAAGCCGACTTGGTGGTGGTGGCCCCTGCGAGCGCCGATTTCATGGCCAAATTGCTTCATGGCCAAGCCGATGACCTATTGAGCCTGATGTGCTTGGCCCGTCCGATTGAGACTTGCCCCTTGGTGTTGGCGCCAGCGATGAACCGAGAGATGTGGCAGCATCCCGCCACAGTGCGAAATGTGACCCAGTTACGAGACGATGGTGCTTGGGTCTTGGGAGTGGGGGCGGGTGAGCAGGCCTGTGGTGAGAGTGGCGATGGGCGAATGCTCGAGCCCTTTGACATTGTGCAGGAGTTGGCCCGAGTCCTCACGCCTCAAACCCTTTTGGGCCGGCGAATACTGGTGAGCGCTGGCCCCACGTTTGAGGCTTTGGATCCCGTAAGAGGGATCACCAACCGCTCCAGTGGCAAGATGGGCTATGCCTTGGCCCGAGCAGCATGGCTCATGGGCGCTCAGGTTACTTTGGTGAGTGGCCCTGTGGCGTTGGATTGTCCAAGAGGGGTGGATCGCATCATGGTGGAGACGGCGCTTCAGATGCAAGACGCCGTTTTGAGTTGTGCTGAGCAAAGCGATGTCTTCATCTCCACTGCTGCAGTGGCCGATTGGCGTGTCAAGCACTTGGAGCCCCACAAAATCAAAAAAACCAAAGAGTCACCTACTCCTCACTTTGAATTGATTCAAAACCCGGATATTTTGGCTGGCGTGGCCCAGGGTGTTCGAGCCCAAGCAAAAGCGCTTTATTGTGTGGGTTTTGCCGCAGAGACCCAAGATTTGACCAAGTACGCCCAGGAAAAACGTGTCTCCAAAGGGGTGCCTTTGATGGTGGGTAATTTAGGGCCTGCCACCTTTGGCTTGGATGACAACGAATTGCTCTTGGTCGATGAGAATGGGGTCAGCACTCTTCCACGAGCGAGCAAAGATGAGTTGGCGCTGGCCTTGATGGCCAACATTGCCGAACGCTTGAGTTCATTTTTAAGAATCAAATCAGCCTAGACTACTCAGAGGATGAAGACATGAACCTAGAGCTCAAAATTTTAGACGAGCGAATGAAAGACCACTTGCCCCAGTATGCAACTCCTGGGAGTGCTGGGCTAGACTTGCGAGCATGCTTGGATGCGCCCATCACCTTGGGGCCCAATGAGTGGCAATTGGTCTCCACTGGGATCGCGGTTCATGTGGCAGACCCAGCCTATGCGGCCATGATATTGCCCCGCTCAGGACTTGGTCATAAGCACGGTATCGTTTTAGGCAATTTGGTGGGTCTCATTGACAGTGACTACCAAGGCGCGCTGATGGTGAGTGCTTGGAATCGTTCCGGGGTGCCTTATGTACTCAATCCCATGGAGCGTTTGGCTCAATTGGTGATTGTGCCGGTGGTGCAGGCGAGTTTTCAGGTGGTGCAGGAGTTCTCGGGTGCTAGCCAACGGGGCGAAGGTGGTTACGGCTCTACCGGCAAAGCTTGATCAATGAGGGGTCCGTGGACTCGGGCCTGTCGGCTTGAGTTCCAGGAGCGTATTCAGTGTAGCCTTCCGTTGTGCGCAGGGTCAGTGGGGGTTGGGTTTTTCCCACCTCCTTCACGATCCTCCCCATCCTCTACACCCTCAATGTCCTCATCTTCGAAGTCAAAGATCGCATCCAGGCTTGCCAACGCAGGATTGATTTGGGCTAAATCAATGCTCTCATTTTGAGGGTGCTCATGGCCTTCAGATGGCTGAGAGTGGTTATGAATTTGTCCTTGGTTTTTCCCAAGCTCGGGTGAGTAAAAGAATCCCACCCCCATGCTTGAGGCTTTGAGCTCGGCGTCATTTGCCTCTCGCACACCCAGCACCACCAAATGGAGCCTCAGTGCAATACCAGCCAAAGGATGATTGCCGTCGAGCACCACATGCTCGGGGTAGATTTCAGTGATCGTATAAAGATGCCCCTCAGGCACTTTGGCCAAGCCATTTTTAGGTAAAGCACTGGCCTCCAAGCATTGACCCTCTTCGATTTCAGCCGGAAAGAGTTCTCGTGACTCCAAAAAGACCAAGTGCTCATCATAGTCGCCAAAGGCATCCTCAGGCTCCAGGTGCAAATCCAAGCTGGCGCCAGGCGCCAATCCGATCAAGGCTTCTTCAATTTTGGCCAGCAAGTCATGCCCACCGATGAAAAATTCCACCCCTTCTTGAAGTTCATCAAGCAGGGTGCCCAAAGTGTCTTTAAGCGTCCAGGTCAATTCGACCACGCAGGGTATAGTGATGTTCATGGTGAGGATTGTCGCATTTCAAATCCGTCTCGCTTATTGTTTCTCCTTTTTTAACCATTTTTAAGTATGCCCATGACCTCAATTGATCAACCCTGCGCCCTTTTGGGAGGTCTCACACCTGAGTACTTTATGCGCCACTTTTGGCAAAAAAAGCCTTTGCTCATTCGAGCCGCGATCCCAGGCTTTAAGGCCCCCATTTCGCGCTCTGAGCTTTTTGCCTTGGCCCAACGCGATGAGGTGGAGTCGCGTTTGGTGGTGAAATCCGGGCCCCAACATCGGGCCAGCAGTTGGAGCTTGAGGAGGGGGCCGTTTGAGCGACGTGCGCTTCCAGCGCTTACCCAAAAGGATTGGACTTTATTGGTGCAAGGTGTGAATTTGTACGACTCGCGCGCCCATGATCTCTTGGAGATGTTTCGCTTCATTCCGCGCGTGAGGCTTGATGACTTGATGATCTCCTATGCCAGTGAGGGAGGAGGCGTGGGTCCTCATTTGGACAGTTACGATGTGTTTCTTTTGCAAGCCCATGGCCAGCGTCGCTGGCGCATCCATCAAGCCCCCGATCCTCAGTTTGTAGAAGGTGCAGCGCTTAAAATTTTGTCTCGCTTTGAGCACGCTGAGGAGTGGGTGCTCGAACCTGGCGATATGCTCTACCTCCCTCCAAGCTATGCCCATGAGGGCGTCGCCGTGGGGGAGTGCATGACCTACTCCATTGGTTTTAAGGCTCCTCGTGGACCCGACTTGGCGCGCCAGGTGATGGCATGGATGGCCGATGCAAGTGATGAGGACGAATCAAGTCTTCAACCCACCCAACTCTACAAAGACCGAACCCAAGCCGCCACGTTAAATCCGGGTGAGATTCCCTTGGCTTTACAAAACTTTGCCTATGAAAACTACCAACGTTTGGCGCTCAATGAATCGGAATTTAAGCGTGCCTTGGGAGAGACGCTGACCGAGCCTAAACCTCAGGTGTGGTTTGAGTCCAGTTGCGACATGGACGACGCTTTGTGCATGAAGCGCTTAAAGCATTGGGCCACCCATCAAGGAGCGGAGCGTCTCAGACTTGATCGTCAAACTCAGATGCTCTTTGACTCCAAGACGGTATTTATCAATGCTGAGAGTGTTGGGGCGAGTGGCATAGAAGCCAAGATTTTGCGCGCCTTGGCCAATGATCGTGAGCTATCAGCCCAAGCCCTGGCCCCTCTACTGAAGCGCCCCTCACTAGCCTCTGGCCATGAGGCCAAGCGTTTGGCCGCCAAGAGAAGTTCCACTCGCTTGGAGGCGTTGCTGGGTCTATTTGTGCAGTGGTTACAGTCGGGGTGGATGCACTGGCAGGAGTGAAGGCGGGAGGATGATTTTTAAGAGAATCACTTTAATTTGACAACTCAAAAGGCCTGTGCTTAAGCTCCAAGAGGTTCCAAGAGCCAGGCTCTTTTGTCAATTGTGGGTGGGTTCGTTGTGATCGTTACTGATTTACCCTATAATAGATGGCTGAGTTGAAGGAGCTTTAAAAAAAACCAACAGCTCAGTCACATCCTAATTTGTGGCAATTTCCGGAAATTGTTAACCCTACCTTACCCTCAAAGGACAACTGACATGACAAAGACACTTCTTTTGGCAACTCTTTTAGCTGCTGCCTTGGTTGCATGTGGTAAAAAAGAAGCACCAGCTCCTGAAGCTGCACCCGCTCCTGCTGCTGCACCTGCTGCTGATGCTGCCGCTCCTGCTGCTGCACCTGCTGCTGACGCCGCCGCTCCTGCTGCTGCTCCTGCTGCAGAAGAGAAGAAGTAATCACTTCTTGACGAATAAGGCCACCTTCGGGTGGCTTTTTTTTTGGGGCAAAATTGTTTCTAGCGCCGTTTTGGGCCTTTGATGTTGGGGCCCATGGTTTGATCGCCGTGTTTAAATTATGGATAGCCTCACAGAGATCAATGCGCAAGGGGCAGTCTTCGGCGTCAAACCACCCACCACTCAGTCCCATGGTCTTGGTGGGCGATGATCACTTCATCAGCCGCACAATTAAGGACCGCTGCAAAAGCTTGGCCGACCAATTCGGGCGTATTATTTTTTTCACTCAAATGTGCAGCGACCACTGTTTTGAGTTGATCGTGCATCACGTTTTTGAGAAGCTCTGCTGAGGCTTGGTTAGATAAATGTCCCAAAGGGCCGGAGATGCGGGACTTTAGAAATGAGGGATATTTGGAGAGCCTGAGGAGGTCTTGGTCGTGGTTGGCCTCCAAAATCAATGCTTGGCAGTGTTGGAGACTCTTTAAGACATGCGCACTTGCATGTCCCAAGTCCGTCACCAAGCCAAGCTTCACATTGCCATCACTCAGACACACCTGCAAGGGCTCGCGCGCATCATGGGGAACCGTGAAGGGGGTGATTTGCAACTCGCCCACTTCAATAGTTTCGCCGTCTCTTGCACAACACAGTTGCTCACTGCCCAAACCCCACTCCAGTGTTTGACTGGCCAATTGCGTGCCCTGGCTGCACCAAATGGGTTTACCGGTCCGAAGACCAAATTGGCGAGCATGTCCCACATGGTCGGAGTGTTCGTGGGTAATAAAGAGCGCATCCAAGTCACTGAGCTCTAAATCGATGCGTTCGAGTCTAGAGCTCAACTCCGTCATCGACAAGCCGCAGTCAATCAAAATCTGCGTGCTCGATTGACCTGATTGCGCTTGTATCAAAGTGGCATTGCCCGCACTGCCACTGCCTAAATTTTTAAATCGCAACACCTCGTGAGGCCTACATCACTTTAATTCGTCCATCAAGAGCTGCGCAATTTTTTGGCTGGCGTTGGAGTGGTCATCCTCACCCGCTGCATTCAAGACCGAGATGCTGGACTCATGATCATTCACTGTGGCGAGTTTCAAGCGATAGCGTTGTGGACCCTCGGGCGTGGAGCTCGAACCCCATAAGCGGCTAAAAAATCCAGGCTCTTTGCCATCGGGTGCTCGCTCGACAAAGCGCACGTAATAAATACCCAATTTACGGTCTCTGTCTTCAACAGTAAAGCCCGAACGGTCCAATGCCACGCCCACTCGGCGCCAAGCGGTGTCAAAGCTCTCTTGATAAGTAATCACAGTGCTCGTGGATGAGCTCACTAAGCTCGAGCGCTTGGCCGCATTGGCTTGTGACTTGGCCAACAATTCCTGAGCTTGGGCTTCGGGGGCTCCCAGTGCAATCATCAAGCGGCGTAAAAACTCGTTTTCTGCCTCAGGATCACTGGGGCGTGATCGCCAAGCGGTTCCAGGCACCAGTGCGTTGAGTTGAACTTCCTCAATGGAGCGGTGTGCAATGGAGACTTCAACCTCATTGTCTTTGGACTCAATGCGGGTGATGAATTTGTCTCGAATCCCAGAGCTCGTGGCACTTGAGAGATACTTGTTGAGTGTTCGACTGATGAAGTCTTGGGGAAGATCTTTTTTATTGTCTAGCCAGCCCGTTTCAATAAACCCAATTTGACTGTCCTCGCTTTGCAAGGTGTATCCATTGTCGAGCCAAAATTGTTTGATCAAAGGCCACAGGCTGCTGGCCGAGCGCTTGATCACCAGCCAATGCTCTGCACCGAGATGCTCAATTCGAATATCGGCGAGTTGAGAAGGAGCAATGTCATTTTTACTGGGCACAATTTGATTCAATTCATTGGCACTGACACTGTCGCCAGGAATCAAGTAACGCGTCTCGCGGTTCAATTGACTCAAATCAGGTGGCACATCCAGTGTGATGGGGCGCTTGGTGACTTGCGCTTTGTAATTGACTTTGTTGCTGTCAAAAAGACTGCAAGAGCTCAACAGCCCCAAAGTGGCGAGCAAGAGAACAACTCGTTTGTTCTGTGTCATGGGGAAGCGGTTCATGTTGGGGAGGGGTTCCGAGTTAGGGCTCATCGTTGGAGGATGGTGTTTGAGCGTGGATGAGGGGGATGAAATAAGCGGTGTGCTTTGGTTTGAGAGGGTAAGTGTGAAGGACAGATCGAGCTTTAAAGTAGGCCACTGGCCTTGAGTGCTGCTTCCAAGGTGGCCTCGAATTGAGGAGCCAAAGGTGTCATGGGTAAACGCAAAGTGGGCCCGCAAAGGCCCATTTTGGCCATGGCCCACTTGACCGGAATTGGGTTGGCCTCAAGAAAGAGATTTTTATGGATGGGGAGAAGCTTGAATTGAATATCCATGGCCGCTTTAACATCACCATTCATGGCACTCACACACAACTCATGCATCAAGCGAGGCGCAATGTTGGCACTCACACTCACGTTGCCTTGTCCGCCGCACAACATCAATGCCACGGCAGTCGGGTCATCCCCAGAATAGACCGCAAAGTGCTCTGGCGTCTCGCGAATTAACCACTGAGCCCGTTCAATGTTGCCGGTGGCTTCTTTGATACCCACGATCCCCGGTACTTCACTTAAGCGCATTACCGTGTCGTGCTGCAAGTCGGCAACACTTCGACCGGGAACGTTATAGAGCACCATGGGCAAGTCCACCGCTTGGGCAATGGCTTTGAAATGTTGATACTGCCCCTCTTGGGTGGGCTTGTTGTAGTAGGGGACCACTTGCAATTGGCAGTGAGCCCCGACTTGAGCGGCAAATTTGGCCAGGTCAATCGCCTCACTGGTGGAGTTGGCCCCGCATCCCGCCATGATGGGTACTCGGTTGTTGGATTGCTCAACAGCCACTCGGATGATCTCCCGGTGCTCGTTCACGTTGACCGTGGGGGACTCACCCGTGGTGCCAACCACGCCGATGCAATCGGTGCCTTGCTCAATGTGCCAATCGATGAGTTTACGCAAGGTTGGGTAGTCCACCTCGCCATCAAGGTTCATGGGGGTGACCAATGCCACGATACTGCCAGTGATAGGTGCCATGGTAATTTCAAAGTAACGTTAAGGGTGAAATGCCGCTTGCCAAGGTGTCATTCTAACGACCTCAGGGGACTGGCTGCTCGAGGTTGGCCGGGCACGGGTTTTTGTGCCACCACGCGTTGCAGCATTCGAGGAGGATCACGCTCCAAGCCCTCCTCAAAGGCGATGATATGAAAATCCCCAAAGACACTCAGAAGTTCACCCGGTTGGAGTAAAAAATCTGGGTTTTTAGGTCTTCCAAAAGCTTCGTGCCCAAGGCAAAAAGTCTCATAAATCACGAGCGAATTGGGCTTGAGCACGGCCTTTAAGTGAGGCCAAAGCGCTCTCCATAGGTAGTGGGTGACCAAGACTGCATCCATGCTCTCGGGTTCAAAGGGCCAAGCACCGACTTCCAAATCCGCCACAATGACATCGTACCCTTGGGCTTTCAAGGCGGCCAGGGCCTCAGGGTCCTTGTCCACTCCCAAGGGGTTGCCCCCCCGCTCTTTGAGCCACCTCATATGTCGCCCCGAGCCACACGCCACATCAAGCACTCGGGCGCCTGGCGCGAGCAAGTGGCTAAAACGTTCAACCCATGCACTGGGGGCGAGTTGAGCATGACGGGCCAAGACTTCGGGGGAGGGAGGTGCGGAGTGAGGAGTGGTCATTCAATCACGCCAAAGAAGCAAAAAAAAGAGATTTTTAACTTGTCAATCATCATCCTATTATGGCGTAGCATGAACAAAATGCGGTATTAAATCTGGGCAATTTCGCAAGTCTTAGAATAATTGGTTTTCCTCTTGGACTGTGAATTCATACAGACCTTCTTAATTCTTGTCTACAATCGAGCGCATGGCAACCAAGCAAAACCCAGAATATTCAGAAAGTTCCATCCGTGTTCTCAAAGGACTGGAGCCCGTTAAACAACGCCCCGGGATGTACACCCGAACGGACAACCCCTTGCACATCATTCAAGAGGTGCTGGACAACTCGGCCGATGAGGCGCTGGCCGGGCATGGAAAAAAAATCAAAGTCACTCTTCATGCCGACTCCTCCGTGAGCGTTCAAGATGACGGGCGAGGTATTCCTTTTGGGATTCATCCCGATGAGGGTGCCCCTGTCATTGAGTTGGTTTTTACCCGTTTACATGCAGGCGGTAAATTCGACAAAGGCTCGGGTGGCGCCTACAGTTTCTCAGGTGGCCTTCACGGTGTGGGTGTGAGCGTCACCAACGCTTTGTCCTCTCGCATGGAGGTCACCTCGCACCGAGAGGGCAAAGTGGCCCACTTGGTGTTTCAAGCCGGTGAGGTGGTCACCCCCTTGAAGCTCAAAGTGGCCACCAAAGACGATCCGAAGTCGGGCACCTTGGTGCGGGTGTGGCCTGATGCCAAATACTTTGAGAGTGCTCACTTGCCTTTGCAAGATTTGACCCACTTGCTGCGCTCCAAGGCGGTGTTGATGCCAGGTGTCAGTGTCACCTTGGTCCATGAAAAGACCAAAGAGGAGCAAACCTGGCTTTATAAAGCGGGTTTACGGGACTATTTGATGCAAACGCTGGTGACGGACCCCGTCATTCCCCTCTTTGAAGGGGAGGGCTTTGCTGATAGCGCGCATGAAAGTTTTGCTGAAGGCGAGGGGGCCACATGGTGTGTGGCTTTTACGGAGGATGGCCAAGCCGTCAGGGAGAGTTACGTGAACCTCATCCCCACAAGCGCTGGGGGAACCCATGAGAGTGGGCTCAGAGAGGGTTTATTTCAAGCGGTGAAAAATTTCATTGACCTGCACGCCCTCCTCCCCAAGGGGGTAAAGTTATTGCCAGAAGATGTGTTTGCGCGCGCCAACTATGTGCTCAGCGCCAAGGTGCTTGACCCCCAGTTTCAAGGCCAGATCAAGGAGCGACTGAATTCCCGAGATGCTGTTCGCTTGGTCTCCTCCTTTGTGAGGCCCACTCTGGAGTTGTGGCTCAATGAACACGTTGAGTACGGAAAAAAATTGGCCGATTTGGCCATCAAGGCCGCCCAATCAAGACAGCGTGCTGGGCAAAAAGTCGAAAAACGAAAAGGCTCAGGTGTTGCCGTTCTTCCGGGCAAACTCACCGATTGCGAGAGCAAAGATTTGGCTCACAATGAGGTCTTCTTGGTCGAGGGTGACTCTGCGGGCGGGTCCGCCAAAATGGGCCGAGACAAAGAAAGCCAGGCCATCTTGCCCTTGCGTGGCAAGGTGCTCAACACCTGGGAGGTCGAGCGCGATCGCCTATTTGCCAACAATGAAATTCATGACATTGCGGTGGCCATTGGTGTAGATCCGCATGGGCCCAACGACACCCCGGATTTGAGTGGTCTTCGCTACGGCAAGGTTTGTATTTTGAGTGATGCTGATGTGGACGGCTCACACATCCAAGTGCTTTTATTGACCCTCTTTTTTAGGCATTTCCCCAAACTCATCGAGGCTGGACATGTCTACATTGCTCGTCCCCCCCTCTTTCGAGTGGATGCGCCGGCCCGGGGTAAGAAGCCCGCCACCAAGATTTATACCTTGGACGAGAGCGAGCTCACCACGGTGTTGGATAAGCTCAGAAAAGACGGCGTCAAAGAGGGTGCTTGGTCCGTGAGTCGCTTCAAGGGCCTAGGTGAGATGAACGCGGAGCAATTGTGGGAGACCACCTTGAACCCGGATACGCGCCGCCTTTTGCAGGTGCAACTGGGCAATTTGGATTTTTTGGCAACACAGTTTTTAATGTCTCAACTCATGGGCAAAGGTGAAGCGCAGGCCAGGCGCGAGCTCATGGAGTTGCATGGGGACGCGATTGAGGTGGATATTTAATGAGTGACGACATCATCGAAGCTTTGCCCTTACCCTCCAAAGATGAGGACTTGGGGCTAGGAGCCTATGCCCGCATGGCGTATTTGGAGTACGCATTGTCGGTGGTCAAGGGTCGTGCTTTGCCCGATATTTGCGATGGCCAAAAGCCCGTTCAGCGGCGAATTTTGTATGCCATGTCCCGAATGGGTCTTGGGTTTGGTGGGGCCAATGGCGCCGTCGGAGCGCGTCCTGTGAAGAGTGCCCGTGTGGTGGGGGACGTGTTGGGTCGTTTTCACCCTCATGGAGACCAAGCAGCGTATGACGCCTTGGTGAGAATGGCACAGGACTTCTCACAGCGCTACCCTTTGATTGATGGCCAAGGCAATTTTGGCTCACGCGATGGCGATGGTGCTGCTGCCATGCGCTACACCGAAGCGCGCTTATCCAGAATCACAAGTTTATTGTTGGATGAACTCGACGAAGGGACAGTGGACTTTCAGCCCAACTACGACGGCTCAACCCTGGAGCCCAAGCAACTCCCAGCGCGTTTGCCCTTTGCGCTTCTCAATGGTGCAAGTGGCATTGCTGTGGGTTTGGCCACGGAGATTCCTTCGCACAATTTGCGCGAGGTAGCCCAGACGTGCATTGCACTCATCAAAAACCCGAAACTCCCAGACACTGAGTTGCTCACCTTGCTCCCCGGACCCGACTATCCGGGGGGGGGCCACATCATCAGTAGCCCACAAGAGATTGCCGATGCTTACCGCACCGGTCGAGGCTCCTTGAAGGTTCGCGCCCGTTGGTCCATTGAAGAGTTGGCCCGAGGGCAGTGGCAATTGGTGGTCAATACCCTCCCGCCCGGGGTGAGTAGCCAACGGGTACTAGAAGAAATTGAGGAGCTCACGAACCCCAAAGTCAAAGCGGGCAAGAAGGCACTCTCAAGCGAGCAAAATATTCTAAAAGCAACCGTGTTGAGCGTGTTGGATTTGGTTCGCGACGAGTCCTCCAAAGATGCCCCTGTGCGTTTGGTGTTCGAGCCTAAAACACGCACTGTGGAGCAGCAAGAGTTGATTCAAGTGCTACTCTCACACACGAGCCTAGAGACTTCTTCCTCCATTAACCTCACCTCCATCGGCATTGATGGACGACCGGTGCAGAAATCGATTCGCACCATGTTTGAGGAGTGGATCAGCTTTCG
>Ga0164297_10004200_pt1 | contig 13038 bp, 11 predicted proteins | sample GEODES058metaG_FD_113539 | JGI IMG/M metagenome (GOLD analysis project Ga0164297, IMG submission 113539) | Dystrophic lake water microbial communities from Trout Bog Lake, Wisconsin, USA - GEODES058 metaG | ecosystem: Environmental > Aquatic > Freshwater > Lake | place: USA: Trout Bog Lake... | reverse complement strand
GGCGGGGCTGATCTGCTTGACGAAATGATGGTTGGCCCCCTCGCACAGATACGCGATCTCGTCGTCGGAGATGACCGCATCCTCGGGCTTCTCGACCGGAATGTCGGTGGTGCCGATCTCCGTCCCGCCCTGCCACGGGATCGCGAAGATGATGCGGCGGTCGGGGAGTTGCAGGATATAGGCATGGTCGCCCTCGTACAGCTGGGGCACGACGATATGACTGCCCTTGACCAGCCGGACGCCGGCCTTGCCGTTGATGCCCAGCTTTTCGAGCAGCAGGTGGACCCACGGTCCGCCGGCATTGACCAGCCCACGTGCCTCTACGGTGCGTCCATCGGACAGCGTGGCGCGCCATAGGCCGTCCTCGCGCCGCGCACTCTCCAGCGCGACGCCGGTGCGGATCTCCGCGCCGTTCGCCGCCGCATCGACAGCATTGAGCAAGGTCAGCCGCGAATCGTCGACCTGCGCATCGGAATAGACGAACCCGCTCTCGCCGCCCTTCAGCGGCGCAATATAGTTGGTGTCCGACCGGCGCAGGCCGCGCGACCGCTGCAGCGACATCTTCCCGCCGAGAAAATCGTAGAGGTACAGCCCGATCCGTACCATCCACCAGGGTCGTACCGCATTCTCCTGCGGCAGCACGAACCGCAGCGGACGAATGATATGCGGCGCGGCATGGACCAGCCGCTCGCGCTCGCGCAGCGCCTCCGCAACCAGCCGGAAGTCGTAATATTCGAGGTAGCGAAGACCCCCATGGATCAGCTTGGTCGACGCCGACGAGGTATGGCTGGCCAAATCGTCGCGTTCGACGAGTAGGACTCTTTGGCCCAGCAGCGACGCCTCGCGCGCGATCGCGCAGCCATTGATGCCGCCGCCGATGATCAGGAGGTCATAGGTCACCGACGCCTCCTAGCGTCAATCGGGCGGAGCGCCTATCGTCGCGTCACATGGCGAAACCAAAACGACAACCCGGCCTTCCGACCCGTCAGCAAATCCTCGACTTCATCACTTCGTCGGACACGCCCGCGGGCAAGCGCGAGATCGCCAAGGCGTTCGGGCTGACCGCGCAGGAAAAGATCGCGCTCAAGGCGCTGCTGAAGGACATGGCCGACGAAGGGCTGATCGACTCGGCGCCCGGTCGCGCATTCCACAAGATGGGTGGCTTGCCCAAGGTGACGGTGCTGCGCATTACCGACGTCGACGATGGCGGCAACGTCTGGGCGGTGCCGGAGCGCTGGGACACCGACGCCGCGCCGATGCCGAAGTTGCGCGTGCGCGAGCGGGGCAAAAGGTCGGCGCTGGGCATCGGCGATCGTATCCTCGCGCGGACGGAGGAAGCGGGGAAGGGCTGGATCGCGCATCCGATGAAGCAGCTCGCCAAAGGCGACGAGCTGATGCTCGGCGTGCTGCGCAAGGAAGCCAACGGGCTCTGGTTGGAAGGTGTCGAGAAGCGCGAGCGACGGCAATTTCCGGTGAGCGACGCGGGCGATGCCGAGCCCGGCGATCTGGTGCTGGCGGAAAAGGCCGGTCGCCCGCCGCGCATCACCGCGCGGGTGACCGAGCGACTGGGCGATCCGTTCGCGCCGCGCAGCTTCTCGCTGATCGCGATCCACGAGCACGGCATTCCCGACCAGTTCGCCGACGAAGCGCTCGACGAGGCGGAGCGCGTGGCGAAATTGCCGCTCGGCGAGCGCCGTGAGGATTTGACGCACTTGCCGATCATGGCGATCGACCCTGCCGACGCACGCGACCATGACGATGCAGTATGGGCCGCCCCCGACGACGATCCCGGCAATGTCGGCGGGTGGAAAGCGGTCGTCGCGATCGCCGACGTATCGTTCTACGTCCGCCCAGGATCGGCGATCGACCGCGAGGCGCGGCGGCGCGGCAATTCGGTCTATTTCCCCGATCGTGTCGTGCCGATGCTGCCGGAGATCCTGTCGGCGGAGGTGTGCAGCCTCAAGACCGGCGAGGATCGCGCGGCGCTCGCGTGCCATTTGCAAGTCGGGAAAGACGGGCAGCTCAAGGGTTGGCGGTTCACCCGCGCGGTGGTGCGGATCGCGGCGAATATCGCGTATGAGGACGCGCAGGCAATCACCAATTCGTTCCCCCGCGAAAGCGGGGGCCTAGGGGCCGCACCGGATTCGCTTAAGACACTGGACCCCCGCCTTCGCGGGGGAACGGCCGAGCGAGAATTGGTGGCAGAGGCTTTGAAGCCCCTCTGGACCTGCTGGCGCGCGCTCGCGAAGGCGCGCGACGCGCGAGAGCCGCTCGACCTCGATCTGCCCGAGCGCCGCGTCGTGCTCGACGAAAAGGGGCGGATCATGTCGGTCGCGCCGCGGGAGCGGCTCGATGCACATCGGCTGATCGAGGATTACATGATCGCCGCCAACGTTGCCGCCGCCAAGGCGCTCGAGGCGAAGAAGGCGCCGGTCATGTATCGCGTCCACGAGCCGCCCGCACGCGAGAAGCTGGTCGGGCTGAAGGATTATCTGGAGACATACGGCGTCAAGCTGGCGCTGGGGCAGGTGATCCGGCCAGCGACGTTCAACCACATCCTCGACAAGATCGGCGAGGTCGATTTCCGGCCGCAGGTGATGGAGCAAATCCTGCGCAGCCAGACCCAAGCCTATTACGCGCCGGCCAATCATGGGCATTTCGGGCTCGCGCTGGGCAGCTATGCGCATTTCACCTCGCCGATCCGGCGTTATGCCGACCTGCTGGTCCATCGGTCACTGGTCGAGGCCTACAAACTTGGCCCCGGCGGACTGACACCCGACGAGGCGGCGGGGATGGAGCGGATCGGCGAAGCGATCAGCCGGCTCGAACGCCGCGCGATGGAGGCGGAGCGCGACACGATCGACCGCTATGTCGCGGCGTATCTGGCGGAGCGAGTCGGCGAACTGGTCGAGGCGCGGATCACTGGCGTCACCAATTTCGGCTTCTTCGCGACGGTCGACGGGATCGGCGGCGACGGACTGATGCCGGTGCGCGATCTGGGTGGCGAGTATTTCCGCTACGACGAGACTGCAAAGAAACTGGTCGGCGAGCAATCGGGCGACGAATTCGCGATCGGCCAGCGGCTGACACTGCGGCTGGCGGAATCGAACCCGGTCTCAGGCGCGCTGCGGTTCGAGCTGCCCGAGGGAAAAGGCGCCGCCCCCGGCAGCCGGCCATCGCGCGTCTTGCGCCGCCGCGGCCGACCGGCCAACATCCGCCATCAGGGCAAGCGACGGAAATAGGGGGCAAAGGATGGGTGGAGCAGCGGCAGGAGCAGCAGCGGGCGCGGCGGCACGCGCTCGGCGGCGGTTGATATCGCATTTCATGGAAGCGGACGCAGTCTCCGCCGAAAAAGCAGTTGGCTACACGCCGGAGCGCGGCATGGAGCGGCGGTTGCTCGAGCGGTTGATCGAACAGGGCGTGCTGCATCTCGGTAAGGCGGGCACCTATTGGCTCGATATCCCGGCCTATGACCAATGGAACCGCAAGCGACGGCGGCGGGCGGGCATCATGGTCGGCACTGCGGTCGCGATCGGCGCGGCGCTCAGTCTCTTCGCCAGCTGATGAACGACCGGTTGCGGCTGACCGGCACGACGCCGCAATCGGTACCACCGCCGTTGCCGGCAGGGGCGTTGCGGGTACGTGGGCGAATCGCCGCGGCGATGCTCGCCGCGCATGCACTGGCGCCTGAAGAGGCGATCGAATTTACGCCCGATCCGCGCGACGCCGCCGCCTTCGCAACGCTGCGCGCGACCGGCATCGTTCGCGAGGTGCCGGGCGGTCGCATCTGGTTCGATCTGGTGGCGTATCACTTGCGCGAACGCAGGCTTGGGCAGATGCGCGCGATATGGGGCTGCGGCCTGGCCGTGATCCTCGCGGCGTTCCTGCTGCTCTTCTACCGCGGTTAGCCCGCGCGGAACGTCAGCCCCGCCTTCGCTTCCAGTCGCGCACGCAACGCGTCGCCCATCAGCGCGCCCGGCGTCCAAATCCCGCCGTCCCCTTTGACGTCCTGCACAAGGCACAAAGCGCTTTCCGCAATCATCTTGCTGGTCGATCCATAACCGGGGTCGCGGTCGCCGGTGACGACGCATTCGACGCGCGCGCCGTCGGGATACTCGCCGATGAAGATGATGTCGTAATGCCCGGCGTCGCGCTCTTCCTTCGACGGGCCTTCGCCAGGCTTGGGTCCCTTGTCGCCCGCCAGCGGATTGACCTTGGCGATCGCCTCCGCCGCCGCCTTGCCGATGTCGCCGAGCCCTGCGACCATCATCTCGTCATAGACGAAGTCGGCGCCATAGCGCTCGCCGAGCAGGAAGTTGGTGCGATGCACGTTCTTGGTGTTGATCGGCGCCATGATGAACGGCGCGACCCAGGCGCCAACCGCCGAATCATATTCTGGGATCAGTCCGGTCGGCTGATGCGGGCCCTTGAAACCGGGCGTCAGCGCAAACGCGCTGGTCAGCAGCTTGAGGATGCCGGGATCGCGTGCGGCGGCGGCCAGCGTCGCCTTCAGGCTCGCCGCCGTACCCCCGGAAAAGCCGCCCTTCATCACCCGCACGCGGCCCTTCACGCGCGGCGCGGGCTTGCCGTGCTTGGCCGTCGCGCATTGCTGGAGCGTCAGGACGCCGAGATCGAACGGGATCGAATCGAACCCGCAGCTGAACACGATCCGCGCGCCGCTCGCCTTGGCGGCGTCCTGGTGCGCGTCGATCATGTGGCGCATCCAAGCCGGTTCGCCACACAGATCGACATAGGCGGTGCCAGTGGCGGCACAGGCGGCGATCAGGTCGTTGCCGTACAGCTGATAAGGGCCGACGGTCGAGATGACGACGGTGGCGCGTTCGCACATTGCCGTCAGGCCGGCGGGGTCATCGGAATCGGCGGTGACCAGCGCGATGCCGGCCGGCGCGCCGATCAAGTCGCGCACTTCCTGCAGCTTGGTCAGGGATCGCCCGGCCATCGCCCACGTAACGCCGGTCGGATAGGTCGAAACCAGATATTCGGCGACCAGCCGCCCGGTAAATCCGGTTGCGCCATAGACGATGATATCGAACTCGCGCATATTTTTACAACGTGTCCAGCGCGATTGGCGGACCCACTCGCTCAAGGCCGAACGCCTTGAGGAATTCCGGACCGTTGGTGTCGCTCGGATATTTTCCCGGTTGCGCGCCGCGCCGGGCGCTCTCGTCGAAGAACGCTTCCATCTTTCCCGCCGGGGCGAACGTGATCAGCATCCGCCCCGTGCTGGCGCCGGCAAACGCCCAGGCATGGGGGATACCGCGAGGCCCGAGAACGCAATCCCCCGGCTTGAGGTGAAATCGATCCGGGCCGATTTCGATGACATATTCGCCCTCGAGTACGAGAAACAATTCGTCTTCGGCATGGTGGAGATGACGCGGCGGACCGCCTTTTACATGATTGCTCTGTTCCATGACGAACATGTCGCCGGCCGTTTCCTTGGTCATCACCTTATAGGCGGTGTCGCTCAGCCCGACGATGCGCTTCTGGTTCTCGCGGTCGGCGTCGGCGGCAACGCGCGTCGCACGCCGTGTCGCGACGAGGTCGGCCGCCCTGCCCATGACGGGTGCGACCAGCGCAGCCAAGGGGATCGAGAGCACGGCACGTCGAAGCATTTCCTGTTCTCCCCGATCGTCGAGTCGTCGATAGCTTAGGGTCTGCGCCGGGCGGCGCAAGCGTCGCCTATGCAGCCTCGCTGAACTGCAGCGCCGCCAGTCTAGCATACAACCCGCCGCGTGCGGCGAGACTGGCGTGCGTGCCTTCCTCGACGATGCGGCCGTCGTCCATCACGATGATCCGCCCCGCTGCGCGTACGGTCGCCAGCCGGTGCGCGATGACCAATGTGGTGCGCCCATCCATCAACCGTTCGAGCGCCTGCTGTACCAGTCGCTCGCTTTCGGCGTCGAGCGCGCTGGTCGCCTCGTCGAGCAGCAGAATCGGTGAGTCGCGGAGCAGCGCACGGGCGATCGCCAGCCGCTGGCGCTGCCCGCCCGACAATCGCGCGCCGCCTTCGCCCATGAAGGTGTTGAGCCCATCGGGCAGCTTGCGGAGGAATTCGGCGGCGTTGGCGGCTTCGGCGGCGGCCCAGATCGCATCGTCGCTCGCGCCCCATTCGCCGTAGCGGACATTGTCGCGCGCCGTCGCGCCGAAGATCACGGTTTCCTGCGGCACCATCGCGATACGGCGGCGGATGTCGGCGGGGTCCGCGTCGGGAAGGGGAACGCCGTCGATCGTGATGACACCGCGTTGCGGATCGTAGAACCGCTGGATGAGCTGAAATAATGTTGATTTGCCCGCGCCCGACGGTCCGACTACCGCCAGCGTCTCGCCCGGCGTGATGTCGAGCGTGAAGTCGTGCAGCGCTGAGACGTCGGGCCGAGTCGGGTAACGAAACTCGACATGGTCGAAACGGATCGCGCCGCGCGCCGGATCGGGCAACGCCACCGGGTTGGTGGGCGCGGCGATCTTGGGCTGTTCGCCGAGCAATTCGCTCAGCCGCTCGGCCGCCCCTGCCGCGCGGAGCAAGTCGCCATAGACTTCAGTCAGCGCCCCGAACGCGCCGGCGACGAGGACGCTGGTGGTCACGAAGGCGAGCAGGGTCCCCGCCGAAATGGTGCCGACCGACACGGCACCCAGCATCGTCCGCAACAGCAGCGCGAGTCCGCCGAACAACAGGCCGATCACCAGCGACGTCATGACGGCGCGGATTAGGATGCGGCGCTTGGCGGCGAGGAAGCCATGGTCGACGGCCACAGCGAAGCGATCAGATTCGCGCCGTTCCTGCGAGAAAGCCTGAACGACCTTCATCGCCGACAGCGTTTCGACCGCCATGGCGCCGATATCGGCGATGCGGTCCTGGCTCGATCGCGACGTCGCGCGAACGCGGCGGCCGAGCAGGACGATCGGCAGCACGACGATCGGAATGCCGATTACCAGCAAGCCGGCCAGCGAGGAATCGTAGTAGAACAGCAGTCCCAGTCCGCCGATCCCGGTCAGCGCGTTGCGTAGCGCGACCGATACCGTGGTGCCGACCGCCATTTCGATCTGCGCGGTGTCGGCGGTCAGTCGGGAAGCGATTTCCGACGGACGATTTTCTTCAAACCAGCCGGGCTCGAGCCGCAACAGATTCGCCTGCACCGCGACACGCACGTCGGCGACGGTACGCTCGCCCAGCCAGGACACGAAATAGAAGCGCACCGCCGTCGCGATTGCCAGCACGGCGACGAGGACGAACAACAGATCGAACGCGCGATTGTGGCCGACGCCGGCCTTGCCGTCGATCGCCATGCGCAAGACATAAGTGAGGCTGAGCGTGGTCGCAGTCGTGGTCAGCAATGCCGCCAAGGCGACGGCCAGATGGCCGGGATAGCGCCCGACCGCATGCCACACCATGTTGAGACTGTTGAGCCTGCGGCCCGGCTTCGGCGCATCGGTGGGGGGATTGGCCATGATCGTTACGCCCTAGAACGGGGCACCGGGCGCTGCAACGGCGCATCCGTCATGCCAATTGCCGTGTTGTGTGCGTTGCAACATCGGCGTACCTGTTGTTCAAAGGTAAACGGTTTCAATGTATCGGGGGCAAATGCTTTACAACGCCTACGAAATGCAGCGGTCCATGCTGGCGGGGGCCAGCGCCTGGGCCAATTTCAGCGCCGAACTGCTTAGCAATCCGTCCAATCCGTTCGCTTATTTCGGCGGCGGACCGGTGTTGGCGTCCGCGCTGGAAGTATTCGCCCATGCGGCGGCGCCGCGCGGCAAGCCCGATTTCGGGCTCGACCAGACGATGATCGACGGCAAGCAGGTCGATGTTCTCGAGGAAATCGTGCTGCGCAAGCCGTTCGGCCAGCTCAAGCGCTTCGTTCGCAAGGGGGTCGAGGGCGGCCCGCGCCTGCTGATCGTCGCGCCGATGTCCGGCCACTATGCCACGCTGTTGCGGGGCACGGTCGAACGGATGCTGCCGTTTGCCGACGTCTACATCACCGACTGGCGCGATGCGCGCGCGGTGCCGCTGGCCGAGGGCAGCTTCGACCTCGACGATTACATCGATTACATCATCGAATTCCTGCATCAGATCGGTCCGGGCGCGCATATGCTCGCCGTGTGCCAGCCATCGGTCCCAGCCTATGCCGCCGCGTGCCTGATGAGTGCGGACAAGGATCCGTGCCGACCCCGCACCCTGACGCTGATGGGCGGACCGATCGACACGCGCGAAGCGCCGACCGCCGTCAACACGCTGGCGACCGAACGGCCGTTCGCCTGGTTCGAACAGAATGTCATCGCGACCGTGCCGATCAACTATCCGGGCGCGGGACGGCGAGTCTATCCGGGCTTCCTGCAGCTTGCCGGCTTCATGACGATGAACTTGGGCAACCACATGGTCTCGCATTGGGAGATGTTCAAACATCTCGTCCAAGGCGAGGATATCGAAGCCGAAGCGACCAAGGACTTCTACGAGGAATATCGTTCGGTCTGCGACATGACGGCCGAATTCTACCTGCAGACCATCGACGTCGTGTTCCAGAAGCATGCGCTGCCCAAGGGCGAGATGACGCACCGCGGTCGCAAGGTCGACCCAGGCGCGATCAAGGATGTCGCGCTATTGGCGATCGAAGGCGAGCGTGACGATATTTCGGGGCTCGGCCAGACCAAGGCGGCGCTGACGATCGCTACCAACCTGCCGGCCGCGGAGAAGAAGTATTTCGCGGTCGATGCCGGCCATTACGGCATCTTCAACGGCAACAAATGGCGCACCAAGATTGCGCCTATGCTGGAAAAGTGGATCGCCGCGCACGACGCCTGACGGTCAGGACGCGATAGCCGCGCCGATCGCTTGGTCGATCGCCGCCCACGTGTAGACCGACAGCTTTTGGCCGTTGAGGAAGAAGGTCGGCGTGCCGGTCACGCCCAACTCCGCATTGGCCTTGTCGTCGAGCTGGCGTTGTGCGTAGATCGCCTTGGCATTCGACACGCACGCGGTCGCTTGGGTACGGGTCAGGCCGTGGCTCGTCGCAAACGTGGTGAAGCCCCATACGTGCGCATATTTGACGCGATCCGCGGCGGTGGCGGTCGCATCGACCGTCGGGTTCGCTTCTGCCCATTTTTCGTAGACCGCTGTGAGCGTCGTCTGGCCCTCGTAAAAGTCGTCGGCAAACTTGTTGAACCGTGCCGGCCCGGCACAGCGTAGCAGCGCGTGCAGAATCGGATCGGCGCTGTGCACGGCGAAGGGCCGGAACTCGAAGTTCACCTTGCCCGTCGCGATCCGTGCGCGCAGGCCGGTGGTCGCCTCCTGATGGAATCGCTGACAATAAGGGCAGCTGAGCGAGGCATATTCGACGAACGTCGTCTTGGCATCCGGATTGCCGACCAGGAAGCCGCCAGCCGGGGTGACCGTGACACGCTTGGTCCAATCGACGTTTACCGGCGCCTTGCGGATCGCCTTGCGCGCAGCAGGCGCGGCCGAAGCGTCGGTGGTCGGTAGGGCTAAGGCCAGGACGGCAAGGGCAGCGAGCATTTTCATATGCCGCTGCCCATGCCCCGCCGTTTGCGATCTGGCAATCGCGTCAGGTGCCACTGGATTCCGCTGTCGTGCCCACCTTGGCGTGGCTGCCTTCGTCCCCGGCCTTGATCTTGCCGCCGAACAGCATTTTTACCTTGCCGGCCAAGCTCATGTCGGTTTCCCACATCTCGGCATCGTCGACATCGAAGCGGAGCAGCGCGAGGTTGGGATCGCTCTTGCCGCCGGGAAACCAGGCCTCGACTTGCTTGTTCCACAGCTTGTCGATCATGGCGAAGTCATTGTCGATCCGCGCCGTCCCCGCCAGGCACGCGAAGAAATCGTGCCCCTTGGACACGAACTGCGCCATCGCCTTGCCGCCGCCGGCCAGCCGGTTGTCCTTGCCGATAAAAAAGAAGATCGTGTCGACCTGATCCTCGTCAAGCTGCGCCGTCAGCGGCTCGTGATGTCCGCCGCCGTCGAGCCCGATCATGACGAACGGGCTGTCAGCCAGCTTCTTCCAGAAATGCTGCTTGATCTCCTGCGTGTCGGCCATCGTGCGTCTCCTCGAATTGTTCGAGGGGAGAACGATGCGGACCTGCCTTGGTTGCGAACACGTGGTTCACGCGAGCGTATGGGTCCCGGCAGTTGGCGTTGCGCTTCGTGGACGTTTCGCGGACATCGGTGTTTCCGGGCAGCGGGGGAGGAGGCCCGTGCCCCCTCCCGGTCGACGGTCAACTGACGGTCAGAGGACCTCGAATAACCCAGCCGCACCCATGCCGCCGCCGACGCACATCGTCACGACGACGTACTTTGCGCCGCGACGCTTCCCCTCGATCAGCGCGTGACCGGTGCAGCGTGCGCCCGTCATGCCGTAAGGGTGGCCGATCGAGATCGATCCGCCGTTGACGTTGAGTAGCTCGTCCGGAATGCCCAGCTTGTCGCGACAATACAGCACCTGCACGGCGAACGCCTCGTTGAGCTCCCACAGGCCGATGTCGTCCATCTTCAGGCCGTTGCGCTCGAGCAGTTTGGGGATCGCGAAGACCGGGCCGATGCCCATTTCATCGGGCTCGGTGCCCGCCACCGCCATGCCGACGTAGCGGCCGAGCGGGGTCAGGCCGCGCTTCGACGCGAGCGATTCTTCCATCAGGACCGACGCCGAAGAACCGTCCGACAGCTGCGAGGCATTGCCCGCCGTGATCGTGAAGTCCGGTCCAAGCACCGGCTGCAACCCGCGCAAGCCCTCGATCGAGGTTTCGGGGCGGTTGCCTTCGTCCTTGGTCACCTCGACCTCGTGATGCGTGACCTCCTTGGTTTCCTTGTTGGTCATTGCCATCACGGCTTTGACCGGCACGATCTCGTCGTCGAACTTGCCTGCTTGCTGCGCAGCGGCGGTGCGCTGTTGCGACTGGAGCGAATATTGGTCCATCGCCTCGCGGTCGATATTGTAGCGCTTCGCCACGACCTCGGCGGTCTGCAGCATCGGCATGTACACGTCCTTGTGCATCGCCAGCAGCTCGTCGTCGCGGCCGACGCGCATCTGCGGAGTCTGCACCATCGAGATCGATTCGACCCCGCCGCCGATCGCGACGTCCATATTGTCGACGATGATTTCCTTCGCCGCCGTCGCAATCGCCATCAGGCCCGAGGCGCACTGGCGGTCCAGCGACATGCCGGAAACGCTGGTGGGCAGTCCGGCGCGAAGCAGCGCGAGGCGGGCGATGTTGCCGGCCTGGACGCCCTGCTGAAGGGCGGCACCGAAAACGACGTCCTGCACCTCGGCCGGGTCGATCTTGGCGCGCTCGACCGCGGCCTTGATCGAATGGCTGGCGAGCGTCGGTGACGGCGTGTTGTTGAACCCGCCGCGATAGGCGCGGCCGATCGGAGTGCGGGCAGTGGAAACGATGACGGCGGAGCGCATGGGCTTTTTCCTTCTTAAGCCCCTCCCCTTTAGGGGAGGGGTTTGGGGTGGGGGAGTGGGGCGGGTCGCTGGAGACTCAGCCCCACCCCAACCCCTCCCCTTAAGGGGAGGGGCTTTCCCGGGGATTCAAACGAAAATCTGGCTGATCCATTCGGCGATCAAAGCGGGCTTGTCCTTGCCCTCGATCTCCACGGTGAATTCGTTGGTCTGTTGCCACTGACCGGGACGCTTTTCGACCAGTTCGAGCAGCTTGAAGCGGCCGCGCACGCGGCTGCCCGAGGGGACCGGGGTCAGGAAGCGAGTCTTGTTGCCCCCGTAATTTACCCCCATCTTCACGCCTTCGATGGTCGGCGCGTCGGTGAGTTTCGACGACAGTAGCGGCATCAGCGACAGCGTCAGGAAGCCGTGCGCGATGGTTCCGCCGAACGGCGTCATCTTCGCCATCTCGGGGTTCACGTGAATGAACTGATGATCGCCGGTCGCATCGGCGAACTTGTTGATCATTTCCTGCGTCACCTCGACCCAGTCGGAAACGTTCTCGCTCCCGATCTGCGTCGCGCGTTCCTGGATGGTGATGGTGTTGGCCACGACATTCCCCTTCGACCCGTTTCGGCGCTAAGGCCCTCCGCATCCCTCTGGCGCTAGCGCGCGTGTCGCGCAAGTCCGACTAAACCGAGATTTTGAAAATGACCGTTGACGCTACGTCCTCCGCCCGCAAAACGATGGCTCGTCAGTATCGCGCGCCCGAACCCGATATTCTAAAGCCGCTTTTGGCGCGCGCCGCGCTGACCCCCGACTCGCGCGCTCGCGTGATGGGCCATGCCTCCGGCCTGCTCGCCGATCTGCGTGCGGCGCAGAACAAGGGGTGGGTCAACCAGTTCCTCCAGGAATACCGGCTCAATTCTTCGGAGGGCGTTGCCTTGCTGTCGCTGGCCGAAGCATTCTTGCGCGTGCCGGATCCAGAGACCGCCGACCTGCTGATCGCTGACAAGCTGGGTGACGCCGATTGGCGCGCGCACACCGGCGAGAGCAATTCGAGCTTGGTCAACATCGCGACCTGGGGATTGGTCGTCGGCCGTGCGCTGGTCGGCGAGGGTGAGGCTGGACCCTTGCGTCGCCTGATCAGCCGCGCGGGCGAGCCGTTCGTGCGCCAGGCGGTCGGTGCCGCGATGCGAATGATGGGCGAGATCTTCGTGATGGGCCGCACGATCGACGAAGCCATGGCGCGGATGAAGAAGCCCGACAATCGCGGTTTTACCGCCAGCTTCGACATGCTGGGCGAGGCAGCGCGAACGATCGAGGACGCCGCCCGTTACTTCAACGCCTATACCGGCGCGATCGATGCGGTCGGACGGGATCCCGCGGCGGGCCATTCGATTTCGGTCAAGCTGTCGGCGCTCCACCCACGCTACGAGGTGACGCAATACGACCGCTGTGTGCCCGCACTGACCGAGATGCTCGAAGCGCTGGCGGTTCAGGCGGCGGCCAAGGGAATCGCGTTGACCGTCGATGCGGAAGAATCTGAGCGGCTCGAGATGAGCCTGGATATCATCGGGGTGGTCGCCGCACTCCCGAGCCTGAAGGGTTGGGATGGCTTCGGCAT
>Ga0164297_10004198_pt1 | contig 13043 bp, 10 predicted proteins | sample GEODES058metaG_FD_113539 | JGI IMG/M metagenome (GOLD analysis project Ga0164297, IMG submission 113539) | Dystrophic lake water microbial communities from Trout Bog Lake, Wisconsin, USA - GEODES058 metaG | ecosystem: Environmental > Aquatic > Freshwater > Lake | place: USA: Trout Bog Lake... | reverse complement strand
TTGCTTTGCTGACGGCCTTGGTATTGAACCGCAAAATCATTGGACGCGGTTTCTGGCGTGGCGTGTTTTTCTACCCCGTGTTGCTCTCACCCGTTGTTGTCGCCTTGATCTGGAAATGGCTATTGCAACGCAATGGTGTTTTTAACGCCACACTCATCGCATTCGATTGGCAACCGATCGAGTGGCTGACACAAGCAAGACCTGCCTTTTTCTGGACGGTGTTTGTATCGATCTGGGCGCATATGGGGTTTTACACACTGATCCTGTTGGCCGGATTGCAGGCCATTCCGCGTGATCTTTATGAAGCTGCGGCCATGGACCGAGCCAGTCCTTGGCGGACGCTGATGCGCGTGACCCTGCCTTTGTTGATGCCGAATCTTGTGGTGGTGCTGGTGCTCGCCGCCATTCGCGCGATTCAGATTTTCGACGAAGTGTTTGTGCTCACCGGAGGTGGGCCCGGTTCAGCCACCACATTCATCGTGCAATTCATCTATCAAACAGGCTTTGCCGAACAGATTCATTTGTACGGTCTGGCAGCGGCAGCATCTTTGGCGCTTGCTGCTTTTCTCGTTCTCTTGACCTTGGCACAACTGCGACTCACGCGCGCGGATGAAATGGGCGCAAAAGGGCGTTGACCATGAGTGTGATGACTTTTCTCTTACGGACCCGAGGAACACGACGCCTGCATTGGACTGATGTGCTGTGCTATCTCTATTTGTCGCTGGGCGTTGTCGTGATGTTTGCACCGGTCTTATGGCTCGTGATGTCGTCCTTGAAATCAGAGGCCGCGTTGGCACAATTCCCGCCAACATTTTTGCCATACACTCAAAAGTCGATCATAGTTCCGGGCAATGACAAACCGCTGCCGCTGTTCAGCGTGACGACAGATGACGGACAGCACAAAGTTATGGCGCAAGTGAGCCGGATCGGGATCATGGCAACCTTGGTCGATCCCGCTGCTCCCGAGACGCGGGTGAAGGTCAATATCAACCAACGCGAGCCAATCAACGAACTGAATTTTGCGTGGAACAATTTCAAAGATCTGTTCGATAAATTCACCTTCGGCACCTATTTGTGGAACAGCGTCTTTATTACTGTGGTGGCAACAGCACTGACGCTGCTTTTCAATTCGATGGCGGCTTTCGCACTGTCTAAATATCAATTCAAAGGTCAAAAAACTGTCTTTCTCCTGATTATCGCGACCTTGATGATTCCGCCGACGATTATTCTCGTTCCGGTGTTTCTTGTGATCAATCAAGTGGGACTTCTGAACTCCTTATGGGGTGTGATTCTCCCAGCCGTGGCGACGCCAACGGGTGTCTTTTTGTTGCGCCAATATATGCTCACCATTCCGGATGAATTGCTCGAAGCCGCGCGCATGGACCATGCCAGTGAATGGCGTATCTATTGGCGTATCGTGCTGCCGCTCTCGGCGCCCGCGCTTGCGGTACTCGCCATCTTTTCGGTGATGTGGCGTTGGAATGATTTTCTCTTGCCCCTCATCGTGCTGTCCAAAAACGAATCATTCACTTTGCAATTGGCGCTTAACTCTTTTCAAGGTGAACTCAACACGCAATGGCATTACCTCTTAGCGATGACGGTGATTACGTTATTGCCGATCACATTGGTCTTTGCCTTTTTGCAACGTCATATCACCACTGGCATTGCGAGCGCTGGTGTCAAATAATATCACCCTTCAACAACAGATCCTTGATCAACAGGTAAAACTTGTGGCCACGCTAGAACTTCGATCTCTTCAAAAAACATTTGACCGCACGCGGGTTATTCACGACGCGAGTTTGACGGTTGAGCATGGTGAATTTGTGGTTTTTGTCGGGCCGTCCGGCTGCGGCAAGTCAACTTTGCTGCGCCTGATTGCGGGCCTCGATACGCTGACAGGCGGCTCCGTGCTGATTGACGGACAGGAGGTCAATGCGATCAGTGCCGCAGATCGTGGCTGCGCCATGGTGTTTCAATCCTATGCGCTTTATCCGCATATGACCGTCTATGCCAATATGGCATTCGGATTGGAAAATGCCAAAGTGCCGCGCGCTGACATTGACCGCAAAGTGAATGAAGCGGCAACCATGTTGAGGCTCGATCATCTGCTCCAGCGTCGTCCGACACAACTCTCAGGCGGACAACGACAGCGCGTGGCGATTGGCCGTGCGATTGTCCGCAATCCCAAAATTTTCTTGTTTGATGAACCTCTCTCAAATCTCGACGCTGAATTGCGTGTGTCCATGCGGACCGAATTGCGCGACATGCATCATCGATTGGGTGCGACGATGATTTATGTGACGCATGATCAGGTCGAAGCCATGACGATGGCAGACAAGATCGTTGTGCTGCGCGAGGGCCGCATTGAACAGATTGGCACGCCAGAGGCGCTGTATAAGCGCCCTTGCAACATGTTTGTTGCGGGCTTTATCGGCAGCCCGCGCATGAATTTGATCCCAGCTTCGGCGCTTGCAAGCTCTGTGGCCATGGCGCGTGTCTTGCCCCCAAACACGGAGCATGTCGGTGTGCGTCCTGAGCATTGGAGTTTGTGCGAACCGGGTCAGGGTGTATCCATCACAATAAGAGCGTCTGAATATCTCGGTGCGCAACGTCTCATTCACGCAGAGTTGCCGGATCACACGCGGGTGGAGCTCCTCATTAACGATGACATCGAGCTCACGCCCGGTTCGGTGAATGCCATCAAGGCTGAAGCCCTGCATATCCATGCGTTTGACGCCAACGGGCACCGCATTGAGGAGACAGTCGCATGAAGCCTATCCAGTCTGAAAACTGGCACTTGCAACCCGGTGCGGCGACGTCAGATGCGTATGCCTCTTTGTCAGACGGTGGCGCGCTGCGTCTCGTCTTCCTCACGCCCACCTTGGCGCGTCTCACATGGCAACCCGCGCAAGGGTTTCGTGAACCGCGCACATGGGCGATTGCGCCGGTCACTGGCACGGATGTGCCATGGCAAGGGCGTGCGCGTGAAAGCCTCGAAGGCTTTGAGCGTCCCGCAGTTCATGCGGTGGGACCTGCGACTTTGGCAAGCGCGCGCCTCAGTGCGACTGTGACGGGCGGCGGTGCCGATCCCGTGCGTGTGATATGGACCGATGTCGCGTCTGGCCATGTGGTGATGCAAGATCGCGTGACCAGTGCCTATCTTTATGAAAAGCGCACAGGGCTCGTACGGCACAGCGTGGTGCGCGATCCACGCGAACATTATTATGGATTGGGTGACAAAACTGGACCGCTCAATCTCCACGGGCGTCGTCTGCGCTGTCTGGGGCAAGATTCAATTGGCTATGACGCTGAAACGGGTGATCCTCTCTATAAACACTGGCCATTTGTGATCACCCGAACAGTCGAAGGGCTTTGGGTCGGCGTCTATTACGACACTTTGTCCGCCTGCACTTTTGATCTCGGCTGCGAGCACGATAATTACCACGGATTGTTCCGCAGCGTTGATATCGACGATGGCGATCTCGATTATTATCTCATGCTCGGCGCAACGCCTGCGGAGGTCGTCGCGCAATTCGTGAAACTGATTGGCGGCACACATCTGCCGCCACGCTGGACCTTGGGCTTTGCGCAAACAGCGATGGGATTGGCTGATGCGCCGGACGCGCAGCACCAACTCGAACGCTTTATTGATGAGTGCCAAAATCACCGTCTGCCGATTTCATCATTCCATTATGGCTCGGGCTATTCGAGCCGTGGCAAGCAACGTTATGTGTTCACATGGAACCGCGACAAATTCCCTGACCCTTTGTCCATCCAAGCGAAGTTCCACGCTGCGGGTATGAAGCTTGTTGCCAATCTCAAACCCTGTCTCTTGGATGATCATCCGGCCTATGCGTACTTGGCCGCGGACCATGCTTTCATCGAGCATGGCGAGACGGGAAAGCCCGTGGTTGAACCCTATTGGGACGGACAGGGCTCGCATCTTGATTTCACCAAGCCGCAAGCCGTGCAGTGGTGGCAACAACAGTTGCGCGCACAGATTCTTGAGTACGGTATTGAAGTCGGTTGGAACGACAACAATGAATATGCCATCGCTGCAGAAGACGCCGAGAGTGGTGGCTTTGGTCAGCCTATTCCGATGCATCGGAGCAGACCCTTGCATGCTTTGCTGATGACGCGCGCGAGCTTCGAAGCGCAGCGCGATTATCTGGCGGATCATCCTGACTATGACAATTCGTTCTCGGTGACGCGCGCGGGGCCTCCCGGTATTCAGCGCTATGCGCAAACCTGGTCGGGCGACAACACGACGAGTTGGCATACGCTCAAATGGAATATCCGCACCGGACTCCAGATGAGCCTCTCGGGTATGTTTAATGTGGGGCATGATGTCGGCGGATTTTTTGGCCCCGTGCCGGAGCCAGAATTGTTTTTGCGCTGGGTGCAGGCCTGCGCGCTCAATCCCCGCATGGTGATGAATTCATGGAAAGCGGGCAATGTGTCGAACTTGCCTTGGATGCATCCTGAAGTGTCTGACGCCATCAAACAGACGATTGAACTGCGCTATCGGCTGATGCCCTATCTGTGGGAGTGCATGGAGAAATCCTACCAGTCTCACACACCGATGATCCGGCCCACTTTCTTCAATTTCCCGCATGACGAAACCTGCCTCGACGATTGCGACGACTTCATGCTTGGAGAGTCTTTGTTGGTGGCGCCTGTTGTTGAGAAGGGCGCGCGCCAGCGCAAAGTCTATTTGCCGAAACTCGCGCCCGAACAGCATTGGTTTGATTTTGAAACGCGGGAAGCTTTTGAATCCGGCCAGACTTATATTGTCGAGGCCGCGCTTGAAAAACTACCCTTGTTCGTCATTCAGGGGGCCGAAATTCCGTTGGCCTCACCGCGCCCGGGGCAGATCGCGCACCATGACGATCCCGTCACGGAGCGACGTCAATTTTGAGGGCGTGAAGCAAAATATTTCCGACCTGATATCACGCGGGCAATGGCGAAAATTCACCAAGCTGGCTGCGCCAATAACCCAGTGCAGCCGTATCGCGCCAACCGAAGTCTTGCACCTCGCCGATGATGATCTTGTGATCCCCGGCGGGAACGATGTTATGCAGGCTACAATCAAACCATGCCGCCGCTTCACTGAGCCTCGGGCGTGATTGCGCTGTCCGTACAAGCGGAACATCAGCAAATCTCTGAGCCATATCGCCCTTCGCAAATTGACTGGCAAGGGCCTGCTGGCTGTGTGCCAAAACGCTTACGACAAATCCCGCTGAATCGGTGAAAGCTTTCAGGCTGCTCGCTTCATTCCGAATGCTCCACAGCACCAGCTTTGGGTGCAGTGAAACCGATGCGAAGGAACTGCATGTGATGCCCCAATCGATACCCTGCCAATGCGTTGTTACCACTGTCACGCCTGTCGCAAAGCAAGAGAGTGCTTTGCGATACTCGGCAGAATCTTGCGTCATTCAACGGGCCTCGGATTTTACTGTTCGGTGAAAATGGGGTTCGACATCTGGAGCGAATGGCCCGCGGAGGATGTTATCAAGGCACTTCGTGACCGAGGGCGAGTTCATAGAGTTCAAACCAAGTTTGACGATCCATGGGAACCTGCAAGGCCTTACTGAACTCTGTGATCCGTGTGAGCTGATTGCTGCCCATCACCGGAAGCACCTGAACCGGATGGTGCATCAACCATGCGACGGCAACCGATGTGGCATCCGTGCCACTCTCTTCAGCCAGAGCCTGCAAGCGAGGAGCAAGACGCGCGCCGGCGGTGCCCGCAGTGCCCGCTTGATTGAACAAACGCCCACCACCCAATGGCGACCATGCCATGATCGGAAGCTGATGCTGCTGGGCATGGGCCAATTGCCCATTGATCAGTGGTGCTGTGTGCAAAAGGCTCAATTCGATCTGATTGGTTTGCAAAGGATGCGTCATGCGCGACTGCAGAAGATCAACATCCCACGGCATGTAATTTGACACACCAACCCCACGCACTTTGCCGCTGTCGATCAACTGATCAAGGCACCGACCTAAGGCCGTGGCATCGCAGAGCGGATCCGGGCGATGGATGAGCAACAGATCAATGACATCGACACCGATACGTTGGAGCGAACGTTCGACACTGGCCGTTACATGGGCGGGCGACGTGTCATAATGTTTCACGCGCGTGTTCGGCCATTGACCAGACAGCAGCATGATATCGGTCTTCGTCACAATCTCGATCTGATCACGCAGGCTTGGCCGCGCTTTGATAGCTTCGCCAAACAGCGCTTCGCAGCGATAATCGCCATAGATATCCGCGTGATCAAACGTCGTGATTCCTTGCTCTAAACAGGCATCAATTCGCGCGAGATTAGCCTTCACGCTCGTGTCTTCGGCCTCAGAGAGACGCCAGACGCCATAGGCCATCTGACTCAGACTGTTGCCGTTGGACAAAGTGATACGCTGCATTGTGGAACTCATTGACTCATTCGCTTATTCAAAGAGGTTAGCGACGTTCGCCCACACCCAGAGGTGTCGGAGGCGTCGAGGAAGGTACGCGGCCATATTCTTGCGCCAGCGATATTGTTTTAAGATGAGGCAGCACTTTGGTGCCGAAGATATCGCATTCCTGCAAATGCGGATAGCCCGAGAAAATAAAGGCTCGGATGCCCATCTTCATATAGTCGTGAATTTCCGACAGAATTTGATCGACACTGCCCACAAGCGCCGCGCCGCAACCGCTCCGGGCGCGGCCTACACCTGTCCATAATCGCGGCTCGATATAGCCTTCGTCATCCGCAATGTCGCGATTGGCGCTTTGCAGGGAAACGCCGAGACTTTTGGCATCAAGCGCACGCGCGCGAATTTCCTTGCCCTTATCATCATCGAGCTTCGAGACCAGCTCACGCGCATAGTCGCGAGCCTCAGCCTCAGTGTCGCGGACAATCATATGCACGCGAAGACCGTAATCAATCACGCGACCGTAGTTCTCAGCCTCTGCATGCACATCGCGCATGCGCTGCGCCAGCATCTCTTTGGGCTCGGGCCACATGAGATACGTATCGCAATGCGCGCCGCACAGTTTCAACGCATCGGGACTATAGCCGCCGAAATAAAGCAGGGGGCCGCCATTGGTCTGATAGGGCTTCACAGGGTCCGTCGAAAGACCTTTGAGCGTATAGATCTCGCCCTCATAGTCGATCTTGTCCTGCGTCCAAGCCTGTTTAAGAATCTCCACCACTTCCCAGCTGCGGCGATAACGAGAGGCGCTATCAGCGACTTCGCCTGGAAAGTCGGACGAGATCACATTCAGCGTCAACCGGCCTTCGAGCATATGGTCGAGGGTTGCGACCGTGCGTGCCAACATGGCCGGCTGCATTTCGCCACACCGGATCGCGGCGAGCATGTTCATCCGCTTGATCTGCGGCGCCATGGCCGCCACGAAACTCAGCGTGTCCTGCCCGACTTGGTAGGATGAGGGACATAAGATATTGCGAAAGCCCAGTTCATCGGCACGGCGGGCGATCCGGCTGGTATTGTCCCAGCTGCTGCGCAAAGCGCCGTCAGGCACGCCGAGATAGCGAAAATCATCCGAACACAGAGGCGCAAACCAAGCAATTTCAGCGCCCGTGAGATCAGCGCCTTTGACCGGAACAATCGCCATGCAGAAACTTTCTCATTTCGATTCTTCCTTACTATCGGGCAGAACTGCAAGTGGCATCAAGACTTTTAGGGCTCGAAGATACGATAATCTCTGCCAATTGACCAATTATTCCAATTCTGTAGGTAAAGTTTCGTCACCGAAAGGCTGGGTGAGGCGACCGACCCAAGGATGCTGATCTTGTGCTTCTGTGACGCCTCATGATCCCCAGCGCCTGAGAGGAGACGAGGGAAAGTTATGACAATGGTGATTATTCCGGCCTATGCGGCACTCTTTGCGTTGATCTTCACATTTCTTTCCGCGCGCACAATTCGTATCAGACGATCTCAACAAGTGGCGGTTGGAACCGGCGGCAATGCGCTTCTCGAGCGCGCTGTGCGCGTTCATGGCAATTTTGCAGAATATGTTCCGATCACGCTCATCATTCTGAGTTTTGACGAGGCACGTCTTGTCTCCCCCATTCTCCTCCATATCCTCTGCATCGCATTGTTGATCGGGAGAGTGACGCATGCCGTAGGAGTGGCGCAGCCCAATGAGAATTTCAGACTGCGCGTCACGGCCATGATATTGACGCTCAACACGCTGGCCGCGGCCAGTATCATCTTGTTGGCGACGTATATTTTTTGATGACGTGACACGGCAAAAGCGAAGACACGACCATAAAAAATGGGACCGCAGCTTTCGCTGCGATCCCGCTTTTTTATTCAATGCAATTATTTATGCGCGGCCATGGCCTCGAGAAACTGCGGCAGAACTTGTGTCTTCTCAAGTCTCACGGCTGCGAGATGGCTTGGCTTGATGCCCAAGGCCTTCAAAATTGTTGGCGCAACTTCGGTCGTCAAAACCGCGTCATCAATGGTCTTTGCAGTCAATGTTGGATAGGAAACAACGAGAGCGACATGACGATCGTCCTCGGTTCCGCCACCATGTTCCGCAAGTTTGCTTGCCGTTGGCTTCGTGTAGATAACACCGGCCTCAGGCTGGATGATGAGATCAGGCGCGCGCGGATCCTTCGCGGGATCTGCAAAATCCTTGACGAGAGCAGCACCGGAAATGATCTGATCAATAGCGAGCTCAGATTTCTTTGCTTCGAGCGCCTTCACCACATCAGCGGTCTTGGTTTTGTCTGACAACCAAACGAGGGCGATATCATCCGTCGTCACCGAAGACACAACGCCCTTCCCGACCGAGTTCAACGTCGCCTTCAGCGCCTTTGAATCGACAATGCGGCGCTTTGAAGGATCGATTGGCGATTGTCCGTGCTTGGCCGACAGAATGACAAGCGTGGACCCCGTGAGCTTTTCAGCGTCTAAGGTCGCTGACAGCGTTGCAAGGCTCGCATCAACGGCATCAAGTGCTTTGGCGAGGCCATCCGATGGCTCACCATTGGCATTCATATAGCCATTGCCCTTCAATTTCTGAGCAACGCTTACAGCTTGAAAATTCATGCCGAGCAAGGTTGGAACACCGACTTTGGTTTTGCCTGCGCTGTCGAGACCCTTAAGCTCATTCATGACAGCCTGAACTTTGGTGCTGTCATAGGCGATGGTCTTCTCAACGCTCGACGTCGCATCCTCGCCATCAAGCACCGTGATTTCGGGAACAAACAGATCATCGACACTTTTGCCTGATGGACCGTTCACAAGATCATAGGCAGGATGTTTATCAGCCCATGCCGTGCGATGGCCGAAGCTTTTGATAACTTCAAACGCTGTATTCACACGCAAAAGAGAGTGGGGATAGATCGGCTTGCATGTCTTGGGGTTCACGACAAGCTTGCTCTCATCGATCGTCGTAAAGGGCGAGCCATTTTTGACGTCGAGCTCCTCTGAATAATCATATTCAGCACCATCCGATTTCATGCCTGGCTTGCAGTCTTTGGCTTCTGCAAGATCATGACCGTAAGCAGCATCATACCAGACGCCCGTTGTGCGCGGCGAACCACCGGTGACGAATGACAGCAAACCAGGGAAGCTGTCCGACGGAAAAGTCGTCATGGCTTTGGAATAGGTCAGCCCATGGCCTGATAATTTAGCCATCGCCGATTGCGGATGCCCCGCGATATAGCGCGACAAATCGCTGGCATGAAGGCCATCGACGCTGATGAGAAGGACGTGCTCGATTGTGTTTTTTGCTTGCGCAGTCCCGACGGCAAGGCCGAAGGCTAACAGACCCGCAGAAAGGCGGATGGCGATTGTCATGAGACGACTCCTGATGATGACGATATCGATGCACCATCAGAGTCTCATAACAATCCGATGACAGTTCTTAGACGGGAGGGCAAAATCGGATCTTTGATCGATCGATCATTTGCGGATGTCTCAATCGCTTTTTTTTGCGTCTCAATCGCCCGGCATGACTCGCGCGCAACAGGACGGACGCGGAATTCCGGCTGGCTTGATGATCTGCGCGGATCGACCATCTAAGACTGACACAGCCCGAGTTCTCAAAGCACCTCAATGATCTCAAAGCGTTGTTGGCGCACCCGACACGATTCGAACGTGTGACCTCTGCCTTCGGAGGGCAGCACTCTATCCAGCTGAGCTACGGGTGCTTTTGCCATGTGACAACGTGAAACACGTTCTCGCGGCTCTTCGCAACACTGTTGCTTGTATCTGATCCGGCGCATTGCGGCAATATCATCCGCAACCTTCGGAGGCTGGGGCCGAAAGAAAATCGTGCCGCTCAGCGCGGCGCGCGCTTGGCGAGAATGCGCTGGAGGGTCCGCCGGTGCATCGTCAGGCGACGCGCGGTTTCGGACACATTGCGCCCACATTGCTCATAAATCCGCTGAATATGCTCCCAGCGAACCCGATCCGGCGACATGGGTTGGGATGGCGGCTCTATGATGGCCACACCATCGGCCCGTAAAGCCCGCTCGATCGCGTCGGCATCGGCCGGCTTGGCCAGATAATCTTTCGCCCCGAGTTTCACGGCGGTCACGGCCGTTGCGAGATTGCCATATCCTGTCACGATCACGCCGCGTGCATCCGGTCTTTTGCGCGCCAAAGCGGCAAGGATATCGAGGCCGTTGCCGTCACCGAGCTTCAAATCAATCACGGCATAGGCTGGAGGCCGCGCCTCAATCGCCGCCAGCCCCGCCTCAGCCGTTTCCGCAATCTCAACGCGATAGCCGCGCTGCTCCATGTCGCGCGCAAACCGGGTCGCAAACAATTTTTCGCTGTCAACAATGAGAAGCGAACGATCTGCGAGAGAGGCCGTAGCCGCCATATCATTCATCGAATTGACCCTGCCTGTTTGGCTTTCGGTTCAGATACGCACCAAAGGCCAAACCGGTTCATGCGGCGGAGAAGCTCAAACGCTGCCAGAGAGCGGCGTGGATAAGCCGAAATAGACCGAAAATTTACTGATTTGTGACTATTGAACGATTGCTTTCGTAGGCCGCAAGGCATTACAGTCCGGTCAATTGTGCATTGCAACATGTCGGCCAATGGGCCTGTCAGGGGAATGATCCAGCATGCAACTGCCTCTTTATATGTGGTATGAAGCGACCCACGCTTTGCTGAGCCCGGCACGCGCCCTCGCAGGGTCGACGAAGCTTTTTTACAAAAATCCGGTCAATCCGCTCACCCATTCGCCCTTTGGCAAGGCTGTGGCGGGTGCGTGCGAAATGTTCGAGCGCGTCACGCGGCGTTATGGCAAGCCGGAATTTGGCTTCTCGGCTGTCTCGGTCAATGGCAAAGCGACTGAGATTGTTGAAGATGTGGTCTGGTCCAAGCCTTTCTGCAATCTCATCCATTTCCGCAAGATGACGGTCGGCAAACAGGCCAGCCAGCCGAAATTGCTGATCGTTGCGCCAATGTCCGGCCATTATGCGACATTGCTGCGCGGCACGGTTGAAGCCTTTTTGCCCAACCACGAGGTCTATATCACCGACTGGACCGACGCGCGGATGGTGCCGCTGCAGGATGGCCATTTTGATCTCGACGATTACATCGATTACGTGATCGAAATGATCCAGCTCTTGGGTCCTGATGTGCATCTGATGGCTGTATGCCAACCTGCGGTTCCCGTGATTGCTGCCATCGCCCGGATGGAAGCGGACAATGATCCATCCGCGCCTTTGTCCATGACCCTGATGGGTGGCCCGATCGATACGCGCGAAAGCCCCACGCAAGTAAATCTTCTGGCGCAGAACCGCGGCATCGAATGGTTCCGGCAAAATTGCATTGTCAAAGTGCCACTGCCCAATCCCGGTTTTATGCGCGATGTCTATCCCGGTTTCCTGCAACTCTCTGGCTTTATGGCGATGAATATCGACCGCCATATCGAAGCGCATGGCGAAATGTTTAACCACCTCGTTCACGGCGATGGTGACTCAGCTGAAAAGCACCGCGAATTTTACGATGAATATCTCGCCGTGATGGATCTCACCGCAGAATTCTACCTCCAAACCATCGACACGGTGTTTGTGCGCCATGCCTTGCCAAAGGGCGAAATGACCCATCGTGACAAGCCTGTCGATCTGACCGCAATCCGTCGCTGCGCGCTGATGACGGTTGAGGGTGAAAAGGACGATATTTCTGGCGTCGGACAGACCGAAGCAGCGCATCGTCTTTGCACCAATATTCCTGACTCCCGTCGCGTGCACTGGGTGCAGCCCAAAGTCGGGCATTATGGCGTGTTCAATGGCTCGCGGTTCCGGGCGGAAATTGCACCGCGCATCGCGGATTTCATCGCGTCCAGCGCGAAATTCGATCGCAAAGGCACTGCGACTCTCAAAGTCGTGAACAATTGAACGAAGGCGGCCTGAGCTTCTCCGAGCCAAGCCGCTTTTTATTCAATATCGTGACAAGAGATATCGTTTTGCGGCACGCTAGCGGCGCATGATTCTCAAATTTTTATCCCGCGCCAAACCCGCTCTGCCCGACCATCTTGATGTGTCGCATGAGGGCACCGTCTACCGTGTTGCGCTGTCGCGCAATCCACGCGCGCGGCGGATCACTTTGCGCGCCAGTGCTGCCAAAGCCGAGCTTATTCTCACTCTGCCGCCACGCGTGTCACTGGCAACGGCTGAGGATTTTCTCGCCCGCCATGGTGGTTGGATCGCGAGCCGCGCTGCGCGCTTTGAGCCGCAGATTGCGTTTGAACCCGGCGCGATGATCCCTCTAAGAGGAACGCCCCATCAGATCACGCATCGCAAGGAAGCGCGCGGCACTGTGTGGACGGAAGAGGACGATACAGGCCAAGCTCTCCTCATCGTTGCTGGCGATATCGCGTTTTGCGCGCGCCGTGTGACCGATTTTCTGAAAAAAGAAGCGCGACAGGATTTGGATCACGCTGTTGCAAGACATACCGCCACACTCGGTCTGCCTGCACGCAAGATTGCCTTACGTGACACCAAGAGCCGATGGGGCTCGTGTTCTGCCAGAGGCCATTTGAATTTTTCCTGGCGGCTTATTCTCGC
>Ga0164297_10004197_pt1 | contig 13044 bp, 13 predicted proteins | sample GEODES058metaG_FD_113539 | JGI IMG/M metagenome (GOLD analysis project Ga0164297, IMG submission 113539) | Dystrophic lake water microbial communities from Trout Bog Lake, Wisconsin, USA - GEODES058 metaG | ecosystem: Environmental > Aquatic > Freshwater > Lake | place: USA: Trout Bog Lake... | reverse complement strand
CCTTGGTGGGTTACTGAATTTGCATAGAATTGATAAGTATTAGTAGTACCTGTCTCGTCTTCAACACTCATGCTAATTCTCATACCTGGATACAACTCAGGCATAAAACTAAGAGTGATATTAGTTGCAAATTGATTTGCCCATTGGTTCATGAATGTATACAAAGCGTAGAAATACTCTAATGAGTGAACGTGAATCATGCTTTGTTCTTGAACATATGGTCTCATGCCATAACGATTTAAGAAATTCAATGCATTAATTGAGTTTTGAGTTTCTGCTTTTGATGTACTACCTTGTGTACCAAACAACAATTGCATTGTAGTGCCATCTTGGATGCTAACAATACCATTGGTATTAATGTAGTCAACGGAACTTACCTGGGCACCAATACCAGTCGTATCGCCAATAATACCTACGTGTGTAGTCAATTGGTTGTCATCGTGATAAATTTGAAAGTCAATTATTTCAACTGGGCTAATATCTAGAACAGGGTCTGTACCATATACACCATAATAGTCAGGGAACCAGGCAACAAAGTCTCCGTTTGGAGCACTCATATAAGATCTAAGTCCACCCTGCAAAATTTGCGTAAGGTCCTGCATTACAGGATTATCTAGCAAGAATGCTCTGGGGGTACCAACCATCATTGTTGCTCTAATATCATATTGTGGTGATTGCATTAAGTTGCTATATGCATTTGTTAAACTGGTGATAGATGTTTGTTGCGGATCCCCTCCAAACAAAGTTTGAGTGTTTACGCCGCCAGAAGTAGTAGCGTTAGTGCCAATGCTTGTTCCGGGGGCCACAATGTTATCTACTGCTGTACTCGTGTTATTAATAGCAATTAATTGTGAACTTGTCCAATGTGGGTGAAGAGTTAGAGGTCTGCGAGCACCAATATATTTTGCGCCAGGTCCGTAGTATTTTTTTGTTTGGGTGTTATATTGTTTACCCCAATTTTGCAATTGACCGTTTTTAATTTGGTTCCAATAGATAGGTGATTCACCCAATGGAACACCCGGTTCAGATGCTTGGATTACTGCACCAACTCCTTGTGCATTAAAATCTTTGCTAAGAATACACACGTGTTGTGGAGAATCGCCACTGTCGCTTGGGACTTCCCAGAACAACAAATCACCAACTTGTGGTTTTTGACTGCTTGAAATCCATTGGCCATATATTTCTGGATGATGACCATTCGTAGGGCCACATTCATTAACAGAATCACTTTTATTGTAGTGTTTGTTACCATTTTTATCTATAAGATAATTAGGCAATCTAATTCCGATTGTTTCGTATCCCCATCGAGCAAGCCCAGAACAATCAAAACTACCATTTCCCCTACCCGGTGTTCCTGGGGTAATTCTTGTTAAACCATGGTTCTTTTTAGGGTTACTATTCTGTGTATAAGCGTCACCAATTTGGCCTCTTAAATTTTTCATTAGAGTATTAGTAACTTGTGTAATAATAAGTGGATCCCAACCAGGGGATGTTACACCGTTACCGACTAAAGAAGATGCAGAACTAGTGTTCAAATCTTTTTGAACACCTACATGAACTTTTGTTTGATCGGCCCAGCTAGCTGTTATGTATGAATAACCAGTGTCTCCAGTTCCCGTATAAGTTTTAGGATCTTTTGTTGAACCATTCAAATAAGCTATAACTCCAGGGTGACACTGTAAGTAATCAATCGTATTGTCGTATACAGCATGACCCTTCACGGCAGGGGTATTTGCCTTCTGTGGGATGCTAGTCGCTCTAACTGCTACAACCCTATTGGTTCGTTGGTTTGCTAGAACTAATAGTCTTCCATCATAAGAATTCTTTACTCTATTATGACTTAACCAAGATTTTGCTCTATTTATAATGCCATTGTATTTTTTCTTTTGTGCTGCAGAAAGATTATTAGTAATTTGGTATTGAAGGTAAGAGAACGGAGCAGAACAATAGAAAATATCTTCATTAATTTTATCAAGGCTAACTGGATTAAGCGGGTGCGGACCAGGAAAGTTTGCCTGTCCAGTGCCAATAGGTGTAGTTCCAAAAGCATGCGCTTCAGATACCTTAATTGTTGTTCCAACGTTATTATCTGGCGCATCAGTATTTGTAAGCGTTGTAGTTCCTTGAAAAACAGCTGGCCCTGTTGTCACACTTTGACCACTTGTAATGCCACCAATACTTAATAGTTTACTTAATTCTGCTACAGCGTTTTGATCCAATTTACTTTGTGTAATAAGATTGGTATAAGCATCCGCTGCAAAATTAATAAAATTAGCCGGGATTCCTTGGATGTGAATCTTATCTGGACTCCACCCACAAACACCATTAAGCATGTTAACTACTGCTTGGGCGATGCCACCATCTCCTACAGTTGAGGCAGATTGTGCATCCAACGTTTGAGCAAACATGTTAAGGAGCATTGTCTGGAAAGTAAGCAATGTGTCATCCCAGTACGTAACCTGTAGAATTCTTAGTGTGCATGAAGCTTGGATGGTTACAGGTGTTGGCACCAATGTTTCAATTGGAGCATAAGTTACATATCCAGTAAAACACTGTACAAATGTAGTTCTTTTTAAGAATACAGTGATTCTATCCATTGTACTAATGGCGTGAGAATTACCAAAGTTATATTTTCTATTTGGATTGTTTAGAGTGCAACTAAACGAGCTGACTGCATTGATTTGACGATCTAATGTAAAATCAATAATATCAGCGGATACGTCAATAATCCCAGCTGGTGACTGGGTGCTAATAACCGCAGTAATATCTGGGCTATATATAAACGTTCCTGATTGATTAATTCCCATTCGAACTAAATCCCTTGATAATATTTTGTGTTACAGCAGCCAAAGAGCCTATGCTAACCCAGCTTCCGCCATAATTAAGTTGATCTTGTGCAGTAGGAGCATATGAAAAGTTAAAATTGTTTTCCATTTTAGTGGGTGGTGTATTAGCTACATTAGGCGTTACAATTATCATTTGGTATTGAGTTGTAAAAACATTCTGATATCTAACATATTGTTTTTCCACTGATTGGATCCATCCATTGTATTGCAATGGTTGTAAAGGATTTTGGCTAATTAATTCATTAAAAATTGGTGAAGATTTATCAGAATTATTATAATAGTTTAATATCATTGGCGCAAGAGTTGTGCCATTAGAAATTGATATTTGATGCGATCGAATAGCGTCTTGAAATCTATTAAGCTTTGCAAAGCCATCTGTCGGGTCAATACCTTCAAAACCTGCCATGTTAGTATTATAAGAATTAGCGTTGCTCATTAGTGGCCAAGCAATATTAAAATTGACTGTCATTTGTTGGCGTCTAATCGGAATCCAGCTTAAACCATCTCTAGTTTGCTGAGTGGTGAATTCGTTTTGGCTACTGGTACTAAGCATTTGCAACCATACATCAAATTTGGTTGTTTTGCCGTTGTAATTGAGGGTTACTGTTGCGTTGCCAGCCATTGCTTCCAGTCCTCATTGGGTGTATTAGTAATTTCGTGTATCATACCCATAGATGGGCTCCAAGCAAAGCCATTGAAACTGACTGCTTGTTTTCCTGGATAAATAACAGGTCCAGAAACTCTACAATTTGAATAGTGTGTACTATTTGTAACGTTTGTAATGTTATCCATTGCTTCCTCCTGGTACTGGTTGTCTTGGCAATAATGATCCGTTGTTTAAAGCGTTCTGAAGATCTTGGAATTGGTAGTTTTGAGACGTGGTAGAAAGACCAGTCCAATCAGGGTTGAAACCTATACCTTGTGAAATTCTATTCACTGCATTGACCATTGTTGCATTAGTAGCAACATTATTTAGATCTTGGTGGACTTCTAGCATAATGACATAGGGATATAATACCGTGTCAGGTCCCCAACCCATTTGAAAGTTTTCCAACCATACGCTAAAAGTTAAATTGCGACTAGGAACTGTCAAAGTTGCTGGAACTTTAAATTCATTTTGATTATCTTGAATCTTTTTAAAGTTTTCAAAGAATTGAATTAAATTGCCTCTGTTACCTGCTTCACCTTGAATAGTCATAGTGGTAATTGCTGCAGACAAAATTTGCGTTACACGTCCACCAATAGTTCCATATGTTTGTGTATTTAAGTTATAATTCCAGTTTAAAGAATTAATATTAAAAGGAAACTTGTATTGAATATGACTGTAGTTATCAGTGAACGTAGCTACTGCTGGTACATTAGGATTAGGAAACTCTGACATTATTGATTACTATTTGCCGATGGTTGTCTATTTGGGGAAACGTGACCATTATTAAAACCAGAAGTACCGTTTGCTACAGAAGCTGTAAGTTTTTGCCCCCAGTGAGGTTGAATACCAATAGTAACGTGTGTAGTGTTAGGAGTCTGACCTTGGTGTTCAACGAGCCTACGCCAATCTTGAATTGGGTTATAATTTTTAGTCAAAGTATTTATATTAGAACTAGCAAATTTTCCTGGTTGAAGAATTAAGCCAGCAGCACTTCTATCAAATTCTCTGTTTCTTTGATTGTTACCTGCTATAATTTGATCAGTTGTTTGGCCTTTTATTGCACCAGCTACGAAACCACCAACATCATTAACTCCGTGAACAACTTTACTAATTTCTGATCCTGGTGCGTCAATAACGTTTCGTGCAGCATGACCAACGTCTGTAGCCACTCTCTTACCGAAGCTAACAATGTCAGCTCCAATGTGCTGTAAGAAACTATCAGATTTTTGATTTAATTTTTGGTGTTGTTGAACAATTCCCCATGCCCAAGCAGCAGCTTTCTGAGGCGATGAAGCAGGACCTGAATAACCTGTTGATCCTTGTTGAACAAGTGATTGCAAAATTAATTGCAATTCAATAATTTTATTAGCATTATGCTTTTGAAAATCGTTTTCGTCTTTATATTTTCTCTTAGTATCAATACCAGCCCAACCCAAAATTTGTTCTTGAGAAGCATTCAAAGCTTTAGCGTATTGATCACCCTTCATTTTTCTTGTAGCAGCATACAATCCCATGTAAGAAACACCAAGTTTTTGAGCCATCAAAGCATTGGTGAGCATTGAACCGGCACCTTCAGTGCCAGTAAAACCAGCACCTTGAATAACAAAGTTGCCAGCACCAAATTGAGCTGTAGTGGCACCATAGGCTCCAGCAGCAGCACTGCCTAAACCTTGGCTAGCACCTGTAGCCATACCAAGTTGGTATGCTTGGTCACCGTAAGCAACACTAGTATTAGTTTGTGCTTCCATGTTTCGAACGCCTCTAAAAGCGTTGGCATTGTCTTGCATGCTAACACCGTAACCAAGACCTGTGTCTATCATGCCCATTGTTGCACCAGCGGACATACCATAGTTTGTTTGATATGTCATCGCTGTTCTAGCGTATTGCTCGAGCTGTGACCCTCTTAGACCAAGCGAAGCACCATTGGTCATTGCTTGCAGGTATTGTTGCGAGCTATAGTTGGGATTAGTGTTCAAACCAGTGTGTAGATAGGCTTGCAGACCCATTCCAACACTACGACTGAAGTCTACGGTACCAAAAGCACCACCTTGTGTCTGCGACATGCTAGTATATGGTCTTGCGGCGGCAGCGAAATCTTGTACCGCTCCTAAGGTGTTGCCAGCAATTGATGCATAGCCAGCTGCTTTGCTCATATTAGATGCAAATTTGCTGTCTACAATCTTAGCAACTGTATTAGCTAAGTGCAAAGCTGATGTTTCTACACCAGGTGTGATACCTTGAGGCCTACCATAAATTGATTCGCCTGTTGCGGGATTAGTTCCTACTACTTCTGTTCCTGCTTTCTGTGAAGCGGCAATTGATGCAGGATTAATACCATAGCCACCAATTGCGCCAATAATTCTCTTAGAAAGCGTCTTACCCATTCCTAATGGCAAAGCATTGGTAATAGTGCTTAGATCGTTAGAAAAGCTATCGTAAGCTTTAGTAGCCACATTTGTTAATTGATCAGGGCCTAACGCACCCTGCTTTTCTAAACGGCTTTTAAGAGCAGGATAATCATCTAATTGATTTAAAATAAGCTGTTCGTCTGGGCGTAGTGTTTTACGAGGTTTTCTTCTTAAATTGATTGGAATACTTGCATCAGAGTATTCACCAGTAATATCTCCCATATTTGGAGCTGGGGTGTATGGAGCAGTTCCACCGCTAACTCTACCTTGGGAGCGAATATAATCACCAAAGTTATTATTAATCTCGGCTTTGGTAAATCCTCTTGACTGACTAAAGCTTGGTCCCTCTGTTGGGTAAGTACCGTATCCACCGACTGCGCTACGCCCACCACCAGCCATTCCTAGCATGCTGGTAACGTTACCCATATTACCGCCAAGGCCTCTGACACTATTCATCATCTCATTCAATGCTTGAATATTGTTAGCAAAACTTGTTTGGTTGGTCTGAGTTAGTGTTGAGATTTCTCTCATAACTGTTGCAATGCTTTGAACCGCTTCGAGATTTTGTGACCAGAAAGATCTCATCTTGTCAGCTCTATCGCTGATGCTATCAGTAGCATTATCAATAGCTTCTATATCTGTGCGCATTTGCTGGATAACGCTAGCAACGTCAGTAAAACCTTGTACAACTTCACCAGTATTGGCGCTGAGTAATAGTTCTATCTCGTATGGGTTACGACCTTCAGCCATTATTCATCATCTCCAATCTGGTCTATGTCAATATTTTCAAATAAGTTCATTGAAGTAAATTGCTTAACGAATTCTTCGTTAGCTTTCTTTTCTTCTTCTGTAACTTCATCGACCAGTTGTTCGTTGATGTCAGAAACAATCTGGTCAATAGCATAAATCTCTTCAATAGATTGAGGAGTAGACCAGACAATGCCTTCATTTTCAGCATTCTCTTCTTTTGTTTCAATGTACTTTTTGTACATCTCAGGGTTATTAATAACCATGTTTTGTTCAAAATGAAGTTGCTCTAGCTCAATCTCTTGTTCTTTTTTGCGTATAATTACTGATGTAAGCATGCACTGTTGAACAAGGTTAAGATCAGGCTTATTTAAAATGCCCATGGCGTTAGCCATCTCACTCTTGTCAATTATATACGGATCTAATTCCCATCTTTTGGGATATCCGTTTCCTCTCCTGAGTCTTGGAAGACATCGAAAGGAATTACTGGTTCAATAATACCAAGCTCTTGGAGAACAATAATAACACGGTTTTCCAATGCTTCGATTTCATCGTAAAGAATATCGACAATTGTGTCGTACCAATTATTGGTTACGTACTCATACTTTTGTCTAATAACGTTGATGTTCTTATTTGCAGGGATAAGGTCCCTACCATCAACACTGACGAGACCAGCGGCGACTACGGCAGCTTTGTATGCACGACCATAACCAATGGTGTCCATAAAGTCCTTAGTCAAAAGACTAATCTCTAACTTCTCATTCACTGTTAGTGTTCTAACCACGAACTTGTGGAAGGGAATCCGAGTGATCTCTCTTTGTAGATAGCCTACGAAGAGAAGACCCTCGAATTCATCCTTCCACTCATCCGGGAAAGTATTCACATCATTGGAGGACTTCTGGTCCTCTAATCCACTATTGTTAATTGTCGTCATATTACCTTTAGGTCCAGGGCTAGGTTAATAGCCTACCAGATAATCTGGCTAAATGCTAGTTCTTGTTAAGGAAGCGGTTGTAAGGCTTCTTAACGCGGCGGCTACGGAGCTCAACAGCACCAAAGTACTGACCAGTACCGGTACCTGAAGCAGGGGCGGTAAGGAGTGTACCAATTACGTTGTTGGCAAGGGCTGAACCGGTTACGGTGCCATTTGCGCTAACAGAAACAGTAGTTGTGGTAGGAGCACCTACAACACCAACTGAGCTTGTTCCACTGACAGCCACTGCAGTACCAACTGTGGTACCAGCAACAACGGCTACGTTAGGGCAAACACCTTCGGTTTGAACGAAACCAAAGTTACCAGCAGGGATGTTAACGAGTGCAACACCGGCAAACTCACCAGCCTTGGTACCAATGGTAGTAACGTTTCCGTTAACGCCAGGAAGAGTTGTGCTTACGCTAATTGTATAAGAAGTTCCGAGTCCGTCTTGTTTAACAACAAGAGCCTGACCAGAGGCAGCTACGCAAGCGTAACGGTTGTTGTAGTCTTGCCATACAGTAGCCCAACCACCGGAGATAGCGGTGTTTGTACCATTGTAAACTAGTGTATAACGAGTGTCGTCTGGGCCAGTGATTGCGTAGTTGTTAGCGGAACCAGACAAAGTAGACTGAGGTGTTCCGATACCAGCACCAGCACCAGTGGCACCACCGGCTGAGGCACCCTGAGCAGCAAATCCAGCAATGCTGAACGAGGTCAAGGTGGGGCTTACAGTTGTGAGCAAGTTGAGGAAGCTGTTACCGCTTGCTCCTACCTGGCGGTTAATACCAGTTGAAGACTGAGCAGGTACAAAGCTACCAGAAGCTGTCGTAGTGTCCAAGTTAACAGTGACAACGCTGATAACGTTCTGACGAGCACCAAGGCTAATCTTTGAGAACGTGTCGTGGTCGACTACATATTGAACACCAGGGATCATCTTTCTGTGGTCTGGGAGCATGGCTTGGCCAACTCCCGCTTGCAATTGAATGACGTATGAACGTACAGACATATTATTTCATTACCTTTCTTACAGGAGTTCTTTTCTAGAACGATACATAATTGTGATTGTTTTAGGGATTGTCATTGAAGCAACATTGACTGATTCATCAATTTGTACGTTAGTAACAACACATCCCTGGTAAACAATCTTTCGTTGTGTACCGTCGGGCTTATTGATGATTTTGATGCACTGGACTTCACCTTGTGCCAACTGAGCCTTGAATACGTCCAAGAGGTCAGAAGCGGTAGCAAAAGCACCACCAAGCTGTGCCCAGACTTCTGCATTCCATTGCTCAAGGAAGTTGAGCTGCAATGTACCAGCTTCAAGAGCGGCTGGAAGAGCAATTTCAATTGGATAAGCAGAATCTAATGGTTGAATGATCTGTGGTTGAGCAACAGGCTGTGGACCCTGCTCACTTACAGTCTGTGCATAGGCAAGCTGCTTACCGTTATATACGAATACGGTATAGTGACCACCTACGCGGAATGTTGAATTAGCCATGAATTACTCCTAGTAAACTACGAGGTTGCTTTGTGAATTACTTGCGATAACTTGACCAGTTTGAGTGTTTAGGCTCAATGTGACCTGGATGTAGTTAATCGGGTAAGTCGGTGAATATTGGAATGAGATGTTGATTGTTGTTGGATTTGCAGCATTAACAACAGTAGTCAAGTTCTGGTAGTTTTGGATCAAACCGTTAGATACAGCGTTTGTAAGCTGTCCTTGGACTTCACCAATGGCTGCAGCAACTGTGTTCTGTGTCAAAGGACCACCAATGAGGTTGGTCGATTGCAGACCTTGAGAAATTGTATTGGCAAGCACGTCCCCAATAGCGTTCAAGGAAATCTCTTGGGTTAGCCAGTTGCTGATGTTAGTTGTAAGACCTTGGAGAATCCAGAAGTTACCATCACGCTTTTGATAAACCGTAGTAATACCATATGGCAAGTAGTTGCTAGCTGCGTCAGCTTGGCTAATCTGGTTAGGAATGTAGTTAAATCCTGCCACAGTCTTGTTGGTAATTGGTGTAGCAACGTTAGTTTGACCAACAAAAATTCCTGCAACAGCAGCGGCTACATAGTAGCCAGGAATATTAAAGTTTGTTGTCGTAAGGCCAGTTGAAGTGTTCAAACCAGGATTGTAATTAACCGATGGTGGGTAAACAAGAGTAATTCTTGTTCCGGCAGATGTGCTACCAAAACCGCTTGCAAGGGTCTGAAGACCACCTACAGTAGCAAGGTTTGCAGTTCCATCAACACCAATGAAAGCACGCTGGTAAACACCACCGCTTGCCTGAACTGACAAGTAAGTGCTCAATGAGTTACCAAATGAGCCAACTCCGGAAGCTGTTTGTACAGCACCGGTGCCCGAAGCAACAAAACCATACAATGGAACAACAACGTCAATTCCGGTTTGAGCACTCAAGTTAACTTGTGTAGTCCCACTACTTACAGCAAATGTATTGGTCCAGTCAGAGTCAATAGCTGGGTTAATACCAGATGAAGACAAGCGAGCAACAGGCAGAATTGTTACGGTATTAGCACCATTTTGGAAAGCAAATTGGGTAGCAAGAAGTGCTGGGTTAGTAATGGTTGTGCCGCTAACAGGAATTCCAATAGCTTGGGCTGCGTGGTTGTAATCGTAGTAAGTACCGTATGCACCCCAGTAGTGACCGTAGTTAATGTTTACGGTTCCACTTACAGGGGAACCACTGATTCCGCTAGTAGTAATGTAGGAGAAAGGATTGGTAGTCGTGCTGGGTACGATCTTAAAGTTAACACCGTTAGTAGCAGTTGCAACTCCAGTAGAAGTAGTGTAAGTTACAGTAAAACCAGAGGCAGTTGAAAAAGCACCGCTATAGGTAAGGTTTACCATTGGGACGCTGAGCTGACCAACAATACCACTAGTTGCGGTTACGTTGTAGAACGTGTCGGTAGCAGATCCTGGAACAGGATTGTCAGCAACAATAGCAATGTTAAGATTTGTAGGGTTAACTGAATTCAGCGATACACCCGATTGCGTTACATAAACGCCAGGAATCTGATAATTAGGAATTGGCATACATTCTCCTTCAATGACTTGTGCAATATCGTTGCAGTTTTACAACGTTATTTTTGATAGTTTTATTAAGTATTTTGCTGTGCTGGGGTCGAATAAGGCATGACATCCCGTTGACCAGATACAGTAATATTGGTAATAGCTGGGGTAACCGTATCGTATTTAGTGACATAGAAGTCACCTATGCAATTAATACGAATACTAGCCTCATAAGTTAATTCTTCTGGGCTAAACGGGGTTCCGGGGCTTACGCTATCTCCAAGAGGCGTAAAAGTATCCAACAACAACGTCATACCAACCAGATTATTGTTGTAAATGCTCTGGACAAAAGCGGTGCTAGCAGGGCTCATCTTATCCATAAGAATGAGGTTGGTAACGCTATCGTATAACCGGTCACGCTCTTCCGAGTGCATGGCCATAATTTGTAGATCAATACTTCCCTCAAAGTAGCCAGAACGATCTGCGGTAAAGGCAGGGTAGTTATGACCACTAATAGTGATACCTCCAGATGTTGCGGTATAGGTATCTGGGAAAAGACCAGACCATTGGATTTTGCTTGGTCTAAACTGCACAAAGATTGCTGGCCATTCCACCATCTCTAGCGGATACTCGATAGTTATACTATTAGGAGTTAGGTCTAAACTATTGTCAGAGGGTGAGCTGGCTAGGGTGGAAAAACCAGCATTTAGGGCTTCAACAATGGCTGTTTTAACGGCTGTAACAAACATTACATCTGCCTTCCATAGAAAATTGTACTGATATTATCGCGTTCTTCGGTTTTAAGCAACATCTGAACAATTGCTTCAGCCCCAGTTGAACGTTTCCACTCGTCAATGCTTCTATTTATAGAAGTTTCCAAGAATCTAAGTGGTTCTTTATTCGGGTAATACCATTCTGGGGTCTGGTTGCGTATCCGACCATTGCTAGAGGCTCTAGAAATGATCGGTATTGAACCAACATTATTAGCTGTGGCTCTTCTAAAAGAAATAGTCCCATCGTTATTTCTGATAGGGATTGTACGACCTACCAATGTAACCATTGCGTGCGCCTGAATACCTTGATCAAGATCTAACATGTAAGCGACTTCATCAGGCATATCAATACCAACAATGCCTGGTTGAGCGATCGGAATGAGGCTATTTAAACCTTTACCAGTCCTACGTGGACCAATAACTTGGGCAATTTCTACAGCACGACGAGCTAATTGTTGAGTTAATTCTTCAGGGGCAATCATGCTATCGGTACGTTATAATAAGGGTGGCCGGGCCAAACGTTCTCGAGCACCGTCTGCTGGTTTACAATGATTGTGGTGTTATTGAATGGCTGAGTGGTTCCAACTCTGTATGGGTATTGAGCACTAGGTCCAGGGCCAGTTCTGATGGTCTGGGGAGAGACGCTACTCACTTGGAATCGTTCGCTTGTTGAGGTAGGGGTGTCCCCATTCCAACTTTCAACACGTACAACAAGGTCACCAGTACGGATCTGTGGGAACCATGAAAACTGAACTCGAGGGTTCTGCTTCCAGAATTGTCCAGTTGTTAAGTTCTTACGGTCATCTTCTGTATCAGCAGCCAGCATGTACAAGTGGTAGCAAGTAGGCTGAAACCCTCCTGAAAAGGTGGTCCCATAGCAATCTGGGCAATATGAGTTGCCGGTTTGCTTATAAACATTGCTCACACGTTGCTGAATGGCAACATTAGGTTGTGATGGGTTAGGGCTATCCTGGCAAGTCTGGCAGTATCCTACGAGCCCGGCAGCGGCATCCTCAGCACGCCACAAAAGACGTACGATGCATTGCTCCCCATACCACTGGAGTGCTTCGTCGTGAAATCGTTGTTGATCAATTTGAGTCCAATTCTCACGTTGCTTTACAACAAGCAATGGACTTTCGACTTGATAGTTTAGACCTGTACCTGAACCAGAAACTACAGGACCTGGCTGTGGATTAATGCCGGACATTAGAACAACCCATCGTAACGAGCATTCCATTCAGCATCGTAATCTGGTTCTGGTTCATTCTCTCGGCATTCTTTGGAGCAATACGGCCATACGGTACCATCTGGCTCTACGTATGAGTGTTCTTCGTTTTCAACTTTGTTACCGCAATAAATGCATTTATGTTCTTCTTCAGCATAGCGAACATTCCAATTCATTATTCAACCTCTGCCACATTGAATGCACATGGCCATATCAATCGGTGCGTATCTCCAGTGACAGATTCACCGCAATTCTTACACATAGAAGGGTTTAATGGATCTGGTTCCATTCTGGGAGTTCTGCATTTTAGTTCGTGTGATCCGTTATCGTCGTGGCGTACATGTTCCCAACGTTCTGGCGTTTTCCAGTATGGATTAGCTGGCATTTTT
>Ga0164297_10004196_pt1 | contig 13049 bp, 10 predicted proteins | sample GEODES058metaG_FD_113539 | JGI IMG/M metagenome (GOLD analysis project Ga0164297, IMG submission 113539) | Dystrophic lake water microbial communities from Trout Bog Lake, Wisconsin, USA - GEODES058 metaG | ecosystem: Environmental > Aquatic > Freshwater > Lake | place: USA: Trout Bog Lake... | reverse complement strand
CTGTCCACTGCCGCAACGCCTCCTCACCAGCCGCGCGACTACTGCCACCATGAGGACCACTGTAATGCTCTGTCGTCCCGCTGCCGCCACTTCGGTCGCCGCTTCGACTGCGGCTCCGAACAGGGGCTGCTCCGCCATCGCCACCTCCGCCTGCTTTGCCTGTACTCACCGCTTTCGACGATGTCTGATTGGCAGACACGCCACGGGCACGCACTGGCGGCACGCTACCAGGGAGACCGCCTGCTAATACGCCACTCCCAGCGGCATGAAGGGGTGCTCCACCTGCCAAAGGGCGACCACCTGTGCTGCCAGTCGGTCCGCTGCTGATCGTTCTTTCGCCGTCGCTGGATCCGCGACGCACAGTGGCAGAGACTGTCCCTCCGCCAGCAGTGGCGCCGCCATCCCAGGAGTTGTGAACCACGAATGTGCCGGTGCTACTCACTGTGGCATCAGGTCCGCCAGCGGTGCCGCCAGCGCAAGGACCGGAATGGATCGTCGATGAAGTGACACCGACGGAGCCGCCAGGCGGTGCGCGCACAGTGGCTCCGCCTGACGCGGTGATTGATGCTCCACCATGTTGCTCGCTCGCCCCACTGGCATCGTGCCTTGCCGCCCCCGTCGACGCGCGCTGAGCCGCCAGCCACTGCGTCGTGCGCTCAACTTCAGCAGCGAGAGCATCCGTGCCTGCTGGCGCGGACTGCACGAACCTGTGGCTGAGCAGCTGTTGTGCACTGGATCGTTGCCGTGCATTCTTCTGCAAGCAGGCTGATAGGAACGCATGCATGGGTCCGCTCCACGCATCCGGCTGGCTCAATTGCGGCGGTGGTTCGCGGCTAATCATGAAAATGACGCGCATCGGGTGGATTGCATGCCGAGGTGGATGGAGCTCTGCCATCTCGATTGCGCTGATGCCTAGCGCCCACACATCAACTTTGCCGTCGTAACGCGACTCCTGGATGACCTCAGGGGCCATCCAATGTGGAGTGCCGATGAATGTGTTGCGCTTGCTCATGGTGCGCGTCAACTGGGCTGACACGCCAAAGTCTGCGAGCTTCACCTGTCCTTGGCCGGTGAGCAAGATGTTGCTGCACTTGATGTCGCGATGCACCTTGCTCATGCCGTGCAAGTACGCCAGGCCCTGGTCGCGCAGACGAGCGTCAGTGCAGGCGGTGCAGGAAGGGGTAAACAGCGTGCTACCTTCAGAGACTCACGGCACACAACTGCGATGGCATCCTCTGACAACGGCGCGCCCCGGGCGTTCAGCACGTCGCGAATAGAGCCTGGCTCGAAGAAAAGCAGGACTGTGTGAGTGTCGATGCAGTGGAGTGCTGTGCATTGCCACAAAGGCAGGGAGTCGCGCACCGCCGCCGCAGAACTCCATGACAATCCACAAGTGCGCTCGTCCCAGAATGGAGCCGAAGTAGCGAACCACGTTGGGGTGTGTGCACTCCTGCACAAGCACAGCAAGTGTGAGGACTTCTGTTTGGAGACTGACGCCCAACAGCCGCGTGTGTTGCGTGCCTGGAGCATCTCAATCTCATGTCGTATTTCGCTGAAGCCCTCGTCCTGCGTGACACCGAGCGCCAGGCGTGGTGAGGTGAGCAGCAGCATCAACACTCTGTGTCAGCCAAGCCCACGACACGCACCCCTTCGGCGAGCGTAATGACTTTGATGGCGAACAGCTGGCCCGTGTCGCGGGCTTGGCCCTTGTACACGGAGCCGTAGCTGCCCTTGCCGAGGAGTTCCAGCAGCTCGAACGACGCACTGAGAAGCGACTCGTCGTCATCATCAGCAGCGCCAATGCCGCCACCGCCTCCTCCAAGCGGCGCAGGCGCGGCCATAGTTAAGCTCTACAGATGGGAACGCACATGGATCGTGCGGAAAGGACAGAGAGTGAGTGTCGTTATCAATTCGTTCACGTCGTCATCAACTCCTCACGGCGCGCCCAGCGCCAGTCAGGCGGCAGCGGTGGCCGCGACCCCTTGGCTGCTTTCAACTCCTTCATCTCTCTGTCCTTCTCCTCGTCCTCGTCTTCGTCCTCGTCTGTCTTATCGACATTGACCCATCCTCTGCATGTGGTCGCCGCGCAGTTGCATGGCAGGCGCTCCGCCCCGGAGAAGCGGTAATCGTAGCTCAGCTCCTGGCCGGGCTCGATATCACGCAATGCAAACAGCACAATGTGCTGACGGTCACCCACGCACACAAGGCGACTGTAGCAGTTCGGCGCGCAGCTGTGGTTAATCAAGTGCGCCATGTTGCCTGCCCGCGTGGCGTCAACCACATGGCAGTCATCCATGCGGAACACATAGGTGCCAGCGCCGACGAGAGCATCGTAAATGGTTCGCTCACGGTGTTCCGCCAGCGCAGGGCGGACCAGCTCGCCGCAGTACTCGATCACCATGTCGCCCGCGGCGTGAGCAACCTTAGTGAATGCGCCCCATCCGTGGATGGCACTCTTGCCGCACGTCAAGCGACGCCACAGTGTCGACCGCATACATGCGAACCGCTCCGCTGTGCTTGCTGGCGGCTTCGCGCTGACGGCGACTGCGCGCTCATCCATGATGGGATCGGTATCTGCACCTGGGTGAGACGCATCATGCTGCTGCATCTGCTCAACTCCTTCTGTGGCTTGAAGTTCAGCCCCAGGCGTGCAAGTCGAACAAAGCGCAGACAGCGCAGCGACGTGTCTGCGTCCAGTGACCACATACGGTGTCGCTTCCACAAAAGTGCGCTTCGCAAGGAACGCCTCGATGGCAGCTGGCTCGCGCCGTAATCGCCGCTGAGACCAATCCAGGGGCACCGTGCGTGCACATCCAGGCACGCCGTCGCGCGTGTTATCCGGCAAGCCGCGCGCTGCCGCTGCCGCGAACAATCGAAGCTGACTACGGCGCTGCGCCGCTTCGGCAGTCAAGGCCTGCTGCGCAGCGCCCTTGGCGGACTTAGCCTTGCTGCTGTTTGGGCGCTTCTTCTGCCCTTTCACAGGCGTGGCTCGTGCTCCATCACCGGGTGCGCCGCCATTTGCAGTTCCTGTGGTCGTACCTGCGGCAGCGGCGGCAGCTTTGGGCGCGCATTTGGGGCAGAAGGAGGCGAGCACCAGTCCATCCCCGAGTCCAGTGACAGCCTTGGAATCCAAACCAGCTGCTGCGGCGCTACGCTTCCGACCAGCAGCAGGTGGGGCAGAATCAGTGCCCGCAGCTGCTGCTCCATCAGAAGACGGCGGAGGCGGAGGCGGTGGAGGGGCTGGAGCCTGCATCTCCCGCACCTCCATGCGGTACCCCCGCCCACGGGCGCACAGCGGATGGTACGTCGAGTAGCAGGTGCGTCCACCAGCGCACTGGATGCAAGCGCCGTAGGGCTGGCGGCACAGATTGCAGCGCAGCGATAAGCGGGCTTTCCCGATACTCTGGATGCCATCGACAGGCTCCACCGCATCTGGATCCCCGAAACTAGTTTCCGGGATCCACTGCGCGCATGCAACGTGACACCAGCGCCCACAGGTGGTGCGTTTCATGGCACCGCCCAAGACGGGGCAGAGCACGCATGGCGGTGGCTGGGGCAGACCCAGTGCACATGTAGCGCACTGCCACGGCCGTCCATCCGGCGGCTCTGACACGCCGTAGCATCGCTGGTGCACCAGCAAGCGGCATCCATCGCACTGGACGAGCTGGTTATCGTCCCACTCGATGGTCATGTGACACACGCTGCACCGGTCTGCCGGCACAGGCAGCACCACCGCCGTGATGCCGTCCGGTAAGCGCAGATGTGCGCTCGCACGTGCCTGTGCAGCGAGACGCTGCGCATCATTCGCAGGTGGCTCTCTCGGCTTGGCGCCGCCCTCCCAGGTGGAGAAGCCCTTGCACCTGGGAGCGTCAGGCAGTCGTTGCAGAGCTGTAGCCACGCGCTTGTGGGTGAGTCCAAACACATCTGCGCCGCTGGGTGCGCCCCGCTGCCTGGATGCCCGTCCACTGGCGCTTCCAGCGCGTTCAAGCGCGGCATCCCAGGCGGCAGTGGGGTGGTTGGCTTCGACCATGAATGAGCCCTTGGCGGCCAGAGCGCTGCCATCAGGTGTAAGTGGCCCGGACACGCGGAATGTGGGCGTGTCGCCGCCATCCACAATCTCGCATTTCCACAGCGCCCCGTTTCCCACGGCGTCTCGATAGACGAGGGCGCAGTAGCCAATCGGGTACAGGCACTTCGCCGTGTGATACGCGGGCCGAATATACTCGATGCGGCCCAGAGACACCACCATAAGCTGCGTGCTCAGCTGCCATGGCAAGCCCTGCGTCACGCTCGGCCGCTCCGCTTCAGGCAGATCCCACCACTCCGCAGCACTGCCTTTGGGTGGCGGCTTCCGCGGCTTCTGCTGCTCGTTTTCGCACTCATCGTCGTCGCTTACCCACTCCTACGCACACCGGTGAATTGCGCTCGGGTCGTCAACTTCATGGAAGAGGGGGGAGGCGGGCTAAACAGAGTGTGCGTACCGGCTCGTCCGGCCACTCCTCACCGCCACCCATTTTATCAGGCAATGTGCCTGTCAGCAGGTACTCCTCCAGCTGGATGAGCGCTGCGCGCATCTGCGCGTTCACACCACGCAGGAGAGCTTTGTCTGTCAGGCCATCCTCAAATGAAAGGACACCCTCCTTGCCAGTACCCCGTGCCAGTGCCAGCCGACCATGCTCCGCAGAACCGAAATACTGCACTGCGACTGGTGAGTTCGCGTCTGTCCGGATGCGGCCAGATGTATTGTGCGCAAGGTCTGCTTCGCCAACTACCAATGCCGGCCACGAAGGGTAGCCTTTAACTTTGCCCCATACGGGTATGCCTTGCGGCACGCGCGCTAGAGCAACACCTCTGCGCCCACCGGGCTCAAGCACCCGGATGCGCTCTACGCTGAGACACAGCCATTCGGTGTCTGAGGATGCAGAAGGTGCATCGAACGCGACCCTGTGCTGTCCGCTGGTCGTATCGAAATCATCGATGGCACCGTCACGCCTGTGTGTTGACACGTGAGTCACTGGCCCCATCGCCTCCAGGATGCGAATGAGTAGAGCAGCAGTTGATGAAGGAGACACGCACCAGTGGCGCTCTGTGGGGAAGTACACGCTAATGCGCCAGCCGACTGCATGCACACCATCCGGCAGCTCCGGCCCCGGCGCCGCCGCTGCATCAGGCTGGCCCTCACGCACGGCATTGCCATCAGGATGGGCATCAACCTGGACCTGGACTTGTGCGGCTTCACCATTGGCCATCACTGCATCCCCGTCCGCATCTCTACCACCACCAGGTGGCAGTGATGCCCCGCCAGCAGGCGGAGGCGGCACTTCGCCAGGGTGCAAGTGCAAGTGCACGCGCTCCCTGCTTAGCAAGAGCCACTCTTCAGAGCCGTCCGTGTACGCCACCAAGTGCGTCCCGTCACTCGGGTTGAAGCTCTCCACCGTCGCGCCGTAGCTGAAGTTGTCGTCCGGCCTGAGCGCGCGGCAGAGGAGAGGGCGCGCAGGCAGGGGTGTGTGAGAAGGCCCGCGGCGGGAAGGGGGGTTGACACAACGCCTCAGTCCACCCTGTCAGTCCTTCAGCCGCGCCCGGCACTGAGAGTCGAACGCACCAGAGGACGCGTACGTGACGGTTGACGAGCCATTGCGGGCACACCGTCCCGCAGTTCCACCTGGAGTGAGGGAGCCAGAGACAGCAAAGAGGCCAGTGTGATGTGAGACTCCTGGCTCCTTTTAAGCGAGACGACAGGTGCGCCAAGCAAAACACACGTGGCAGTGCAGCTGGGGACGTACACGCGGTAATAGCTCCGCTGCGCTTTGCCTGCGAGGAAGAGCGCGTAGGCAGTGCTCAGGCGCTCTGGCCACGGCGCCGACTCGTTCCCGCTTCCCTTGACAGCTCGCTGCCGGGGCGGCATGGGCCTGAACAGCGCAAAATTTTGATGACCGCGCCACTCGCGCCTGCGAGCGACGCTTTTGTGCCACAACTTCCAACGGAAAGTGTGTCTCTCGCGCCCGTCGCGGGACCCGTGTGGCGGCGCGTGGTTTGTGTGTGTGTCACCCTCTGCACGCCCTGGTCGCGTGAGTTGCGTGCGGGCGCGTGTGTGTGGAGCAGCAGCAGTGTTTGCCGCCCATGGCTGCACCGGCACCCTCTGTTGCCTCTACGTCGGTGCTTGCACCCGTCATTGAAGCCGCCAAGGCGAACCCAGTGGCTGCGGCGCTGACACTGCTCGCGGTGGCTGTCGTATACTGCGCACTTGAGCAGCTGAGCTTCAGAATGACGGCGCCGGGGGTGGTGTGTCCTCCAGGCTTGTTCGTGCCGCTGGTGGGCAGCATAGTGGACATGGTCCGCGACCCGTACGGCTACTGGGAGCGGCAGCGCAAGCTCAGCCCCGCCGGCTTGTCCAAGTTTTTCCTGCTGGGCAAGACAGTGTTCTTCACCACCGACACGGACATCAGCCGCCGCGTGCTCATGAACAACGGCCCGGACTCGCTGCAGATGGTGCGTGCGCAGTCGCTTCAGCAGGCGCTTCAGCGCGCTGGAGGTGGTGCGCGCCGATGGCCCACCGGTGGGCCGGGGCCTCGCATGTGTCCGGGAGCTGCTTGGAACCGCCGCTTTCGGTTGCACCCAGCCTCTGTGGCCGGCCCCGCCCGGGCGCCGTGTATCCGCGCCCCAGCGCCTGACGCGCCCTCTCCCACACCCTTCCCGCAGGCGGTGCACCCCAGCGGCAAGTGGATTCTGGGGCCCACGAACTTGGCTTTCCAGTCGGGTCCAGAGCACAAGGCACTCCGTAAAAGCTTCCTCAGCCTCTTCACCACCAAGGCGCTGGGCGTCTACGTCGCAGCGCAGGACCGGGTGGTGAGACTCCACATCGCCAAGTGGCTCGCGGACCCAGCGCTCGCAGCACCGGACTCGTTCGACGAGATGCGTGACCGCATCCGCGACATGAACCAGGAGACGAGCCAGGACGTGTTCGTGGGCCCGTACCTTGCAGCGAACCTGCGCAGTGAGTTCGGGGAGCACTACCGGAACATGACGGACGGCTTCCTGTCGCTTCCGCTGCCGGTGCCAGGCACCGCAGTGTGGCGTGGAATGGCCAGTCGCCGCGCGGTCATCCGCATCCTCACCGATTGCGCAGCAGCTGCAAAGCGCCGGCTGGCAGCGGGGGATTTCACGCCGGAATGCTTGCTGGATTTCTGGGTGGAGCATCTGGCGGAAGAGACAGCAGCCTGCGCGGCTGAGGGGCGGCCGGCACCGAAGCACGCGAGTGACCACGCCATCGCAGACACCATCATGGATTTCCTGTTCGCGAGCCAGGATGCGAGCACTGCAAGCCTCACGTGGCTGGCTGCGCTGATGTGCGACCACCCGAACGTTGCTGCCAAGGTTCGGGAGGAGACTCGGCGCGTGTTCCCCAAGGTGATGGACCCCTCGGGCGCAGACATCGACGGCGATGCGCTGTACCAGCTGACGTACACGCGCCAGGTGGCCAAGGAGGCGCTGCGCTGGCGCCCGGCCGCTCCCATGATCCCTCAGGTTGCTGCAGTTGATTTCCCGCTGGCTGACGGCGTGGTCGCCCCTCGCGGAAGCCTCGTCATCCCCAGCCTCATGGCGCCCGTGTGGTCGGGACAGGGCTTCCCCAACGCGGAGAAGTTCGACCCGGACCGCATGAGCAAAGAGCGGGCGGAGGACGTGACGCATGCGAAGCATTTCCTCACCTTTGGCTGCGGCCCGCACTCGTGCGTGGGCCAGACGTACGCCATCAACCACCTGGTCGCGTTTGCCGCGCGTCTGGCGGCGACAGTGGACCTGAGCCGAAAGCGGACACCCGACAGCGACGATTTCCTGTACCTCCCGACGGTGTATCCCAAGAACTGCCTGCTGCACTTGGAGAAGGCAGCATAGAAGATTGATGGGCTATTGTACGATTATTTTAAGACAGACAGAGGTGCACAATTGTCGAGGCGTCGAATTGTTCTAGGTGTCCTGCCAGCGGTCAGTTCCCGTGCCTCCTTACTTGCCATTGAACTCGGTCATGCCGAGGCGAGTGAGTAGCTTGCGCCACCGGGGCGGCTCCTCGTCGAAGATGTACGTCAGCGGGCTGACCAGCACGCCGGAGCCACCTGCGTTGCGCAGCTGCTTCACCGCCTGGTAGATCTGGTTCCTCGGCACGCACATGGTTGCGGAGAAGAACTCCCCCGGGCTGGGTTTCTTCAAATCGCCGCTCCCAACGCCGGCGTGGGTGTTGTAAATGCTGCCGATGGTGGGGCCCTGCAGACCAGCAAGCAGCGGGCCGCCCGCCGCCAGCTTGGACGCCACATCCTCTGGACTGCTGCCACGCATGTTGGCTGTAATCACGAACTGGCCCTCCGCGCGGAGATGCGCCTCCAAGCGCTCAATCATGTCGCGAACAACCTCCAGCGCCCCCTCCCTATGCAGCAGCGCGTTGCGCGACGCCACCAACACGCCCTGCGACTCCAACACGCGGCCCCCCTTAATCTGCTTCAGGTTGTTCTCGCGCAGCGTCGTGCCGCTGGACACGAGGTCGAGAATGACGTCCGCACTGCCCATGGCTGGCGCAGCCTCCAGCGCACCGTCCGCGGTGCTGAGCGCCACATGCTGGAAGTTGCATTTGGCGAAGAACTCCTTGGCGATGTGGGTGTACCCCGTCACCACGCGCATGGGACGCTGCGCTGACCAGCCCACGGCCTTGAGGTCATCCATGCTGTTCACGTTATCCCACCCCTGAGGTACCGCCACCGCGAGGTGGCACTGCCCGAAGTTGAGCGCGTCGTGGACGACCATCAGGTCCGGGTCGCCCTCGCCAAGCTCCACAAACATGTCGTAGCCGACGATGCCCAGGTCCAGGTCGCCACTGCGCATCTTGCGCATCACGTCGCTCGCGCGCTGGAACCACACCTCCAAGTTATCCACCTGTGTGCGGCCAGCAAGAAGCGCAAACACACGTGCGGCCGAGTGCGGGCGTGAGATACAGACTGCGCAGGCGCGCACACTAGAGGCTTCGGAGACCGACGGCCCCGCTCCCCCTTGTCCAGGAGATCCGGGAGGGCACGCACGTTGGGCATCTTGGCCACGTACTGCCGGTCGTTCACTTTGCGCACAGTCAATTGGCACTCCTGCGTGTGTGGCTCGGGGCGAGTGAGCGCGTGCCGCCGCCGCGATTGCACTGCTCTCTGGAGTGAGTAAGGGGAGCTGGGTGCGACACTCGCCACAACGCTGCGTTGAGCGCCTCACTCCCCCCGTGAAGCTGTGGTGAGTGCACGCACGTTCAGCAGCTCTAGAGTCAGCTCAGCCATGCGGCCTTTAGATGGGATACCCAGGCGCAAGGCACGCTCTGGAAGACTCACTTTGCCGGCCTCTGCAAGCGCAACACACGTGTGTGACAGTCGGCGTGAGTCAGCGGAGAGACGGGGCGGCACGTGCACTGTGGTGCGACTCGTTCTGAGCGGAGCGTGCTGGACATCCACGGGGCATACGCACCTCCAGCCACAACACTGACTGCGGGCGCGCTGCGCCGGGGCTGTCGTCGCGACGCCTGGAGTCTGCAACACCCCGGCGCCGAGGTGGGCGTCAACAGCGCCTGCATGGTGTCCTAGCGAAGGGGAGACGAAGTACTGGTCTACCCCATGATCGCTTCGAGTACACGTCTCAAAGCACTTCATTCAAAGCACTCATGGCTCCTGTCCCAGAATGCCTGTGGCAACTGATGCGTAGAACTTTTGCGCGTCAGGGGGCAGCTGGGCCAGCGCGGCTGCCATGGCCCGCGCCGCCTGCAACGCTTGCGTCGCTGCCGGAGGGTCTGCGTTGCCGTACACATCATCATTGGCGCGAGGCTCGCCCACAGGCGGGTGCCAGAAGCAATTGACAGCGACAGAGAGGTCGTCATCGGCGTCAGCGAGCACGGAGTGCGCCCAATACCGCGGGATGACCAGCGCTTCGCCTGGGTTCAAGCACACCTCTACGCAGGCCGCTTTTGCGGCTGCGAATCTAGGGAAGTGCGTGGCGATGGCTGCATGACACCCTTCATCGCTGTCATCTGCCCACACACACGATGTGGGCACGCGGCTGCTGCTTCCACTAAGATATAGCCCCGAAGCTGCTGATGGCGGAAACAACTTCACGCGCTTGCGTCCACAAAGTTGGACCAGGCAGTTGTCGAGTGCATCGTAATGGAGCCACAGCGCCAAGCCAGGGGATGCAATGCGCAGAACTGTGGAGTGGGTGTCACGCCCCGCGGGCGGCATGCAGCAGAGCGGCAACTGCACTTCGGTGCTGAGCGATGGAAACGAGGTGGCTAAGCATGCAGGCTCGGTGCGCGGGTCAGAGCCCACTGCCCGCATGTACACAAAGTGACCGACCCTTTGATGGCACATGGCCAGCAGCTCGCGTAAAGGCATGTTGCGCAGCGTGAAGTTCTTGGTGGGGTGCCAGTTCAAGTGCGGGCTGTCGCCGACATGGACCGTGACAGGGACGTCTGCATCTGCGTGGTGCTGCAGGTGGTGGAGTGACCACAGTGATGAGCACGGGCCCACATCCAAGCCGGTGAGATGCGCTGGTGTGCGAGTCGACACTGCAGTGGCATGCACGTGTGCAGCGCATGGCGCGTGCAGATGCAGAAGCTGTGGCGGCGACTGCGCCAGAGGTGCTTGTTGTGCGATTGAAGTGCTGACTGCCGGACCAACCTTGATGTCGGCCACGCAATGCAGCACGCGAGGGGCGTATGATTTCACGACCTCGACATGGAGCACCCGTGTCGTCCAGCTCGTGTTCCCGCTGGCCAGCAGCAATGTCTGAAGCTCCTTGGCAACGCCACATCCCCAGGCGTCTTGCTCACCAGCACGCACGCAGCCGTGGACGTGTAACACACCCCCTGTATCTGGTCGCAGAGCTGCTAGAGCAACAGCGTAGCCGCATGCCGCATCGGGTAGTAAACCGAGCATGACTCGGTGGGCTACCCTATGGGGAGCCATCTCACGGCAATCACCAGCCAGCACAGTGCACGCGCTAGCAGAGATGCCATTCAACGCAAGATTGGCTTTAAGCGCATCAATACTGGGCGGGTTCCATTCGCAAGCGTGCACGTGGCTGACCCGTGCATGGACCAGCAATGGGATGGTCCAGTAGCCGATGCCTGAGAACCGATCCACCACCGTCTCGCCTGCAGCCGGTAGACGCGCCATGCGTTGCTTCTCGGTGCCATTGCCGCTGGAAAACATGGATTGAGTGACATCGAGCGATAACTGCAGTCCGTGCTCTATCACTGTTGTCCAGCTGTCTGCGCCTGGCGGCCATAGCATTGTAGCCCGGCTGCTTCGTCTCGGTCCAGGGTCTATGCGCGACTGTCTCGCAAGACGGGAGACTCCTAACGCTGCTGCAACGGCCACGTACAGCTTGCCGTGAAGATCCGTCCAGCGCTCGTCACGCAAGCAGTCCTCAGGCAGTAGTGCGACGTCGCCGAGTTTCTCCCATCTCGAAGGCAAGTCGTCGAGCAACTCATCAGGCAAGGAGGCGGCGTGAAGGAGCACACGGACGATGTCCCGCAGTGCTGCTGCGGGCGGCTTCGCTCGACGTCGTGGCGGCAAGCTCGCGTTCTTTTGCCACTCTCCCAAGCGTGCTTCTAATGCGGTAGTCACCTCTGGCGGGAGCTGCGCGTCGCTGGCACATGGTAAGCAAGGCAAGGCAACTGCGGGTGTTCCGTGTAGAGCGCAGTGGCCTGACCAACGATTGAGGTCCAGTAAGTGCTCACGCTTGAGTGCGTCTTTCACCTGCTTTGCGTGAGCGGTCTGGATGACGAGCGCGAGGGCAGCAGGCGGTGAGTGCATGCACAGGGTCTTTGCGAAGGGGGCCAAGAGTGCTCACCGCGTCATTCCGTGCTAGATGTCTGTATTTCAGCTGAGTCCCAAGATCTTACCGCTGTCAGCATCAACGTCAATGTCGTAGTAGCACGGCCTCGTGGGAAGGCCTGGGATAAGCGGCATCTCACCCACGAGTGCAACAACGAAACCGGCCCCAGCAGACAGGCGCAGGTCCCGGACAGGCAGCGTGAAGCCAGTGGGTGCGCCCTTCAGTGCCGGATCGGAGCTGAAGCTGTACTGCGTCTTCGCCATGCACACCGGCAGATGGCTGAACGCTGCGTACGCGCGCATCTTCGCCTCCGCCGCGTCCGAGAAGGACACGTCTCCGGCGCGATAGATTTTGGTGGCCACAGCCACGATCTTGTCCCGGAGAGTCGTCTCAGACGGGTACGTGAACGTGAACTTCTCTGTGTCTGCTCCCTCACACGCGCGAACCACAGCCTCCGCAAGCGCAACTGCGCCTGCACCACCATCCGCGTGATGGGTGCACACAACCGCGTCTGATGCGCCTGCAGCGATGGCAGCCCGCTTCACAGTCGCCAGCTCTGCATCGGTGTCGCCTGCGAAGCGGTTGATGCACACAACCACCGCGCAGCCGAAGCCCAGCGCGTTCTCGATGTGGCGCACGAGATTGCAGCACCCGCTGGCCACCAGGTCCGTGTTCTCGGTCTTGTATTCGTGCGGCAACGGCACGCCAGCAACAACAGGCGGCCCGCCGCCATGCATCTTCAACGCGCGCACAGTGGCGACAATGACAGCGCAATGCGGCTTCAACCCACTGGCGCGGCTCTTGATGTTGACGAACTTCTCAAGCCCGATGTCGCTGCCGAAGCCAGCCTCGGTGACAACGATCCCGCCTGGACCAGCTAACTTGAGGGCCAGGAAATCTGCAACCACGGATGAGTTGCCGTGCGCGATGTTGGCGAATGGACCGGCGTGCACTAACACCGGCGTACCCTCCAAAGTCTGCATCAGTGTCGGCTCCAGCGCGTCTTTCATGAGGACAGTCAGTGCGCCTGCGACGCCCAGGTCGTCTGCAGTCACCGGCGCGCCGCTGCGGCTGGTGGCCACCACCATGGCGCCCAGACGGGCGCGCATGTCGCTCAAGCTGGTGCTCAGCGCAAGCACAGCCATGATCTCAGACGCAACTGTGATGTCGAACCCCGTTTCCCGGGCGTGGCCTCT
>Ga0164297_10004183_pt1 | contig 13071 bp, 15 predicted proteins | sample GEODES058metaG_FD_113539 | JGI IMG/M metagenome (GOLD analysis project Ga0164297, IMG submission 113539) | Dystrophic lake water microbial communities from Trout Bog Lake, Wisconsin, USA - GEODES058 metaG | ecosystem: Environmental > Aquatic > Freshwater > Lake | place: USA: Trout Bog Lake... | reverse complement strand
TGTGGATAGACAGTGACATGGTGTGGCGTGCCAGCGACGTGCTTAGCCTATTGCAGCTGAACAAACCAATTGCCAGCGGCTGTTATCTCATGGCCAATGCGGAAGAGTTTCCCATCGTAGAAACGCTGGATTACGGCAAGCTGCTGGAGCAGGGCACGTTCAAATTCATCAATCGTGCTGAGATGCGAGAACGTACGGAACCGTTCACTGTGAGCTATGCAGGGTTTGGATTCATGGCAGTGGCCCGAGGTGTGATGGAACGCTTGGAGTATCCATGGTTTCGTCCGCGCTGGGTTGATCAAGGAGACTTCCTAGAGTTCACAGCAGAGGACGTGGGATTCTGCTGGTCGGCAGCAGAGATGGGTGAGCAGATCTGGGTTGACCCACGCATAAGAGTGGGTCACCAGAAAAGCTTGGTTTTGGCTTAGTGAACGCTGCAGCCAAGCGTGAAACCGTAACGCTTGGCTTTGGTGTCAATCATCGCTAACAAGATGCGCATCAGCATCACTTAGCACCTTGATTGATGATTATCAGTTCTTCTTCAGTGTATGGCCACATGTTGCTGCTCCTCAGTAACCGTTCACGAATGGCTTGCGGTCGTTCCAGCTGAGACGTTCAAACTCACGACTGAAGTTCTCCACGTCCAGTATGCTCTGCGGATTGCGGGATATAATGTAGCGTTCTTCTGGGGTCAGCTTGCGACCTTGATCTTGGGTCACTATCTTCTTGCCAACCAGCTTGTTGATCCACTTGATCATTGTTGTCTCTCCTAATGTGTGTGTAACTGTGTCAGTAACACAGTATATAGGTATTTACTGCATCGCACAATGGTTTTGCCATGCGCTGCACATATAGCTATCATGCGTTGCCGCACGACCTATGCGTATAGGCATGTTTGACCTTGGTATCATCTAACGTATAATTAAAAGAAAGGTCGATCATGGCAATCTACATATCCACAAAGACATACACTCCGACTGAGCAGTTCAGCTGTTGTTTCAGGCAATGGCGTGCCGGAAATAGCCGTTCTAATCTGTTACACGGGTATGCGCTGAGTTTCAAGCTGGTGTTTGAATGCCATCATCTAGATGATAACAGTTGGGCCATAGATCTCAGCAGCCTAGACAACATCAAGACATGGTTAAAGAGCCAGTTTGATCATACCACTATCATAGCAGAAGATGACCCCGAACTCGATGCGTTCAAGGAACTCAACGACAAAGGCGTCTGCGATCTGAGAGTTTTGCCCGGCACGAGCTGCGAGAAATTCGCGGAACATGTTTTCAGATATGCGCGACAATGGATGGAAGATCAAGGACTGCTAACCAGGGTTACCATACGCAGCGTAGAGTGCAGCGAGCACGAAGGTAACACGGCAATGTACATTGAATGATTGATCAATCTCCGGGCCATCTTGGCTAAATATCCCTAGCATAGCCTGGAGAATCATTAGATGGCCACCTTTTCACCTTTCGCAGCGTATTACAGGATCACCTGGAACCTGACAACGCCAAACAACTACACTGGTAGCAACAGCACCGGTGGTGGCATAAACCCATTCAATAGCCGACAGTATCACAGCATGATCGCTACTACCGGTAACGTTGACGTGTCGGGCGGTTACGGTGGCAGCACTGGCGACGAGTTGTTGCTGAACGGTTATATCATTGGTCCATTCACCAACGGCGATACTGTACCAACCATAGTGCAGCGCTTTAATACCATGAGCAACTGGACCAATATAATGGCCAGCACGGACATCAATCCAAAATACATCACCCTGAGCTGTGCTTATCCTAGCGTGCAGACTGCTATCACGCTGGCCAATTATGTTGGCACGCCTTTGGCTAGCCTTGGATTCACAGCAGGCAGCTTCACCTATCCAAATCCGATCTACGGCGGCACGTTCACTGCTCCGACCAATAACCAAAACATAGTTGTAAATGGTACCACCATCACGTTCACCACTGCTGGTGGTCTCAGCCTCAGCGGCGTATGCTCAACCATCAACAGCGTCACAGGCGTTACCGATGTGGTAGCAACACCAGCTGCTGGCAATGTGCAGCTCAACAGCGCCAGCAACAGTCCGATCTACATACTCAGTGGAACAGCAACAAGTGGGTTGGGATTCACCAATGGCACAGCCTATGCTGGTGCGATGACCTACACAGACGCAGTGGAAGATGAGCAGGGCTTTCTGCGTTGGAAATATGTAGCCAGCGGCATCGAGTCATTGGTCACGCCTAACTATTATGCTGGTGTATCTTACAGCAACACCACGGTACAGAGCACCAACGGTGTCAATCCACCGGCACAGTTCAGCTGGACGCTGGGTGTTGACCACATAGATGCGCTGACAACCGTCACGCTAACTGGTGAGCCAGAAGGTGCTGGTGTGCAGCTCAGCGGGCCTGCTTGCGTAAAGCGTTTGATATCGCGTGCGTTGACCAACAGCTATACTGAAAACTGCAACGTGTATAATCCAAACATTGCTATAGCAGGCAGCTCAGTGATAGCATTCAACACCAGCCAGATGGTCACACAGTCCATCACAGCTGGTGCGCTAGATGTCACCGGTAACATCAATTTGATTGAGCAAAATCTCACCGTTACTCAGATATACAACGTCTAATAGCCTTGACAGGCAGCAATAGGCTGTTACAATCTAAGTTGCTGGCAAGGAGATCTAGATGCTGACCACCCTACTGATGTTTGTCGCTGCGGTTGCCTTGAGCGGCGTGGCAGGTTATTACTCAGTCATTGGCCTAACAACGATCTTTAGCAGTGCGTTCATTCCTGTGTTGATCATGGCAGGAACCCTGGAAAGCAGCAAGGTAATCACAGCCAGCTGGCTCTACAACAACTGGCGCAAGACTCCGTTCTTGCTCAAGACCTATCTCACAGCGGCGGTAGTGATCTTGATGTTCATTACCAGCTTGGGCATCTTTGGCTTTCTCAGCAAGGCGCATGTGGAGCAGGCAGCTGCTGGTGCTGAACAGCAGGCCAAGGTCCTGCACATTACGCAAGAGATAGAGCAACAGAACCAGATCATAGAACGTGCCAAGCAGAAGCTGGCATCTGCTGGCAAGGGCGACGAAGCCAGCAATGCTGCTATCAACACGCGCATCGATGATGCTAACCGCGTCATAGATAACGCTAACAAGCGCATACAGCCTCAGATTGATGAGCAGCAAAAGATAATCGATGCGGCCAATGCCAAGATAGAGCTGAGGGCAAAGAGCACACAGAGCCAGATTGATGACATTGATAGGCAGGTAGCCAATCTAGACAACATCATCAAGAGCTTGATTGATCAGAAAAAGACTGGGCAGGCCACAGCAAGGCAGCAGGAACAGCAAGCTGACCGCACACGTCTAGCCAAGCAAAAGGCCGATCTGCTCAAGCAGATTGACGCTATGCGACAGGCACCAGATCCAGCTGTGGATGCAGCCAAAGCTGAGATTACACGTTTGCGTGCCAAAGTAGATGACGAGATCAAGCAGGCTCGCGCTGTGATCGATCAACTTACAAACAAGCTGAGCCAAGGCAGCGACACTGACAAGTTACAAGCTGACATTGACGCACAGAATGACAAGATCAAGACAGCAGAAGCAGCAATAGAATCCCTAAACGCAGACAAGTTCAAGCTGGAAACTGAAGGTCGCAAGCTGGAAGCTGAGACAGGTCCTATCAAATACATTGCGCAGGCACTGTACGGCGATGCCGTTGATCAGACCTTGCTGGAGCATGCTGTGCGTTGGATAATCACGCTGATCATCGTGGTATTTGATCCATTGGCCATCCTCATGCTGATCGCCGCCAATCAGGGTCTAGCAGAATGGCGCAATCGCAAGCCTGAACCAGTACAGCATATAGAGAAGTCCGAAGAGTCTATCGAGGAAAGCAAAGAAGAACCTGTTTCCGCACAAACAGGTCAAGAACCTCAACAGGTTACGCTTACCATAGATGGCAAGGACGAGCTGATAGCAGTAGTCGAAGGATTGCGACGAGAGATGGCTGCTCTCAACGCTGCCATAGCTGCTCCCCCAGCTGAGCCCGAGCCAGAGATTGACTTTGCTAATCTGTCAGGCGTAGCACACGCTGATACAGAACCTCTACGAGAACCAGTTGCTGTAGAGCCGCAGAACCATACGTTTAGCTTTGCTGCTGACACTGGCACCGTGACAATCACAACAGCTGATACAGTTGAGACTCTGGACACGCTGCCCGAGGAACAAACCAGCTTTGATTTTGATGCTGAACCAGAAATCTTAGTAAAACCTCCCATAGCTGCTGATGATATAGAAGAAAGTGATATCAACAGGCTGGTACCTCAGCAGACAACCGAACCAGAGACAGAAACCATCAACGAAGAAGCGGATAGCCAATGGCAGATCATAGACAGGCTACCGGAACCAAGAATCGCCGATTCGGACGGCAAGACCGTACATGAGTTCCTAGACGAGCTTAAAAACGCCCACAAGCAACGCATCGAGCGCCACATTGCTGGCAATAGTGATACATAACAGTAACCACGGAGATATTATATCAGATGGCCAAGGATAGCTCGAGACCTATCTTCTCCTGCAGCTTCTGCAGCAAGACCAACCTCGAAGTCAGCAAGCTGATCAACGGTAACGACGTCTATATCTGCAACGAATGCGTGGAATTATGCCACGGCATACTGGTAGAAGAGCGGCATCATAAGCCAATTGCTGAGAAAGATCTCACACCTGATCGCATCAAGAAATTCCTAGATGAGCGCATCATCGGACAGGATCATGCTAAGATGGCGATAGCTGTAGCCGTTTATAACCATACCAAGCGCATCGCCAATCCTGTGATAGATGGCGTGGAAATTGACAAGAGCAATCTCATGTTCATCGGACCAACTGGTTGTGGCAAGACCTACATGATCCAGCAAGTGGCCAAGATGATGAGCGTTCCCATGGTGATCATTGACGCGACCAGCATCACCGAGAGTGGTTATGTGGGATTAGATGTGGAAGAAGCCATTGCTCGCCTCTATCAAGCAGCCGATCAGGACATTGAAAAGACTGAAAAGGGCATCGTATACATAGACGAGATCGACAAGAAGAGCCGCAAAAGCGAGAGCAGCAGCATCACTCGCGATGTCAGTGGTGAAGGTGTCCAACAGGCACTGCTCAAGATACTGGAAGGCTGTGAAGTCAAGGTTCCTCCCATGGGCGGACGCAAGAATCCTGCTGGCGAATACATCATGGTCAACACCAAGAACATCCTGTTCATCCTGGGCGGCGCCTTTGTGGGTCTGAAGGAAATCATAAGCAAGCGTCAGGATACTGGCAGCGGCATTGGATTTGGTGCTACATTAAGCAAGCATGACGTGAGCACCGCAGACACGTTTGAACTGATCAGCCAGGTCCGCCAGGAAGATTTGATACAATTTGGCATCATTCCTGAGCTAATTGGTCGTATCCCTGTAATGGTACCATTCAAGGAATTGGATGAGGATGACCTCATGCGCATCCTTACTGAACCAAAAAGCGCTATCATCAAGCAGTATCAAAAGATGTTTGCCCTAGATCATGTTGAACTCGAGGTACAGACAGCTGCGTTGCGAGCTATCGCCAAGCAGGCTATGGAAAACAAGACCGGAGCCAGAGGTCTGCGTGGCATACTTGAGAAGTTGATGATGAAGACTCAGTTTGAACTGCCCAAGCTGGACAAAGACGGTGTGACCAAAGTGGTCATAACCGAGGATGTTGTTGTTAATGGCAGTGATCCCATGCTGGTATACAAGACCGCAGCAGAAGCTGCGAGTTAACGATCAGGACCATTTTGGCATAATTAAGTGATGAGCCGAGACAATCAAGACAGCCGAGAAAGTTGGTCAAATAAGAAGGGCCTCACCGTGCAGGTGTGGAATGGCAACGTAAACAAAGCGTTGACCCAGTTGAAGAAGCGCGTAGCCACGGAAGGCATTGCCAAGGAACTGCGCAAGCGCAAGAACTTCGAGACCAATACAGCCAAGCGTCGACGTGCCATGGCAGAAGCCAAGAGCCGCTGGCGCAAGAAGCAGGCCCAGATCGATGGTATCGAGACGGGCAAGAAGAAGCTCCGCAACCATAGATCTTGACTTAATGCTCACAGCGCATTAAATATTTGACTGCAAGTGCCTACGGGGCTTGCGCTAATGATGCTTCGCTTTTAACAGGAGGTATAAAAATGCGTCATACACCATCTACAGTCATCAACACAATGGAAGACCTTTTCAGGGACTTGAATAGGTTTGCTATCGGCTTTGAGCCAATGATAGCCAGGGTCCAAAGCAACCCTACAACATATCCACCATACAATCTCACCCAGGACGACAGCGGGTACAGGCTTGAGCTTGCCGTTGCCGGATTCAAGATGGAAGAGCTTGAGATCTATCTAACCAATGATCGCATCCTGATGGTTCGCGGCAGCAAGAAAGAGGATCAAAACAGCAGGAATTGGATCCATCGCGGCATAGCTGCTCGGGACTTTGAGCGCCAATTTGGTCTAGCAGAGCACATCAAGGTCGTGGCAGCTAGGATGGAAGATGGCATGCTGATCATCGAGCTTGAGCGTGAGATCCCTGAGTCCAAAGGCAGGGTTATTCCGATCACCAATGGTAACGTCATCGATGTTACTACTTCTGCTGAATGACCTTGCGCTGAGCAGGGTATAACAGTATAATGTAACATAACCAGGAGGGAACAATGGCCAGAACCGAAAAATCAACCGTAGTTGCGGTGATAGAGAGAGTGGCCATGTCCCCTCCTAAGATGTGGAATGTGTGGTTGATAAACGACGATGCAACCACTATGGAATTCGTGGTACTGGTATTGATGCAGATCTTCCATCGCAGCTTCGAAGAAGCGCAGGAGATCATGATGCACATCCACACAAATGGACGCGGTATCGCTGGCACTTACAGCCACGAAGTTGCCGCCCAAAAGCGCGATGAAACCATCGCGATCGCACGCCAGAGCGGATTTCCGCTGATGGCAGAGCTTTTACCGTCAGAATAAGCGGTTGACAGATATCTAAACCCGTGTATAGTAATAAAGCAAGTAAGAGTTGTCCACAGGACAGCAGATTTTAACGAACTATGGAGACTAAACAAATGACCGCATATGTTACGCAAGCCGAGAAGGTTCTCGCATATCTCACCAAGGGCAACACGCTCACCTCCAAGCAGGCACGCGCTCGCTTCAAGATCCAGAACCTCCGCGCTCGTATCCATGAGCTCAAGGCTGAAGGCTATAACATTGGTACAACGCCCGTGACCTTCAAGGACACGGGCGCTGAAGGCGTTGCTTACAGCCTCGTTACAAAGAAAGCTCGTAAGTCTTCAAAGAAGGCCTAATCACTAAGAACTTGTTAGTACAAGTCTAGGGAGGCAAAGGGTTCCAGGAAACTGGGACCCTTTTTTATTTGTGGAGATGTTTAAGCTCTGTGATGCGATCATCTAGAGCAGTGATCAGCTGGCTCATTGGGATTTGATTCTCACGATAGCCTGTGGCAACGTAGTCTACATATTGGCGCGTGGGCGGCTGGTCAGTGTGATACTTTTTCATCAGCACATAAGACAGGGCTTTGATGATCTTGCCTCGGTATTCCACGGGCACTATCTGATGACGGTAATTGCTGTGATAAGCCTCGGCCCAATCCAGCTTGTCCAGATCCTCTATGGGTATGATCCATAACACACCGTGCACCGTATCGCCCTTGGATGGCACTATGTTGCTGACACGATCTAACACGAATTTCCAATCATGTAGATCCGCATGACCACGCAGCTGTGCGTTGGGTACTCGCTTGTACATCTCTTCTATGTTGGTGTTATGCCCGTATGAAAAATAGGGGATGTGTTCCCAGGCAGCCATGGTCACTCGCTGCTGTGCTGCATCTTGGGGAATGGTTTGGTACCCATCTCCTTGCGATGATCGTACAACACCTTGTTGCTCAGTATCTCCACGAAGCACTTGTGCTTGGGATGATTGAGATCCCAGAAGTTAAAGGTCATGTGGCTTTGTACTGGGCGAACGGCAAAAGTGCTTTCGCTGGGCGTGATCATGATCTGGCTGGTAGTACGCATCAGCTTCTTCTTGTCCGTAGTACGGAGGCAGTTAAGCTGAGGATTGTCGCTATAGACTCCTGCCAAACCATCTATCATCTCATGCGGTGTTTTGGCATCTGCAACTACCTTCTCAGCAATCATCTTGCGGCTCTCGCTGCTGATGCGGCTCATGGTCTGTGGCTCGCTCTCTTCCGTGCGCTGATAACCTGCCCAGGGCAGAAGCACGCCGTGATTGGTGCGCACTATGGTTTGATCGTGCGGTATTTCCTTGATCTTGTAAGCGTACTTCTCGTTCTCGTACTCGCCTGGTTCCCAGCAACCTTCCAACAGGTAACAGGTGTCCTTGTCAAATATCAACGTATTGCCTGGCAGCTTGTCCTTGATCAGGCTCATAGCAGCAGCCTTGACGTTGGGATAGCGCAGCGCCTTCTTGAGCTTGACACCATCCTTGCTGGGAGTCTTGGTGCGTACCTGTATCTCCATCTCGTCGTCCTTGACCATCAAGCTTGCGCTGATGATACAGACTCCGCCCGAATTCATGCCTTCGCAGTATTGCGTGACATCATCCCAGAACAGCATGACTTCGACGCCATCGCGATTCTCTCGCTTGAAGCTGATCTCTGGGATGTAATTGCGGTCTCGGTTCTTTACACCGACCCAACCCACATCAGGGAAATATTTTGCCGAAACTACGCACACGGGACTTCTCCAATAAATTATTTATCGTTTGTACATCTTTGATTCATAGTATATAATTCGGTATGTGGCACAAGATAAAAGACTTTTGGATACAAAGCTACAAGACTGATCGATTGAGCTTTTATCTAGAGATGCAGAATTTCTTCTTCAGCGTGGGTGCCAGCATCACTCTGGCATTGACTGCCAATCATCCAAATCTAGCATGGATCTATCCTTTCTATTTCATCGGCAGCTTTAGCCAAGTGATAGCCAGCATACGCAGAGGACAGCCATGGATAATGTTGGTTACCATGTGGTTCAGCTGTACCAACGTGATAGGTTGGTCCAGAGCTATGGGATTTTTCTGATGATCAAAACATTGCACATAGAACCAACCACACGCTGCACATTGGCCTGCCCGCAATGTCCTAGGACAGCACACATAGACATGGTAAAGATACATGATTGTGACATATCAACCATAGTGCGAGCCTCTGCTGGATTCAACCATGTGCATTTCTGCGGTAATCACGGCGATCCGATATATCATCCAGAATTCCATAGGCTGATGCGTGATATCAAAAGCAGCAATCCTAACATACGGATCTCGATGCATACCAATGGGGCGTTTCGAAGCAAAGAATGGTGGACAGAGACTGCTGAAATCTTGGATCATCCACGGGATAGCATCACCTTTAGCATTGACGGACTGCCTACTAACAATCACCTATATAGGGTCAATAGTAGATGGTCTAGCGTGTTGACCGCCATCAATACTCTCAGGATGCACAACGACAGTCTCGAACTGGTATGGAAATGGATAATTTTTAGATATAATGAAAACGATGTAGCCGAAGGAATGCGGTTGGCCAAGGATCTGGGGTTTGATAAATTTTTGTTGGTAAAGAGTTATCGCGCCGATGACGACGATCCATTGACTAGCTCGCAATCGCTAAGTGATCTCAAGGAGCAATTAGTTGCCGCAAGTTTATCCTAAATGTAAAGCAGATCATCAGTTACCCTACATTGATGCTCAAGGGTATTATTGGCCCTGCTGCTGGGTTCCTAATCATCCGAATATTGCCAGTATGCGCAGATTCCTGGGTGACAGATTTGAACAATTAGACACAGCTCGCTACAGCATCGATGAGATCAACAGCAGCGAGGCCATGCAACTCCTGGAACAAAGTTGGGCAGATGGAACCTTTGAACCCTGCTTGCGATTTTGTGCTAAACCCTTCGATGACGGTAGCAGAACTACTACAGATGACATGTTCATGATAGATTTGAAAAGAAAGGAAAGACAATGACCAACCCGATAATCAAGATGGAAATAGATACAGGTGTAGTGTTGATAGAATGCTTCCCCGACAAGGCTCCTAACCATGTGGCTCAGATACTGCGCCAAGCCGAACAGGGATTCTATGACGGTACGGATTTCCACAGAGTCATAGACGGTTTCATGGCCCAAGGTGGATGGACCAAACGTGCGTTACCTCAGCTGCTGGCTGAATTCAATGATGTTCCTCACACAGAAGGCATCTGCAGCATGGCACGTACCAATGATCCCAACAGTGCCAGCGACCAGTTCTTCATCTGCTTCGGCAATGCCAATTTCTTGGATCGCCAGTACACTGTCTGGGGCAAGGTGATCTATGGCATGCAGAACGTACATCGGATAACCCGCGGTGAACCACCACAGGAACCAACTAAGATAATCCGGATGCGTTCCATGCCTCTGTACGCTGAGTGATGTCTGAGAAGATACAGCCCAATCTAGGTCATCTACCCTACGGAGGAGCACATCCTATACAGGATGCAGAGCAGCTGGCCGTGATTGGTCAGCTGCTGCGCTCTTATGATCATGATATGATTGCAGATGCTGGAGTTAACATTAGGTTCTTACAGAAGTATAGGCAGTGGTTGACAGATAGCGGTTGCTTGATCGGCCTAGATCAATTCAAACACGCAGTATACAGCAATGGTACCAGTGAGGCGTTTGATGCGTTCTATCTGCGCCATAGGAATCGCAGGTTTCGCATACACCGGGCTGAATACTCCTATCACCGCATAGCGTTCGAACGCATGGGGTTAGAATGGGCACTGCTGGATGGCACGTTTAGCAGCAACGATGCTGTGATATTCAGTGCACCGTTTGCCAACAGCGGCGATTGGCAAGACAACAGCATTGATGATCTAAGATCGGTTTGCGATGAGCTGTATATACCCGTGCTGATAGACATGGCATATGTTGGTACCACTGGACCATTTACCTTTGATCTTACTAAGTGGGACTGCGCAGAGGATATCGTGTTTAGCCTCAGCAAGGTATTGCCAGTAGCACACTATCGCATAGGCATGCGGCTCAGCAAGCTAGACTATGATGACGGTATGTTGGTTTATCACAAGGCTAATTATACCAATAGGTTTGGTGCATGGTTAGGCCAGCAATTATTGGATAGATATCCATATGATTGGCTGTGGAACAAATACAAGGACACGCAAGCATTCCACTGCGCATTGCTAGGAGTGGAACCCAGCAACAGTGTGTTGTTTGGTGTAGACAACAATGACAAGTGGCCAGAATACAACCGCGGTAGTAGTGTCAACCGCCTATTCCTTGGCCGACTTTATGCGCAGAGCCTTGACAAACAAACATAAAAAACATATATATTAAACGTGGCCGGGCTCATGGCAGGCCGCGCTGACATCTTGCTTTAGGAGGAGATAAAAATGTCAAAAGTGATAGGTATTGACCTTGGAACCACCAACAGCTGCGTGGCTGTGATCGAAGGTGGCAAGGCTAAAGTTTTAGAGAACGCAGAAGGCGCTCGTACCACGCCCAGCATCGTGGGTTTCAAGGATGGCGAGACAATGGTAGGCGCGCCGGCCAAGCGCCAGGCAGTTACCAACCCCAAGAACACATTACATGCAGTCAAGCGCTTGATTGGCCGCCGCTATGAAGATGACAGCGTGCAGAAGGACAAGAAGCTGCTGAGCTATGCTATCGTGGCAGCTGCCAACGGCGATGCCTGGGTCGAAGTTGAAGGCAAGAAGATGAGCCCCAGCGAAGTGTCTGCCAAGATCCTCACCAAGATGAAGGAAACTGCTGAACGCTACCTTGGTACCACGGTCGACCAAGCGGTGATCACGGTTCCAGCCTACTTCAATGACAGCCAGCGCCAGGCAACCAAGGACGCAGGCAAGATCGCAGGCTTGGAAGTGCTGCGCATCATCAACGAACCAACTGCTGCTGCGCTGGCCTACGGATTGGATAAGAAGCAGAGCGGGAAGATCGCAGTGTACGACCTCGGTGGTGGTACGTTTGACGTCAGCATCCTCGAGCTTGGTGACGGCGTGTTTGAAGTGCTCAGCACCAACGGTGACACGCAGTTAGGCGGTGAGGACTTTGACCTGCGCATAGTTGACTTCCTCGCAGACACCTTCAAGAACGAACAGGGAATTGATCTGCGCAAGGACACCATGGCCCTGCAGCGCCTCAAGGAAGCTGCTGAAAAGGCCAAGATTGAACTGTCAAGCAGCAGCCAGACTGAGATAAACCTACCCTACATCACTGCAGACAAGGATGGTCCCAAGCACCTCACCGTGACACTTTCGCGAGCCAAACTGGAAAGCTTGGTTGATGACTTGGTCACACGCACGCAGGGTCCTTGCCGCAAGGCATTGGCTGATGCGGGACTGCAGGCCAGTGACATCAGCGAGGTCATCCTCGTTGGTGGTCAAACACGCATGCCCAAGGTACAGCAGGCTGTCAAAGACATCTTCAAGCGTGATCCCAGCCAGGGAGTGAACCCAGACGAAGTCGTGGCCATGGGTGCTGCCATCCAGGGCGGCGTGCTACAAGGTGATGTCAAGGACGTGCTGTTGCTGGACGTGACTCCGTTGAGCCTTGGTATCGAAACGCTGGGCGGTGTGTTCACCAAGCTGATCGAGCGCAACACCACGATCCCTACCAAGAAGAGCCAGGTGTTCTCGACTGCTGCTGACAATCAGCCAGCAGTTAGCATCGCAGTGTTCCAAGGCGAACGCCAGATGGCACGAGATAACAAGAGCTTGGCTAACTTTGAGCTCACTGGTATTGCGCCCGCGCCCCGAGGTATGCCACAGATTGAAGTGACCTTTGACATCGACGCCAACGGCATCGTGCATGTCAGTGCCAAGGACCAAGCCACTGGCAAGGAACAGAAGATCGCCATCCAAAGCAGTGGAGGTCTCAGCGACGAGGACATTGACCGCATGGTCCGCGAAGCCGAGGAAAACGTCGAAGCTGACAAGAAGAAGCG
>Ga0164297_10004181_pt1 | contig 13075 bp, 15 predicted proteins | sample GEODES058metaG_FD_113539 | JGI IMG/M metagenome (GOLD analysis project Ga0164297, IMG submission 113539) | Dystrophic lake water microbial communities from Trout Bog Lake, Wisconsin, USA - GEODES058 metaG | ecosystem: Environmental > Aquatic > Freshwater > Lake | place: USA: Trout Bog Lake... | reverse complement strand
GTTATCGTCCAAAGGCAGGACACTTGATTCTGACTCAAGAAATCGTGGTTCAATTCCACGTAATCCGAAGCATCTTTAGTTCAGTGGTAGAATACTACCCTTCCAAGGTTGTGGCTCGGGTTCGATTCCCGAAAGATGCACTCGGCACATTGCCGCCTATCCCATGATAGAATTGGAGAATACCTCTCCGCTGGAGCTATCGTCTAGTTGGTTAGGACGGAGGGCTTTGAACCCTCCAACATCGGTTCAAATCCGATTGGCTCCTATATGAGACTCAAATGACGTTTCATATAGAAAACGGAAAAATAAAATAAAGAATAACTATTTTCAATCTAAAATGCCGCCTCAAAAGAATACTGGAAATCGTGGTGCAAAGAAGGATTCCGGAGTGGAATCCAAAAACCGAAAATTCATTCAAAATCTGATGGAGGATGTCCGCCAAGAAGGAAAGGTTGACAATATTCACATCGGTCGTGTTACCAAGAAGCTAGGAAATGGACGCATGGAGGTATTTTATGTGAACGATGAAAGAACACATCTCGTTCAGTCTCTGATTCGCGGTAGCTTTCGTGGACGTGGTAAGCGTTCCGTTTGGATTGATGTCGGTTCATTTGTTGCAATTGCAGACACAGGACTTGGTGGATCTATTTCGTTTGAAATTGTAGCACTACTTACAGCTGACCAAGTGCGTGATCTCGGTCGTGAAATTGATTTGGATCCACGACTTACGAATCCAGGGTCCGAAATGACTGATTCTCTGCAAAAAGAAGAAGGATTTGACTTTGATCATAAATCTCAAAGTGAAGAGGAAGTGGATGTTGATGCAATTTAAAGTTCTGTGTCTGTCAAAATCAACTCATTCGGCAATTCTAAATATAAAATTGTACTAAAAAAGGGGGTTGTTCGTCCATCTAACACCATAGACCGAATTTTTGAATTATCAAGAAGAGTTGATAGTAAGCGATGGAATAACACGTCCTGCTTTATAGAGCTATGTACTTGAATATGACATACCTTTCCATCCCATCCGCACATGTTTCCCGAACATGTTTCTTTGCTTTTGAATTGACCACACGGTGTGCGTATCTTAGATAAAAACTCCATTGGTTCCTTCGTATTCACAAATTTCACTGTTTCTTCAAACCACTGTTTCAAAAGAGGCTCAACCGATGTCTGTTTTGGAGATATATCTTGCAATGCAAGCCTTAAATCGCGATAATCTATCATTAGATCATTCGTAAGCTGGAATAGTAAGAACTCATAGACTTCTGAGGCATAGGATACTTCGCGATATTCTTCCTTTAACTCCTCGGATGGTGGACCAAATACCAATTTTGATTCTCCAAGCTCCGATACTGTCTGAATAATTCCAGCCGGTTCTTTATTGATTGGAATACGTAACCCCGACGTTGTTAGAACTTCACTTCCATACAGAACTTCGCGGATTGCATATCCGTTATTCACCCTTTCTGCGAGTTTTAGGTATTCTTGAACCGTATTAAGAGATGGATAGTCTTTAATCTCAGAGTATCCGGAAATCTTTGATTGTGCAATATTCGGCAAAGGATTGGGTTGGAATGGAAGAATGACTTTTTGTGCTACATAGAATGCCTGTGCTCTTCCAAAAGGATCCATTATAACACTAAAATCATTCGCGTCCACAAGTTTCAATATATCTGGTAAAATACGAAATGCCTGATCATACGATGGTATCTCAGTATGACATGCTTCATTTCTTAGTTTTTCTAAGCTTACATACGTCTCCTTCTTAAATGGTGGTTCAAATACGTTTGTATTGTATTGAAATCCACGCACAACGCGTGTGACATTGCTAAGTACTCCTATATTTCCCTGCGACTCTAGTACAATAATTCCACGAGAACGAGTTGGAGTAAAACGAGTATGAAACATACAACTCATTGAATTGGTGTCAAGCGAAATTCGGAATACATCGCAATTCAAACACATTGCTGAATACTCAAGTTCATCTATTTGCGTTAGTTCCTTCTTTTCAAATGACGCATTAATTCCAGATATAACTCGTGTCATATGTTCGCGCGCTAATGTATCCTCCTTAAAGGGTTCTATGTGCTTCAGTGTATTTTCAATTTGTTCTAAATGTTTATCTCCAGTTACTGACCACGTGCGCAAAAAGGAACATTTCAGAAGAATTTCAATTGCATTTAGAGGCTTCGGTATTTTTGTTTTCATATTCAAAAAAACGGGAAGTGTCTCGGATGGATGTCCCATTCCGACTCTGAAAAATGCCTTCATTCCATTTTGAAGTCTTCTCGCAGACCCGAGATCCGCGTAACGCTCTCCTAGATGAAGAGATTCAATCAATGTTTCCGGTAAGTATGCAACTCTATATTCTCCGATATCTGTCTTTGTTTCTGTAAGAATATAGTACTTATCGTCTAGAGTTGGACCTTCATTTCCCTTATTCAGATTCTTCTTTATGCGAGACTTCTTGAAACAACATGGTAACTGATTGCCATTTTTAGGTGATTTATAATCAACATATCCTGGGAATACAAATCCTGTTTCACGCTTTACAAGAGGAAATTCACGAGGATCGTCTGAGCTATTTGTCTGTAACTTTCCATGACATACTGGACATTTTGTCACGCCGCCTTCATGGACTAACTGCGATTCCTTCAGAGGAATCTGGTCACGCATACACCAGTATTCTGGACATATAATCTTTCCATCTGGATTCTCATACTCTAGAATCTGTTCACTGCTTAGATTCTCAACTGGGTCATATGGTGTTCCTTTAAGACGAGACAAATCGGCTTGAGAAAGAGACAGAGGCTGATGCTTTTGTTCGCACTTTTTAGGATATAACAATGCAGATGGGTGGAATGTTTCTGGGTCAAATTGCTGAAGACGATTTTTGAAATAGTTATAGATGGTTCCCGGCTTGGTATCTGTAAGAATTTTTTGAGCTTCTTCTTTCTCCGGATTCAAACTTGGAGTCTTCACTTCTTCTTCCTGCTCGGCGTATCCAAAAAGATCAGAATACTCATCTATAAGTGCGGCATCTATATCCACAGTAGTAGTGGGAACAATTGAACTCTCAACACTCACAGTTTCTCTGCGTTTTGGGCAAACCTTTTCTACATCTTTAGCTTCTGGATTTGATAGAATATACCGCAGGATATCGGCGTACTGAATACATCGTTCTAAATTGTTTGCAGAAGACATGATTACAAAATCAGGTCCAACACGAAGAGTGGGGTATCCGCGAAATGCTCTATCAATTAAATCCGGATCGTCATCTAATCTGAGTTCCAGTTTCCGAATAAGAGCTCTGGCGTCTTCTACTTGAATAGATAACTGTTCCGAGACATCTAAAGGATTCACGTTTAAAGTATCACGCATCATCTGAAGAAGCTTCACTTCAACGGCTGTAATTCCATCGTTTGAATGATCTGAACGAAGTAGACTAAATTGGGCCTTTGATTTGTCGGATATGTCAAATATGGTAGATAGGCAGTTCATTCTACGAAGATCAAATTCGTCTAATGTATCAGAATACTTCGCATAGAATGACAAGTCCTGTAATTCTAGTCTATCTGTATCCAAATCTCCTTCCGAAATGAATGGAACGACTGCATCTAATGTTGATACCCATTTCATTACACTCGTTTGAAGTTCTTCAATTGTATCTGTATTTCCTTCTGAACGATATGTTGAAATAACCATGTCTTTCTCTGTGATTGCGACTCGGTCAAAGTCGTGTTTTGTAGTTCCGCGAAACAGTATTAGAGTTGGAATGTTACGAGCCGGTTTTGTGATGGACCACCAGGTATTCCATACATTCATGTCAAGGTACTGTTTTTTGTTATTTGGATCTTCTACATAGAACTTATGACGACTAATTTCATCTTTGGACGTAAAATATCCTACATACGGTGTTTCTTTAGAAACTGTCATACCATAAAATATCTGTTCAAATCGTGTTCTTGCTGCACTTCCAAAGTCTGTTGTAATCCACGGAATGTAAAATCGTGTGCGAATAATTGTTATACTCGTCGGTTTCGGTGCTTTTAGTTTTAGTAGTCCTTCTAATAATTTTGAATTTTTATCAAGCAGACGAATAGATTCCTCAGAAAGCATTGTAGGAGTTATAGTGCGAAATAGAGGAAAATAGACAGGCATATTTCCTTCCGCGGAGTCTTCGTATTGACGAATCAAGAATCGTTCTATCTGCTCAGGATTAAAAAAGCTAGATAGTAGCATAGTCGTTTGTGGAACTGGAAATCTTGCAGCAGGAATTTTAGAAACAATTGGATCAAAGTTGAGTGGAATAATGAATGATTTTAATTCTTCAACTCCGAGAATACGATATTCAATAAACTCATTATCTGCTTCAAAAACCTGAGATAAGGATTCTGGATAGGACATCCATTCTTCACGGTCATATGATTGAAATGGTACAGATAGATTTGGAAATCTGTATTCTAATTGGTACTCCTGAAACGGAGCCTTGTCAACTGGCTGACCGTTATAAGATAAACGTTCAAACAGCCTTTCCCAGTGCTGTGGATTTTTCTTATAGTAGTCTTTTGGAAGCTTTACTCCAATTAAAATAAGCAATCTATCGGGATGAGAATCCACTGATTTTGCGATTTGTTGACGAACAATATCTATTGAATCGTCAATGAAAAATGCAGTTTTGTATTTGGTTTTTGAGGTATAGTCAGTGACTTCTCGCACTTCCATTACTATGAGGGCACAGTTGTTTATTCGATGATTATACTTTTGGCGCTACGATAGTCCACGAGTCCATACTCGCATCCTTCGTCATTACCCTTGGTATAAATTACCCAACCGGTCTCACAGCATGATTCGTACTCGCCGTCCTCCAATGACGTATCAATCAAGTCCTCAAGCAGCTGCTCCTTTTCCTTTGCAGTGTCTACTCCGAATGTCACGCTAAATCCATCGCCCCATGCCTCCGTGCCGGGAACAATTTCGGTATTATACCAGTCCACGACGTTCTCTACAAACTCTGCTGCGGACGAAATCTTCTTGATATAGTCTGCAATAGGTGTTTTCGCAAAGAACGCGTCGGTATCTGGCGTCTTCTCCTCATTTGTCCGCTTGAATCGCAGGCGAAGTGTGACGGTAAAGGTGTTCATTCTGTCAGTAATTGTTTATGATCAGTAGTTTTGAAGTTAAAAAAATCCATTTTTAGAAAGCTCATATAGGGGAATCTGTAATCGTCATACCACAATATGGAGTTGGAGAGTGTGCGTAATTGACTGGTGTGTAAATTTGAATACTGGATGCATCATGCAATATACGACGAAAATTTGCCCAGAATTCGGGAGTGTGTCCTACCGTTGTTGTCATCAAATGCGCCATTTCATGAAGGATTACGAACATCACAGTATTGGAGTCTACTAAGCTATACGGAGGTGCCTTATCACGCAGACATACTACTATCTTATCACCTTTGTTTTCAGAATATGATGTAGAATCTGATTCTAAATCATTCTCACACATATTTTCCGGACGAAATCGTGTTATTAGAATACTTACGCGTGGATCAGCAGCAGACGCAGGATCCGATTTGTAATGTTCAATTAACTTTTCAAGATTCCTCCGTATCTCTGCCATTTTTTCACACGCTTCCTGCTTATCTGGTAAGTTTTGGACTTGATATTCACGATTATCTTTACGGCTTCGCACGGAGACCAGATTTTTAGGTCCACGTGTCATAGCATATGCAATTGCGATTCCGCTACCAAGCAGAACTGCGGGTATCATTACTTAAATGAAAAACTTTTTGTTTCTCTTAATTAGAATCTGATTTTTAATCCAATTCAACTAGTCTTTTCTCGGCCATTCGGATGTGTTCATCAAAGTACACACACCACTCTTGCATAGTCTTTTTATCTTCCTTTGACTTGCATTGTGTCATACATGTCTTCATGTCATCCCGCCTCTCCTTCAAAGTAACCAGTAGAGACTGAATATTATCCTTCTCCATCTTATTTGTCCATGACTTCTCTTGAAACTATGAAATCCATTTTCAATAGTTTAGCATCTATCCCTCGTATAAGATTTAAATATCAATTTGTATATATTATAATGAAACGCGGTCTTGTAAAGTTTAGAGAACACCCATACGCTGTGAATTGGTCAAATAAGAATATAAAGCAGCCAAATGAAATTGCATTAAATTCATCTAAAAAATTTTGGTTTAAATGTCCAACTTGCATTCATGAATTTGAATCCAATCTTTCAAATATTGTAAAAAATAAAAGATGTCCATATTGTGCTGTTCCTAGCAGAACATTGTGCTTGGAAGAAACGTGCAATAGTTGTTTTAATAAATCATTTGCTTCTTCTGATAAAATACAATTTTGGTCTAAAAACAACATACAAGATCCTAGGCGTGTTTTTAAGAAAACAGATAAGAAATATCTATTTAATTGTGAAAAATGTAATCATGAATTTGAAATAGCACTAGACAAATTAGCGGTAGGAGGATGGTGTCCATATTGTTATGGTAAAAAAATATGTGAAAGCGATTGTAAAATTTGTTTTAATCGTTCATTTGCTAGTCATATATATTCAAAAAATTGGAGTAATGAAAATAGTATATCTCCAAATAAAGTAGCATTACATTCTAATACAAAATTCAAGTTCAAATGTGATAAGTGTGATTCAGAATTCATGAAAGATCCCAATAGCATTATGAGAGGAGAATGGTGTCGTTTCTGTAAAAATAAAACAGAGAAAAGACTATTTGAATATCTTAAGAAATTATATCCGTCTGTTATATCAGAATTTAATGAAAAGTGGTTAGGAAGTTATAGGTTTGATTTTATGATACCTGAATTAAAACTTATTATCGAACTTGACGGAGAGCAACATTTTGAACAAATTATGAATTGGGCAAATCCAAATCTTCAATTAGGTAATGATGTTCATAAAACAAAATTAGCTAATGAAAGGGGGTATAAAGTTATTCGTATTTTACAGAAAGAAGTATTTAATAATAAAAAAGAATGGTTGGATATTTATCTTAAACCGCATCTATCTGAAACTACGAATAATCTATTCATTGCTATAGGCGATAAATATCATAATATTTACGATAACCATAAAAAGTTGTTATCTATTTAGGTCAGGCATCAAGTCCCCTGCGGAAAGGGTTGGTCTCAATCGTTGTGTTCAGGAACGGGCCCACCTTCACCTGCGGGTTGGGTTGCTCCGAGCGAATATCCCACGACGCATTGCGGTTGGTCTGCGAGACGCCAGCAAGAGCCGTATTGGTGTGGTAACCGGCATCAAGGAAATTCTGGCCCTTCAGGTCACCCATGCTGGCCGGATTCACGGCGGCCCACGAGGCACCCAGCTCACCCTTGGGGAGTAACTCGCCCGGGGAAAGCGTAGACTCCGTGTAGGTGGACTGAGAGGCCGGGTGGCGACCCTGTAAGCTCTCCGAGGGCTGCTCGTTACCACCCGCGCTGTATGCCATCTTTGCAAGAGGACCGGCATCGGCCAGAGGACCCTGCGTACCAAGAGCACCCTTCAGCTGCTCCATGCCCTCACCAATAACGCTCTTCGCCGACGAATACGAAGTCAGAAGATATGCAACAACGACGATACCACCAAGGACGAGGGCTAAGCGAGTTGTCTGCGAAGTTCTCATTCTCCGATTTATATCCAAACGAAGACAAAAAACAATGAAAAATCATCCATTGGCGGATCCGATTTCTTTTTTGTCGTCGGCGGAATTTCAGAGATACTTTGAACAAAATATTCTAAAACCGATTCTTTCAAAAGTCTTTTCCTATCTCTACCCTTACATTCTTGCCTTTACCATGCTTTGGGTTATCATGTTCCTTTCCACTATCATTATTCTCGTTATCCTTCTTCGTGCTAGGATATAGAATCTCTACCAACTGAGCACGCCGATACTTCCACAAATTCGGAATAGCTCGCTCTCTGGCCTCCTTGCGTAGTTCTGCAAGAGTACGCTTTTCAATCTGCATTTCCTTTGGTAGCTCTACCATCGTCAAGAGTTGAATGAGTTCATGCCGACTCTTGATGTAATATTGTTTAATCTTACGCTCTTTTGGAAGATCTCTTGCGACCTTCTTTAGCTCTGCTAAACTCATAGTATGATAATCCATAGTTCTGAAAGCCGTATTCTTTCCTCCGCGAAATCCGTTTTAAATAGATAATGGACACCACTGTCGTGAATACGATTATCTTTGTGGTGGCCACATTGGTAGCTGTCGTAGTAAGTTTATATTTATTTGGTCTGAGTAGAGTTCAGTATCTAAAACAGCACTGGGCAGAGTACAGATGTAACCCAATTTACATGCCAATGGCAGGAATGGTTGGAGATAGTATTGTTTCAAATTTTACGAAATGTACGATGAAGGGGTTTCAAGATTATGCAGGATACATGATGGATCCTTTAATGGCCGAGTTCTCTATTGTCAACGATACTCTTGGTGAAATTGGCGGGGCTATGAACTCTATGCGTACGATGATGTCTTCTACTCGTAATGGATTTTTAGGAATCATAGGGGCGGTGTTTGGTAAGATACAGAACCTCGTAAGTCAGTTTCAGTACATTATTGTCCGTATGCGTACGCTGTTAAGCCGAATTGTAGGTACTATGTTATCTTTCATTTACATCTTCTACGCAGGAATGGAAACAGGAACATCTGTCATGAACGGTCCAATTGGTAAAACAGTATCCTTTCTCTGCTTTGACCCCAGTACACTAGTTGTATTGAAACAAAACCGCGTCGTTCCGATGAAAAATTTGAAAGTTGGAGATGTTTTATACACAGGTGAGACAGTGACTTCAACATACAAGGTAAACGCAGACGGTGTTGATATGTATCATCTTGGAGGAGTTGTAGTTTCCGGAAGTCATAAAGTCAGATTCGGAGATAGGTTTATCAAAGTACGAGAACATCCGCAGGCACAAAAAATGAGAAACATGTACACCTATCTATCCTGCTTTAATACCGATACACATCGCATTCACCTACGCGGAATAGAGTTCTTGGACTTCATTGAGTCTGAAAAGGTACTTCCGAGCATTGCATCTGATGTATCGCTTGAACTTCAAAATGGAGAAACCATTCCTATTTCATGTGCTGATATTGGAATGACTCTACAATCAGGCGATAGAATTATTGGCATCGTGAATCGCGCAGATGGATATCAACTCATTACGAACACGCATTCGTTTACAGTTACAAATCAAAAAGGAGAAAAACGATATATGTCCGATGAGCTTATATACGCCCTGTAAGTTTCCATGTAGAGTATAATGTTGTGGCTCTTTTTTGGGCTGCCTATATTGGCAGTCTTTTTGATGTTTGTCATACATGCTAGTTTTTCACTAGATGACGTCCGAGCAAATTGGAATGAATATAGATGCCATCCGGCCTATATCCCGTTTGCAAACTTCATAAAACCAGATGTTTCTGTATCAGATAACTTTACACATTGTTTGGATCGTATGGGAAATGATGTTTTTGCCATTCTTTTAGCACCAATCAATGCTCTGTTTGGTCAGATTCACATGTCTCTCGCAGAATTGATGAATCCTTTAAAGTTGTTCCGCGAACTATTTAGCAGAATTCGGAAATTTATGCTTAGCTTTGCCACAGCTACATTTTCCAAAATTACGGCATCTATGAGTGTATTCGTTCATACACTTATTAAGATTCGCGATGTTCTAAAACGATTCGTGGGAGAAGGCTATATTGCCGCATTTTTGGTGAATACAGGTGTTGACTTTATCATGTCATTTGTGTATCTCTGTATTTCAGTTATCAAGGGATTCGTATACGCTCTATTAGCAATTTCTATCATTTTAGCGCTGTTTCAGCCAGAATTACTCGCGGTAGCAGTTGTATTGGCGTCTTTATTGGCAGCCTCTGGGTTCTAAAAAATCATGCGTATAGTGATAATAAAGATGGATAAGACCAGTCTGGTTCTGGCGTTTTTAATTGCCGCAGTCCTTGCCGGACTTTTTATTCGCATGAATCTGGGTGTTCCGGGTCGTGAGTCGTTTATGCAGCAGGAAGTCGGAATGCCTCTTGATGGACAGGGTATTGGTCCCTACGATCAGGTAAGCGCGGGTACAGTGTCTGGATGGGCCGCCACAGAAGCTGCACCGGTTGTGTCGTCTCTACCCTCGCAGGCTGATAAGAGCAATGAACTCATGCTCATGGTAGGTAACAAGGTGGACCCCGAGTGCTGCCCCGCCGCGTTCAATACAGATACTGGGTGCGTGTGCCTGACCGAGCAGGATCGCGATTTATTTGCACACCGTGGAGGAAACCGTGCGTAAATACTTACACAAAAAATGAAGATTAAGATTTAATGGATACAAAGGCTGTTTTTGATGATTTTATAAAGGATGTACAGACCGCCTTTCCAGATGTGACATTTGACGTGTCAACAAACATTGAAGAGGCTGTTTCCGATATTGAAACAAAGTTCTTTCCTCATGTGATGAGCGTAGTTAAGCGAGATTCTGGATTTTTCTCGGAGGCTCGCATGATTATGGGAATCAATATTTCTCAACTGTGGTCGCTTGCAGAAAAGGATGAAGTGCGCGATATGCTATGGAAGAACGTTCTATTGTGTATGGTAGCGTCTCTTCTTCACGGCGATATTAAAACAAAATTTTCAAAGATTTTGGACATTGCAAAGTCTATTTGGAATGGATCAGGTCAGCAGAATGATGAAGTAACGCGTATTTTGAATGATGAAAATTCAGAAAGTCGTCTGAAGGAGCTTTTTGATTTTATTATGGACACTCGTATTGCTAAGATTTTTAAGGAAATTATGGAGACGTTTGATCCATCTGAACTTGAGCTGGATGTATCAAGTCCGGAACAATTAATGCAGCTACTTCAGAACCCAGAGCATCCTGTGATTGAAAAGACCATTAAAAAGCTAAAGTCTATTTTAACTCAGAAACTTCAGAGAGGTTCATATACTCAACAACAATTTCAACGAGAAATAGAATCTATCAAGGCGCGTGTTGTGAGTGTGTTCGGAGGTGTATTTGGTGATATGCTAGGAGGGCAGGGAACTAGAATTCCAAGTCATATTATGATGGGAAGTTCGCCCGAGGCTCGTTTGCAACGCATGCAGGAGAGATTGAGAAAGAAACTTCGTGATAGAAAGTAATATGCCGGAACACATCTGGTTTCAAGATCCGAGTGTGTTGTTTTCGCCAGACACTTGGAACAAGTTCGTTCCTACAAAATCTATGAGCACTACAGAATCGCTAAACACGGTTGTTCGGTTCTCGGTGTATTTCTCGGTGATACTGTTTTTTGCGACAGGTGTGAGTGGATACATTCTTGCGATTCCCGCCGTCATGGTCGCCACAATAGTTCTTCATACACTGTTTCCGAATGGAAAGACTCTGGAAACATTCGTAACAAAAGCTGCAGAGGGCAAATTCACAATGCCAAGTGCAGCGAACCCGTTCATGAATCCTCTTCTAACTGAGATTCAAGATACTCCGAATCGCCCTGACGCTGCTCCCACCAATCGCAAAGATGTAAAGGCCGAAATCTACAAGGCGTTCCAGAAGACTTCGGACATGTATATGGATACTACAGATGCATTTGATCAGGCACAGGCAATGCGCACATTCCACACGCTACAGGGCGCAACGATTCCCAACGACCAAGATGGATTCCTCAAATGGCTCGCAAAGGGATTGGACGAGCCCGATTACTCATCTGCGGCGCCTGCTCGCCATGGAAAGATACTCAGTGAAGGGTATGTTCATGCCAAGGGTTCTATGCGTGACTTAACGTCTACGACTACGAAGCCGGCGGGTACGGTTCCGTCGGGTGGAACGGCGCTTCCGGCCCGCGCCTCCCAGTAATCTCTTTTTAAGTTCTTCCTTTGTCATCTCTCCGCTCGCAGAAAGCACTTGCTTTCCATTCTGAATTTTACGAAATTCGGGGAATCCTGAAATTCCTAATTCCTCGGGAACATTCGCGCTCTCTACTTTGTAAAACTTCATATTCGGTGTCTCTTTCTCAAGATCCGAATATGGCTGTTTCATTGCTTCACAGTGGCCGCATCCATCCAAGTAAAAGAAAATCACAACGGGATTTTTTGATTTCAAAAGATTTTGTACCTGCTTTTTATCGCGTACTTCCATTATTTATCATGTATTTATTTTCTATATTTCCAGCAATGGAAAAACATTGGGCTGGATATATGAGCGCACTGAGCAAACAGTTTATTCCAAAATCGTCTATGAATCCGCAGGACATTTACCAAACGAGCGATTCTCGTATTGGAGTTTCTGGATTTTTAGATTTAACACCCAAGCAGCCGCAAATACAAGCTCGGTATGATGCGATGGCTGGAGAGTGGCAGGGTATTGCAGCCACAAATAAAGCAATTAGTAAGGGTCTTTTTTCAACGGACGCAATGCCCCTTCAAAATACTCCTCAGAAGAAGTAAATGTCTGCAGAAATTGTGAATTTAATGCTTACGTTGCGAAATCAGATTAAGATTTATCACTGGCAAACTATGCAGTTTTCCCGTCATAAAGCAACGGATGATTTAGTTGGAAAATTAGATGAAAATATTGATAAGTTTGTAGAAGTCTATATTGGAAAGTATGGTCGTCCAAATTTTACATCAAGAACAGGAACAATTCATATTCGCAATTTTCATGATAAGCAGGGTCCTGCATTGTTACAAGAAGCAGTCGGTTGGATGGTCAATACATTACCGAAAAAACTCAAAAGCACAGATACTGAACTTTTGAATATTCGTGATGAAATTGTAGCAGACTTGAATCAGACTTTATACCTGTTTACATTACACTAATACATTTAAACATTCTGCTATAATAAAGAACTATAAATGTCTGTTCCAGCAAATACAAATTGGAGCACATCTGCTGTAAATACCGCACATCAACAGTTAACAAGTAAGTTATCTGTTATTAATACGCTTCGTATTCAAAAGGCTGCTAGTAAAATTCCGGAGGAACAAGCGGCTCTTCAAACTCTTATTGATGTGCGTTCAACAGAAG